>Ga0208765_1002347_pt1 | contig 10615 bp, 8 predicted proteins | sample ETNtaG_2_FD_185783 | JGI IMG/M metagenome (GOLD analysis project Ga0208765, IMG submission 185783) | Marine microbial and viral communities from oxygen minimum zone, Eastern Pacific Ocean - ETNP201406SV203 (SPAdes) (version 2) | ecosystem: Environmental > Aquatic > Marine > Oceanic ... | reverse complement strand
GGCGGGACCCGACGCCTGGCCGTGGACTCGTCCACCACCGTGGGGATCACCGCTCTGCAGGATGAGGGCCTCACCCTGGTCGAGGGAACCCGCATTATGGAGGAGGCCCGCAAGATCAAGGGACCCGACGAAATAGCCGCCATGCGCTGCTCGGTGGAGGGCACTCGGGTGTCGTGTCAAAAGATGTTCGAGGCCATGCGGCCCGGCCTTACCGAAAACCAACTCTGGGGGGTGCTTTGGGCCGAGATGCTGGCTCGCCACGGAGAGTGGATGGAGTGCCGCCTGCTGTCGGCCGGTCCCCGAACTAACCCTTGGTTCCAGGAGTGCAGCAGTTATGTCATTGGTAACGGTGAACTGGTGGCCTTCGACACCGACCTGGTGGGGGCCTACGGGATGATGACCGACATCTCGCGGACCTGGGTGTGTGGCGACGCTGGGCCCTCGGCACAAGCCCGGAACGCCCACGACCTAGCTGTTGAGCAGGTGACCCGGAACATCGAGTTGCTCACCCCGGGACGAAGCTTCCACGAACTGTGCCACGCCGCCTGGACTCCCCCGGTCGAGGACTATCGGCACTACACGTGCCTGTTCCACGGCGTGGGTCAGTGTGACGAGTATCCCAGCATTCCCTTCCCGGAGGCCTGGGCGGACTCAGGCTACGACGGCGCTCTGGAACCCGGCATGGTGCTGACCGTCGAGGCCTACGTGGGTGCCCGTTCGGGTGGTGAGGGGGTCAAGATCGAGAACCAGGTGCTCATCACCGAGAATGGCCACGAGAACCTGACCCCGTGGACGCTCGACCTCGACCGCTTCGAAGGGCTGTAACCCCACCAGACCCGACCAGCAGACCCCGACATGGCCACTGCCCTACCTAAGCCCCTTTCCATGACCCACCGAACGAGACCATGACCACCCCATCCGACGAGAAGTTCACTGACCTGATCCGGAAGATCATGCCGTTCTGCGACGTGCTCGGGTTGTCGGTCATCAGTGCCACGCCCCAGCGGGTGGAAGCCACGGCCGACTGGGCGAAAGAGCGGACCACGGTGTTCGGAGGCCTGCACGGCGGCTACATCATGGCCATCGCAGACTCTGTGGGGGCGCTGTGTGCGTCACAAAACCTTCCAAAGGGAGCGGAAACGTCGACCATCGAATCCAAGACGAACTTCCTGCGTCCGGTCACCGATGGAACCGTCAGCATTGTGGCCACACCAATCCACGTTGGGCGAACCACCATCGTTGTCCAGACCGCGATCACCCGTGACGACGGTAAGTCGGTCTCGCTGACCACCCAAACACAGGCGGTCACGGGTCCGGGTTGAGGCCGGTTCGGCTAGTGGCCCCTAGTTCCCCTCGAACTCGGGTTGTCGCTTTTCGATCCAGGCCTGTGCCGCCTCCCTGGTGTCCTGCGTCCCAAAGTTGGTGGCTTGGGCCTGGCCCTCGGCCTCCAGCGCCTGGGACATAGACGTCTGTCCGCCGTTGTTCAACAACGCCTTGCTCATAGACAGCGCTAGGGGCGGTCCGGCGGCGATCCGACCCACCACGTCAGCCACGTGGGCATCCAAGTCGGCTTCAGCCACGATCCGGTTGACCAGGCCGATGCGGTCGGCTTCAGCGGCATCGATGACCTCGGCCAGCAGGGCCAGTTCCTTGGCCCGGTGTAGGCCCACCCGTCTGGGTAGTACCCAGGATCCACCGAAGTCGATAGTGAGGCCGCGACGGGCAAAAATCTCCGAGAACCGCGCTGTGTCGGCTGCATAAACGAGATCGCACCCCAGGGCCATGTTGAGGCCGGCTCCAGCAGCCACACCAAACACCTTGGCCACCACCGGATGCTGGCACTCATGAAGAGCCTGGGCTGATGCCTTGATCCTGCGCAGGTTGCGGAGGGGGTTGCTGGCCACTGCACCACTAGCCCGCTCCGATTGGCCGCCCACATCAGCGCCCGAGCAGAAGTTGCCGCCGGCGCCAGTCAACACGATGGCCCGCACGGTCCCGTCTGAGTGAAGATCCCGAAAGATCCGTCCGAACTCGTTGAACATCGAACCGGTCATGGCGTTCATGACCTCGGGACGGTTCATCGTCACGGTAACAATGTCGCCGTCTCGCGCTACGTCCAGCCCTTCAGCCCCTTCGATTACACCGCCCACGTCGCTCCTCCGGTTCTCTTCTTTACCCAACGTTAGACCGGTACGGGGGGACCCAACCCACGTGGCGGCCTACCCGCTGGGACGCCCACCTGTGGACCACCGGCAGCCATCGCTAGGGTCGACGCATGGATCTGGACCTGACGGAGGATCAGGAGGCGATCCGTGACGTCTTCGCCGACTTCTTCACCTCGGAGACCGGACCCGAACGGGCCCGGGCAGCCGAACCGGTCGGCTTTGACGCCGCTGCTTGGGAGCGGCTGATAGAGACCGGCGCCCCCGGGATGGGTGTCGCCGCCGATCTTGGAGGCGGCGGGGCCTCGTTGGCCGACCTAGCCGTGGTAGCTGAGGAGGCTGGAGCCCAGATCGCCCCTCTACCACTGGTCGACCACCAGGTCACCGCCCGCCTGCTGGCCAGCGTGGGAGGCTGTGACGACGACGTCCTGTCCGGTGCTGCCATCGCCGGCCTGGGGGTCCGTCCGGTCGAGGACGGCATCGCTTCTACCGTTCCCACCGGAGCCGTGGCCGGCCGTCTAGTCGCCCTAGACGGTGACCGCCTGATAGCCGTCACCGGCCCTGTTGGAGATCCCCTGGCCAACCACGGTTGCCTGCCCCTGGCCCACCGGGAGGTGGGCGAAGCCACTGTGCTGGCCGAGGGGCCCGAGGCGGTGGCGGCCTACGATCGTGGTCTCGACGAGTGGCGGACCCTCACCGCTTCGACCCTGGTCGGTATCACCCGGACCGCCTTGGATCTCGGCGTCGCCTACGTCAAGGAACGAGAGCAGTTCGGCCGCCCGGTGGGCAGTTTCCAGGCCGTCCAGCACCTCCTGGCCGACCTGCCCGGGCTCCTAAACGGGGCCCGCCTACTGACCGCCAAGGCGGCGTGGGCCGGTGATCGGGCATCGGCCGGCGAGTCGGGCGTCCTGGACGTGGACGCCAACGACGTAACCGACTTTGGCGCCCTGGCCACCATGGCCCTCGTGGTCGCTGGCGAGGCTGCGGCCACTTCGACCGACCGCAGCCTGCACGTGCACGGTGGCTATGGCTTCAGCGAGGAGTACGACATCCAGTTGTTCTTCCGCAGGGCCCGCGCCCTGGCCCTGTTGCTGGGTGACCCGGCACGTGAATGCCGACGGCTAGCCGACCGCATGTTTCCCGATCCGGCGGCCGCCTGATGGACTTCTCCCTCGGCCCCCAGACCACCGAGTTTCGCGACCAGATCCGGGTATTCGTGGCCGAGCACCTGACGACCGAAGTGGTCGACCGGATGCACGCCACCGGCACGTTCAACGACAGGGACCTCAATGGGGCATTGGCCGACGCCGGCCTGCTGGCCGGGGCGGTCCCCGGTTACGGCGACCGCGACCCCATCGAGCTCTACGTGCTGTTCAACGAGCTGGAGAAGGCTGGAGCCCCCTACGACGGACTAGCCGTCACCATGCTGGTAGCCGGCGTGGTGAACGCAGTGGGTACCGACTTCCATAGGGAAGCGGTGCTGGATCACCTGTTGACCGGTCGTTACAACTGTTGTCTGGGCTACAGCGAGCCCGACCACGGGTCGGACGTGGCCGCCATCACCACGAGGGCCGTCCGGGAGGGTGACAGCTGGGTTATAAACGGCCAGAAGATGTGGACCACCATGGCCCACGAGGCCGACTGGGTGATGCTGCTCACCCGAACCAACCCCGACGTACCCAAGCACAAGGGCCTAACCATGTTCTTGGTCCCTATGGACACCCCGGGTATCGAGGTTCAGTCCGTCCCCACCATGGCCACCGAGCGCACAAACGCCACCTTCTACGACGAGGTCCGGGTGGGCGACGAATGGCGCCTCGGAGAGGTTGACGGTGGCTGGACCGTCATGGGGGTCGCCCTGGCCTTCGAACGGGGGGTGATGGGCGGCACCAACCCAGCCGTTCCCCTACTGCGCCATGTCCGGAACTGGGCGACCACCGCTCCCTCCCCGGACGGCGGAAGGATGTTGGACGACCCGGTCCTGCGAGAACGTATGGCCCGTACGGCTATAGCCAACCAGGTATCCCAGCTCCTGACCCTGAGGGCGGCGTGGATCGCCGCCACAGGCGGGCTGCCTGGCCTGGAGGGGTCTATGGCCAAGCTGTACGCCACTGAGCAGTACCAGCAGGCTGTGGGATGGTTCCAGCAGATGGCGGGCGCCGAGGGGCTCCTAGGGTTCCACGCCGACGGGGCGGCAGCCGACGGCTGGATCGACTATGACGCCCGCCACGCCCCAGTAACCACCATCTACGGGGGAACCACGGAGATCAACCGCAACAACGTGGCCGAACGCCACTTGGGCCTCCCCCGGGCCCGCTGAACCCGTTCCCCCCGGGTCGGGTCAGTCCAGAAGCCGGTCTCGCAAGTTGGCTATCCGGTCCTCGGTGAGACCCAATCCGTCGCGCAACATGGCCCCGACGCCGCCCCACCGGTCATCCACAGCGGCTAACTGCGCCTCAACGTAGGCCGGGGCCACTTCTATGAAGGGCCGTAACAGTTCCAGTCCCTCTTCGGTGAGCATGCCTCCATCCACCAGGGCTGCCGCCCGGCGGGTCCCCACCCGGTTGCTCTCCAGGTAATGCTCCACGATGGCGTCTCGCTCCACGCCAAGGGCCAATAGCAGGATGGTCCCCACCCACCCGGCCCGGTCCTTACCGGCCGAGCAGTGCCACACCAGTGGCCACCGGTCGGCATCCGTTACGAAATCCATGACCCGACAGAAGGCCTCCACCCTCCCCGGATGCTCCACCATGTTACGAGCGCCCTTCGTGGCGATGGCCGTTGCCCGGCCGTCGGACCACACGGCCCGCATAGCCTCCACGTCGCCGGTGGTGATGAACGCCCGAATGTCGGCTCCAAAGCCACCTTCGTCAGGGATGGGCGCCGGGATCCCGACCGCGCCCTCCGGTATCCGGTCAGCGCCCTCGTAACGGGAGTCCACCTCGTTACGCAGGTCCACGACCGTCCGAATGCCTAGGGCGTGCAGGCGGACCAGGTCGGCGTCAGAAGCCCGACCTAGGTGTCCTGACCGCCACAGCAGGCCACCGACGGTGGTCCGACCGTCGGTGGTGGGCAAACCACCGATGCCTCGGAAGTTGGTGATCCCGTCCATCTCGGTCTCGGTGGGCTCCACCACGGGATGATGGCACGGCACGTTCCCGCACCCCACCTCCGATGGCCGTACCATCGGGTCGTGTCCGACGGCCCGGTCTCTGATTCCGACGTCCTGCTGGTCGATGACCCGCGCCCCGGTGTACGGCGGCTGACCCTGAACCGGCCCGAGAAGCGCAATGCTCTGAACAACGCTCTTCGGGGAGCCCTGTTCGCCGCGCTCCAGGAGGCCGACCGCGACGACGCCGTCCATGTGACCATCCTCCGGGGGGCCGGACCGTGCTTCTCCTCGGGGTACGACCTGGGTTCAGACCTCAGCGCCGACCGGCCCTCCTATACGCCGGGGGGTGACGGCGGCTGGGCCCGCCACGTCTCCGACGGCTGGTTGTCGCTGTGGGATTTGGCTAAGCCGGTAATTGCCCAGGTCCACGGCTACGCCATGGCCGGGGGCTCCGAGCTGGCCGCGGCCTGTGACCTCGTCTATTTGGCCGATGACGCCACCATCTCCCATCCCGTACTCCGGGTGGCTGGGACTCCTGACTTCGCCATCCACCCGTGGTTGGTCGGCTTGCGCAACGCCCTGGAGATGGTCCTTACCGGTGATCCGGTTGATGCCGCCGAAGCGGTCCGCGTCGGTTACGCCAACCGGGCGTTTCCTCCTACCGAGTTGGACGAGGCGGTGCTAGCCGTGGCCGAGCGTATGGCCTCCATCCCCCATGAGCTCTTGCAACTCAACAAGCGCTGGGTGTACCGGGCTATGGACGCCATGGGTGCCCGAACGGCCATCCGGTCGGCCTCTGACCTGGGTGCCCTGGGTCCTCACGTCCCGTCCATTCGGGAGAACCTGGATGGGCTCCGGGACCGTATACGCGACACAGCTCGCCCACCGGACGACGACCCAACAACCTGACGGGAGGCGGCCTCTCCTGACAGTCCGGCCGAATCAGACGCCGGTTGAGACCCGCCTGGTCCGACTAGCCATTCGGTTCTCGAAGGTCTCTGCCTGGACGATAAGCGCCTCCGGAATAGCCAGGATCTTCTCCTGCAGTTCCTCACCCAGGGGATCAAGGCCCTCGATGGACCCCACCTTCCAGTGTCGGAGCAACGGTTGGACCACCTGTTCGGCATGGATACGCAGGTTGTAGATCCCGGCCCGGGCGATGGCCACGGCCCGTCGGCTGAAGTTTGGTATCCCGGTTCCGGGCATGTTGAAGTCAGACAGGACCCGGTGGACGGCCCCCAGCACGAGAGTGGGTGCCTGGCGAAGCATCGCCGTGGTGACCCCCCGGTAGAACATGAAGTGGTGGTTCTCGTCGGCGGCCACCCGGGTCATGACCTCGTGGGCCACCGGACAGTCGGCCTTCACCCCAGTGTTGCGGTGGCTGATGCGGGTAGCCAGTTCCTGGGCCGACGTGTAGACGAACACCTCCACTGGGCACGGGGAGTCGTAGCGCCAACCGCGGGTCACCGTGGCCAACCGCTCGTCCTCCAGTTGGGCTGGATCGCAGTTCCGGGTGGCCAGCAGGTAGTTACGGATGGCGATGGAATGCTGGCCCTCCTCGGCCGTCCAGAGGCGGGACCATTCGGCCATCGGCGAGTCCTCGGGGAAGCAGCCAGCGATCTTCGCGTGGTAGTAGGGCAGGTTGTCCTCGGTCAGTAGGTTCAACTGCAGGGAGGTCCGGACCTCCGGGGACAACGTGGCCTGGGACTCCTCCCACGGCTCGTCGCGGAAACTCCGGCCCAGTTCCCACGGAACAACGTCGTGGGCATACCAATGCTGTCGGCGCTCCCGGTGCTCGGCCATGAGCCGGGAGATCTCCGGCTCGACGGACGAGACCAACTCGAACGATTCGGTAGTGGCGGTCACGGCGCTCCGATCCCATGCCGGGCCGCCCCTCAGCCCGGTAAGGAACAGGCTAGGTCACCCCGGGGAAACCCGGTACCTGGCCCCTGCCAAGCCCGGAGGGTCCTCCCGTCCGATCAGTCGACGGAAACCGGCTCGAGGTCGTCGTAGGTCTTATTCCGGCGGAACTCGGTGATGATCTTCTTCGACGTCGTGGCCAGCATCGCTCCAGCGAACATCGTGAGAAAGGCGCCGGCGCCAGTGACGACCTTGAGGTCCGACACCCGAGCCAGGCTGGCAATCCACACGATGCCGATCAGCGCGAGGCCACCTCCCGCGCCGGCAACCATGACACTCCAGCGCCATCTTCGGTTCTCGTCTAGGCCCAGTAAGCCCGATGCCGGCACGGTGAGCGCCGCGCCGATGATGGACATCGTGATGGCCAGGCGGCCAAGCCCGCCACCATCCTCAGAGAGCCCGTCGGTAACCACCAGCGCGTTCATTCGGTACTTGTTGCGCAGAGAGGTGGCCTTTCCAGCGTTTGCTGCTGCCATGGCTGGATTTTCGTTCGTCTCGTCCCGAAGTCGAATGAGTTCCGCTTTGATCTCGTCGGGAAGTTCGGTCGCTCCACGTTCGTCGAAGGTCCAACCGGAAATCGAACCGATCAGGACCAGGGCGACGGCGAGGATGCCCGCACCCATCCGACCCCAGCTGATGATTCGATCCAAAGGTCGGAAGGCTGAGTAGGGAGCCGTCTGCAGGGCCAGAACCGCGCCGGCCAGCATCACGGCGCTGGCCACAATGGCCAGCATCACGCCCGGGCCGTGGTTGTAGGTCTCGACAGCAGCGAGGGGGGAGGCCATCTGGTAGGTGAGGGCGGCGACCAGCATGCAACTCGAGGTGATGACCATGGCGTCTGCTGCGAACCAGCGGGAGCCCGATCGTAGGACGACTACGGACATCACGCCGATGGTGAGGGTGGCTAGCAACTGAACGTCCAGGAACACCGCCGAATCGCCGGAGCCGATACTCCCGATGACCAGCCATCGGAGGACGACACCACTGGCCAGCGCTCCCAGGACGGTGACTCGCTGATCGGAACCGGTTCCGTTGAGTACCCGATAAACGGTCCCGGCCAGAGCGAGGGCCACCAGGTCCTTGACGTCGAGTACGGCCGAGAGCGGTGCGACGGCCATGCCTACGATGGCAACCACCGCAGCGGCCGCCAGGTTGTTCCAGGTCGTCCGATCAGCGTCGAACAGGCTTGTGTTGTTCAGGACGGACAACACGATCGCTCCGAGGGCGAGGGCGATCACGGCGAGGACCTCTCCGGCCATGCCGGTCGGGCTTTCGAAGATGTGCCCGAGCAGGCCCGCCGTAACGGCCCAGGTCCCGACCATCTTCCAGGACACCGGAACCGCCACCTTTGCTAGGCCTAGAACGAGGCCGAGGATCGCCGGAATCGCGAAGGTCTCGACGGCCACCGACCAGAAGGCTTGGGCCTCATAGCCCTGGAGGTTGGCAAGTGTCGTGTACCCGTCGAATTGGCCCAGGATCGGGTACATGAAGATGGCGATGAACGCGCCAATCGCTAGGGATACCAGGCCGGCAGGACCTCGCGCCCGTCCGATCCCGCCTGTCCAGAAGATGCAGGAGGCGGCGGCGAAAACGGAGAAGAAGCCCAAAGTTAGAACCGCGAGGCCCGCCCACGAGCCACCGGATGCCTGGTAGCCGTTGAACGATTCGCCGATGAGATCTACGTCTGTACTACGGGAATGGCTGCTAAGGAGGCCGGCATCGTTGCCCCATGTCATCTTGGTGGAGAGGACCGCGACGACCCCGGCGATGCCGACGACGGCCATGCCGAGGCGCTCACGTCCTGAGGCCACCACCTCGTGTTCGACGTGGGCAACCTTTGATGCCTTCTGGTCTTCGCTCTCGGCTGCCTCGATCTTCCTCATGAGTTCTTCAGGGTCCCGGCGTTGGCTCATGGCCTCCCGGATCCGGGAAAGCAGGTTCTGCCCACCCTCCTCTTCGGGCTGTGAGAGGCGGTCGAGTACGACGGCCACTGTCCACAGGGCGAGACCCGATGAGATACCGAGGCCGACGTCGAGGTTCTGGACGGCCCGGAAGACCAGGAGTCCGAGACCTGAGGCGCCCATGATGGCGGCGATGCCGACCATGGCGATGGCCAGCATGAGGGTCTGGTTGAGGCCGGCCATGATCGAAGGTTTGGCCAGCGGCAATTGGACGTCGGTCAGGACACGCAACTCGGTGGCGCCGTAGGCCCTACTGGCCTCCACGACGTCCTCGGGAACGTGTCTGATCCCCAGGTTGACCATGCGCACCAGCGGCGGCAGGGCGTAGATCATGGTCACCATGGTCGCTGGGACGACACCGATGCTGAAGAAGAAAACGAACGGCACCATGTAGACGAACGTGTGGACGGTCTGCATGGCGTCCAGGATCGGTCTGGTCACGTTCCACGCCGAGTCCACCCGGGCGCAGAAGACCCCGAGTGGGACGCCGATGAGCGCGCATAACCCGACGGCCACGAGAACCATCCCGATGGTCCGCATGGTCTCCACCCAGTACATCGATCCGAGCAAGCCACACATCATCAGGCCGAGTCCGGCCATGATGCCGACCTTCGGGGTCCGCAACAGCGAGCCGAGGATCACTGTGAAGAGCACCACCTGATACCAGGGAATCTGTAGCAGGAAGTCGTTGACGACGTTCGAGAGCAGGAAGTCGAACGGCCATTTCACGGTCTCGAGGAACCACTGGGCGTTGGCGTCGGCCCAGTCGACCATCTGGTCGAACCAGTACCCCACCGGCAACTGGAACTGGTCAAGGACCTTGGTCTCGGAGAGGCCCACGCCTTCGCTTCGTCCGGTCCATTCGCCGGTCTCACCCCCAACGACCCAGGTGGTCCAGCTCACAGGAAGGTCTCCCGCTCGAACCCGTCCACCAACTGCTCTACCCGGCCCATCTCCTCCATGATCTCCCGAGGTTCGAGCTCACCGATCAGGTGGCCTGTGTCGTCCACTACGGCGATCGGAAACCCCCGGCCGGCCGCCGCGTAATTGTCGCTGAACCGTGCCTCGATGGTGGTGGAGTCGAAGTCTGACCGCAGCACCGAGCCCAGGTCGGTCGTCCCGTGGGCGATGGCCGTGGCGGCGTCGGTCATGGCCAACAGGCCGGTGGGCCGGCCGTCAGCGTCGACCACGAAGGCACCTTGTCGATCGCCCATGGCGTCGATGCCTTCTGTGAGGGTCCACGACTCGTTGAGGATCACCGGGGTCTCCATGACCTTGCCCACGTCAATGACCCGACCCTGATCCACGTCCTGGACGAACTCGGCCACGTACCCGTCTGCCGGTTCGGTGAGGATCTCCTCGGGCGTCCCGATCTGGATCACCTTGCCGTCGCGGAGGATGCAGACCCGGTTGCCGACGCGCAGGGCTTCGTTCAGGTCGTGGGTGATGAACACGATCGT
>Ga0208765_1002338_pt1 | contig 10644 bp, 9 predicted proteins | sample ETNtaG_2_FD_185783 | JGI IMG/M metagenome (GOLD analysis project Ga0208765, IMG submission 185783) | Marine microbial and viral communities from oxygen minimum zone, Eastern Pacific Ocean - ETNP201406SV203 (SPAdes) (version 2) | ecosystem: Environmental > Aquatic > Marine > Oceanic ... | reverse complement strand
GGGCTAATATCAAAGTGGATAATAATACTGCCTTTGTAAGAGGTGTTAAAGAACTGGTGGGCGCACCCGTAATGTCCACAGATATCCGAGCCAGCGCTGCCCTGATCGTTGCTGGACTGGCTGCCAGAGGAAAAACAACGGTAAGTCGAGTATATCATATTGATCGAGGTTATGAGAAGATCGAAAAAAAATTTCGTTCTCTGGGAGCCAATATCATGCGAGAGAATCCAACTGGATAATTTTCTTTTTTATGCTGTGAAAAGAAGTAACTTTTCACTGGATATCTTATGAGTACCAAAGTATGAAGGTTGTGATAATCGGTGGTGGCGAAGTGGGGTTTCACGTTGCCAAAGCTTTGAGCGAAGAAGACTACGATATTACCGTTGTTGATATTGATCCCGTCAAATGCAGGCGTGCTTCTGAAAACTTGGATGTTATTGTTGTCGAAGGAAATGGCGCCAGCCCAAATACTTTGACGGAAGCTCGAGTGGGTGACGCAGACTATGTGCTCTCCCTGACTCGGGTTGATGAAGTGAATCTTATTGCATCCCAGCAGGCTCACAAACTAGGTGCAAATAAGATTATTGCTCGCCTGAGAAACCAGCAGTATACAACACAGGACTCCATCATCCGTCCCGAAAAGTTTGGAGTCGATATTGTTATTCATCCAGAAAAAGCAGCCTGTGAAGAAATCATTAGGCTGGTCAATCATCCCTATGCTGTTCAGGTTATGGATTTTGAAGCAGGCAGGCTAACAATGCTGGGGCTGACTATTGATGGAGGGTGTGAGAACTTGAATGGCCATGCACTGGGTCAGGTTGCCCGGGACAACAGCCATTTTCGATTTGGAGTCATTGCTGTACTCAGGGGTTTGGAGACTATTGTCCCCTGGTCCGAGTTTAAGTTCCAGGATGGGGACATCGGTTATTTTATAATTAAAACAGAAGATATAGAGAATTTACTGGGACTGTTGTGCAAAGATGTAACAACAACGCACCGAGTCATGATTGTTGGCGGATCTAAAATAGGGCGATCCCTGGCAAAAGCATTGCCCAGTGAATCTATGAATGTGCGACTCGTAGAATATGATCGTCCTAAGGCAGGCCAGATCTCCCATAGCATTGATGAGTCTATGATCATCTATGGGGATGGCACCGATATTGAATTTCTAAAGTCGGAGAATATCCAGGATGTGGATAGTTTTATTTCTGTAACAGAAAATGAAAAAACAAATCTTATTGCAGGTCTGTTGGCAAAACATCTGGGTGCCAAGCAGAGTATCATTCATGTATCCACGACAGAATATATCCCTACGATTCAGGAAATTGGTGCTGGTGCTGTCATCAGCAAAAACCTATCAACAGTAAATTCAATTCTCAGGGAACTCCATACAGATATTACAGAGATACCCGTTGTTACCTTTGATGAGATTGATGTGGATGTGATTGAATTTCAGCCTGAACCAGGTAGTCCTGTGACACAGCGCCCGTTAAAAGATTTAAATTTTCCAGAAGATTGTATTGTGGGCATGATCAATCATCATGGAAAAATTCGTATTGCACACGGCACATCTATTTTAACTGAGGATGACACAGCATTGGTGTTTGCAAAGCCAAAAGCGATTGCTAAACTGAAAAAACTATTTGCATCATGAAACTTAGAACTCTCCTAAATATACTTGGAGCTCTTCTTTTGATTTTAGGCACTACAATGGTAGTGCCTATTTTTATATCCCTTGGTTATGGGGAATCCGACTTGAAGGGGTTCTTAGTCTCAGCCTTAGTGTGCATTGGAGTGGGATTTCCATTATGGTTATTTACAAGATACAGCCGTACTCTAACAAATCGTGATGGATATGCGATTGTGACATTTTCATGGATCATTACAGCCATTGCCGGTGCTTTGCCATTTTATTTCTCTGGTGCAATTCCGGATATTACAGATGCGTTCTTTGAATCCATGTCCGGGGTGACCACTACAGGTGCATCAATTATTGGAAATCCAACTACACTTCCCCATTTGGAAAATGGAATTGAGAGCCTCCCCCATGGAATCTTATTCTGGCGCTCCTTTATCCAATGGATCGGCGGCATGGGGATTGTAGTATTTTATATTGCGATATTACCCCTATTGGGTGTAGGTGGAGTTCAACTATTCAAAGCTGAAGTTCCGGGACCTGTAGCAGATAAAATTAAACCCCGTGTACGTGAAACAGCTAAATTCCTATGGATCGTCTATGTAGGGATTACACTGGCTGAAGTTATAGCACTCATGGTGGCAGGTATGGGTGTGTTCGATGCGGTGTGTCATGCTTTTACGACTATGCCGACAGGCGGATTTTCAACAAAAAATGCAAGTATTGGGCATTACGACAGTTCAGTAATACATTATATAATCATATTCTTTATGTTCGTTGCGGGTGTCAATTTTTCCCTGCATTTTCGAGCAATTAATGGTGACTTGAAATCCTATATTCAGGATAAAGAATTCTTAGTGTATTTCATGGGAATGATATTAGTTACCCTGTTGATATTTGTATCAGTATTACTTCAAAATAACAATCCTTCTTTATCAGACTATCCTCTCAGGGATTCACTTTTTACAACAGTATCTATTTTAACTACGACAGGATTTGGTACCTATGATTATGAATTATGGCCTGTTGTAGTACAGGCTATCCTGTTGACGCTTATGTTCATTGGCGGCATGGGCGGATCTACGGGCGGTGGTATGAAAGTGATTCGCTGTATGCTATTGGTTAAGTATGCCGCTCTGGAAACACGCCGGATGCTCCATTCCAGAGCCTTAATCCCCGTAAGGATTGGAAAGCAATTAATTAAGGAAGATGTAGTAAGGAATACACTGGGTTTTTTTCTGTTTTTTATGTCTGCCTTTATTTTATCTACCATCATTCTTGCTTCTCTGGGACTGGATCTTGAGTCAGCCATTGGTGCAGCTGCTTCTGCTATGGGGAATATTGGACCAGGTTTGGGTGAGTTTGGGCCTAGCGATAATTATGCTTTGCTTTCAGACCCTGGTAAGTGGGTCCTCACTTTTTGCATGCTGTTAGGACGATTGGAAATTTTTACGGTTATGGTACTGTTTAGCAGGACATTTTGGAAATAAGGAAATTCAATGTTTATCAACAAAGAAATCAATGATCAGATCTGCATTATAACAATCGATCGTCAAGATGCATTAAATGCCATGAACCCAGATATTCTTCGGGAACTGGATCAAGCCATCAAGGGTTGTATAAGTGACCAGAGTGTTGGTGTCATCATTATTACCGGTGCAGGGGAGAAAGCATTTATCGCAGGTGCTGATATCAAGGTAATGCAAAACCTTAATTCTAAGGGAGCCTTGGAATTTGGAAAACTGGGACAGGAAGTAACCATGACCATAGAAGATTCACCGAAGCCTGTACTAGCGGCAGTAAATGGATTTGCTTTAGGTGGTGGTTGTGAGATCAGCATTGCGTGTCATATCCGGTTTGCAAGTGAAAATGCTATGTTTGCTCAGCCTGAAGTTAAACTGGGTCTTATTCCCGGCTGGGGCGGAACCCAGAGACTGCCCAGGATTGTTGGCAAGGGTAACGCCACAGAACTTATCATTGGAGGGCATATGATCGATGCACATGAAGCATTGAGGATCGGTCTGGCAAATAAGATTTTTCCACAGAGTCAGCTCTTGGATGAGACGATAAAATTCGCAAAACTTATATTAGGAAATGGTCCAGACTGTGTGGCCGAATCGCTCCGTTGCATTAATGATTCAGCGGGACATTCATTAATCGAAGGATTGAATCTGGAGGTGGAAGCATTCAGCGAATTGTTTGGTACGGAAGAGACGAATGAAGGGTTGAATGCGTTCATTGAGAAAAGAAAGCCAGATTTCAGAAACTGAATGTCGCGTTATGCCATCTTAGCCATTGGGGCATTTGATTATATTTACAGTAAAACAGGGAATATGCTTATCCGATACCGTTCCGATGAAGTGGTTGTGGTCATTGATCCTGAACAGGCAGGAAAAACTGCGGATAAGGTACTGGGCTGGGGCGGAGATATTCCCTGTGTAGCCAGTTTTAGTGGTGCGAAAGATTTTTCTCCAACCCATCTAGTGATTGGCAGTGCACCCCCTGGCGGTAATTTGGATGATGCAAATCGGAATGAAATTCTTGAAGCCATTAAATATGGGTGCAATATTATTAATGGTATGCATGTTTTTCTGAATGATGATCCGGAATTGTCTGCGCAAGCCAAGAAAAATAACGCAGGATTAACCGATTTGCGTAAACCGCCATCTCCTCCCAATTTCCCGAAGGGTACTTGGAAAAACCGCACTTTCCCTGTGCTGCAGGTTGTTGGTTCTGATTGCGACACTGGGAAAATGACAACAGCATGGGAGATCACTGAATCATTAAAAAAAAGAAATAGGAAAGTGGAATTTATTGGAACAGGTCAGACAGGCATCATTTTATCGGGAAAGGGTGTCGCCATTGATGCTGTTGTGTCTGATTTTATGGCAGGAGAGATAGAATATTGTTTAGATCAGTTACCAAAGAATACGGAATTGGCGGTAGTAGAAGGACAGGGTGCATTAAATAATATGGATTATTCAGGTGTGACACTGGGTTTACTTCATGGTTCCATGCCTGATTTTATGGTTTTTACCCATGAGCCGGGGCGTACTCTCGATGCATCAGATCATCCAATCCCAGATCTGAAAGAACTGATGAACATGCATATGGATCTTTTAAATCCATTTAAAAAATCCCGGTTTTTAGGAATGAATTTTTTAACCTTAAAAATGGATGATGAACTGGCCGTACAAACCTGCAGCACTGCTCATGGACAATATAATATTCCTGTTACAGATTTAGTTCGCTTTGGGGGTGAAGAACTTATAGATTCAATTGAAACAGCGATCGATGCATGGAGATAAGGTTTACAACCTATCGGATCAACCTGCATTATACGTTTGGAATTTCCAGGAGTAAAAGTGATTGGTACGATATTGTTCTAGTATTTATACAGGATGACGAAATAATTGGCAGGGGGGAAGCAGCACCATCATTTCGGTACAATGAATCCACAGAAGGGATTCTATCGGTACTCAAACAGAATATCAGTTTACCGGAAGGTGATTCAGATCGGGGTACACTATGGAATCATATCTATCCGCAACTACAGGGAATTAAATCCTTGGAAGCCGCATTCAGTATAGCATTATGGGACTGGTGGGGCCAAAAACAGAAAAAGCCTGTTTCTGAAATTCTGGGACTGGATACATCCAGTATGCCCCTGACCAGTTTTACAATAGCGATAGGTGAGTTGGATGAGATTGGAGAAAAGATAAAGGAAGCGGAACCCTATTCCATACTTAAGGTAAAGTTAGGTACACCTGATATGGACCGGGCAATCATACAAGAGATCAGGAAGCATACAGATAAAGTAATCCGAGTGGATGCCAATGAAGGCTGGCAAACGGATACAGCCCTTGAACTGTGTAAATGGTTGGCGGATCAGAATATTGAATTTATTGAGCAACCTTTTCCTGCAAGCCAGTTAGACCAAACTGCCCTTTTAAAATCCAAGTCACCTTTAGATATATATGCCGATGAAAACAGTCTAGATTCAATCGATATTCCCCAAATTCATGAAGCTTTTGATGGCATTAATATAAAGCTTATGAAATGTGGATCGATCGAAGAGGGCCAACGCATGATACATTTGGCAAAATTCCATGATATGAAGGTCATGCTCGGTTGTATGGTTGAAACATCAGTCGGGATTACAGCGGCGGCACATTTGGCAGGTGAAGTTGATGTGGCAGATTTGGATGGAAATCTGCTCATCAAAAATGATCCATATTCAGGAGTGACAGTTGTCAATGGCCGCTTGGTATTACCTAATGACTATGGAATAGGTTTAACATTAGACTCCCGGAATGAGAATTTGATATAATGAAAATAATCGGCATTGAGCATATTGGTATTGCTGTAAAGAATATAAAAGAAGCTTCACCTTTTTGGGACCATGTTTTGCAAATTAGCCATTCCACTACTCAAGACGTAGACGAGCAAGGTGTTATTACTGATATTTATGATACAGGCCAGGGAAAGCTTGAACTTCTTCAGGCAAAATATCCTGATTCTCCAGTCGCTAAGTTTTTAGATAGGCGAGGTCCTGGGATACACCATATATGCCTACAGGTAGAAGATATTGATGAAGCTGTTCAGGATTTAAAAAGTAAAGGTATACAATTGATTGGCAATGGGACATCTGTTGGGGCTGAAGGGTATAAAGTGGTATTCATTCACCCGAGATCAGCGGGCGGCGTTCTTGTGGAACTGGCAGAAAAGACTTGAAAAGGTTAATCTCTTCCGAATTTTGGAAGTGTAAAAATACTTCTAGATTTTTTTGCTTTTGATTTTTCTCTTCGTTTTTTCTTTTTAGTTGAAGATTTGAACTCTTCCATAGGGTTATCATCTTCATCTCCAACAACGATCAGCTGGTCATCAATAAGTTTACCCATTTCATAGACTGATTTTCTTAAGGGAATACCTTTAAAATCATATTGCATCCATTCACCATTCTTTTTTGTACCTTTCATGAGTCCCCGTTCTTTCACTCGTCCATTTCTATGGTATTTAATTATTAATTCATGGCCCGGGGGTGTGGTATTGGCGATCACTTCCCTACGTTTATCTACCACTGATGTATCGTATTTAACATAGGTTTGTCTTACAAGGTTTTTGACTGTATCTTGAACAAGTGTTGTATCAAAGGTTAAAATCTTTAGTGTATCAAATATTACAGACCTGTATTTCATTTCAGGGCCAACAAAATTGGGGTCTCTTGGTTTTTGGGTAATAGCCTGTACCATAGCTGTTGAATAAATTTCCTGAAGTTTTTTATATTCAGTTTCCGCACGCGTCCAGTCTCCCCCAGCAGCATTCAGCGCTTGGTTGATCCAGCCTTGGGCTGATTTATCTCCCGTATCCCGTGCACGCAGAGCATCACCTAGAGTTTTATATTTGGGGAATGCCGATTGTTTCTGATCAATCATGTCCGGAGTGAAATTATCAGGAAATTTGCTGGAATATGTGTGGATTGTGACCGTATCGTTATTTGATACTACCAGTGTATCAAATAACTTTACCGTATCTACTGCAAAAAGCCAGATTGAATCCCTTAATATGGTTGTATCGTGGGCAAAAACCCATGTAGTATCAAATAAGTAGGTTGTATCATAGGCAAATGCCCATACCGTATCCTTTATTATAGTTGTATCGTAATTAACAATGATTGTTGTGTCAAGAACGTAAGTAGTATCATAGTTGGTTTCTATGACTGTCATTGTATCGTAATTGTTAATATAGAGACTATCAATTATTACTACTGTGTCATACACTGTAGTTGTTGCATTAGTATAGATAAATGTGGTGTCTAAAGATGTAGTAGTATCGTAAAGTGTAGTATACACAAAAATGGTATCTGTTATTTTACCTGATAAGCCTTGATTATAGTTCTTCTGCAATTCTGATGATTGTTTTAACAAGAGTTTTACTTGTGATTTGAGGCTATCAAGCTCATTCTTGTAGGTAGTTTCAACTACTTTGGTCCGGGCCAGGGCAGTGCTCGTTTTTTTCTGCTCTAATTTTGGTTTTGATTCTTTGATGGATCGCTCAAAGAGAGGGCGGGGTGCCTCAATGATAGAACCGGATTGCGTCCTGTAGATTTTTCTCTTTTTAGTTTTCGTCTCTTCCTGTGCTGTCAGTAGCACACAAAGCGAGAGAACCAATGCTTTTTGAACGTTATGCATAGGCCAAATTAGATATTCCTGCTTTTCCTGGATTTTTACTCGGATTACCAGACATGAGCAATGTACTCAAGGCACGAGCATAATCATATTGAATTTTAAATACAAATAATTTTTTATAAAATAAAAAATAACTATATCTATAAATAGTTAGAATTATAGATTATTTCTCATAGTCTTGATTATAAATGTTTGTTTTAAATAGTTCTTAATTAAAGAAAGATTTAACCCAATATTCACCTGACTATAAAGAATATTATTGAAGTGTTAATTCCAAATGCATCATCCATAATTTTAATCCTTGATTTACTAATAATATGAACCAGAGTGTCCAGGATAAACTTAAACAGGTCCCAACTGAGCCAGGTGTTTACCAATTTTTAAACTCGGCTCAGAAAATTATCTATATTGGAAAAGCAAAAAACTTAAGGAACCGGGTGAGATCTTATTTCCAAAAAAGTAAGTACCAATCTCCAAAAAATGTAACCATGGTTCGCCATATCACAGATCTTGAATGGATTGTAGTTCGGAATGAAGTGGAAGCGTTGATGACAGAAGCCAATCTTATCAAAACTCATCATCCAAGATATAATATTGACCTGAGAGATGATAAGACCTATCCTTTTATCCGCATTACTAATGAACCCTTTCCACAAGTGGTTTTAACAAGAAAAATTATCCGAGATGGTTCAAAATATTATGGCCCATTTACTGATGTGTGGCGCCTGCGTATGACCATGAAAGCTCTCTATAAAGTGTTCCCAATCCGTAGTTGTATTTTCTATCTTGATGAAGCTGTAGTGAAAGAGAAAAAAGTATCCATTTGTTTAGATTACCATATTAAAAAATGCGAAGGCCCCTGTGAAGGTTTGGTGCCTCAGGGGCATTATCTTGAAATGGTAAAACGCATTGAAGAATTCATGAAAGGAAAGACAAAATTAACGGAATCTTATATTTCCAATATGATGAAGGAAGCATCATCAAAACAAAATTATGAAGAAGCCGCAATGTACCGAGATCAGTTGAATGCGATACTATCCTTCAAGGAAAAACAGAGTCATGTTGCCACTGATTTTGAAGAACGTGATGTCATTGCTCTGGCAAGGAAAGGGAGCCTTGGAGTTGCGGTGGTGCTCAGGATTAGAAATGGCAGAATCTTCAGTCGAGATAAACTTTCGCTCAAGCAGTTGGATGATAACGATGAATCCACCCTGAAAACCATTGTAACACGATTTTATATGGACAGCGATTTTATACCAAGGGAAATGTCCTTGCAGGTATGTCCTTTGGATGAAAAAGAACTGAATATCTGGCTTAAAAAGAAACGAAAGGGTGCTGTACGGTTTTTGTATCCGAAAAAAGGCGAGAAGGCAAAAGAATTACGGATTACCATGCAAAATGCTCGATTACTTTTGGGAGAGTGGATTATAAACAGGGAAAAAAGAAAGGACCAGGTCCCGAAAATGCTGGATCAACTTCGGGAAGACCTGAGTCTGGATGTTCCGCCGAGACGAATTGAAGCGTTCGACATTTCCCATTTAGGAGGGACAAATACAGTGGCATCCATGGTTTGTTTTATGGATACGCGGCCCAGAAAAACCGAATATCGAAAGTTTAATATAAAATCTGTAGATGGAATTGATGATTATGCCGCCATGAGAGAAGTGGTTTTTCGCCGATATAAACGGGTAAAAGAAGAAGAGAAACCATTGCCGGACCTTGTGTTGATTGATGGTGGTAAAGGGCAGCTTAGTATGGCAGTCTCCGCACTGAGGGAATTGGGTCTGGATTATATTCCAGTGATCGGATTGGCTAAAAGATTAGATGAAATATTTGTACCGGGAAATTCAGAACCACAATCCATCCATAAACAAAGTTCCGGTCTCATACTCTTGATGCGTATACGGGATGAAGCTCATCGGTTTGCTGTGACTTACCAAAGACAGAAAAGAAATAAAAAATTGGTTCATTCTGTTTTTGCTGACATACCCGGAATGGGTAAAAAGAGACTGGAAAAATTACTTCAGTCTTTTGATGGGCCGGAAGCAATTGCAAAACTGACTCCCGAAGTTATCAATGGAGAAACAGGAATTCCTTTAAAAGTAGGAAAAGAAATTATTAAACTTGCCGGAACACTTTAACCTATCCTAAATGCCCAAATTGGTCCAAAAGCCAATTATTCAAGAATGGGGTAAATTTCAATCATAAAAGTCTTTTTACAAGAGATCTCCATTTTTTGTTTAAATCTCCAATAAATGCAGATACTCCTGCGGTTCGGTACCAGTAATTTGCATTTGAAAGGTCACCTTCTCTGCGATGGAGGTAAGCATGGATAAGAGACGCATTGTTTGTATGGATTTCCTGGGTAATAATATGGGCTTTATGCCAGTCACCTTTCTTTTCCCACCAGAGTGCGGTTAATAGATCTGTTATACCTTTGGGAGGGAAATCATCCGTTAATGATTGGATAAAGCGGTCATAATTCATTGAATAATTTAAGTATATCATCAATTATTTGTGGTAAAATAAAAATAGTCTGCCATTGACCCCCGTCAATAATACTCCGTAATTTAGACATTATGGCAGAGTTTAGAATTCACTCCACTTTTACTCCACAAGGAGATCAGCCTCAGGCCATTGAAGAATTGGTAGAGGGTGTTAATCGGGGTGATAAATACCAAACACTATTAGGTGTAACGGGTTCAGGTAAAACATTTACCATGGCCAATGTGATTCAGGAGGTCCAGAGACCAACATTGATCATGTCCCACAATAAAACCCTTGCCGCCCAGTTATATGGTGAGTTCAAGCAACTATTTC
>Ga0208765_1002336_pt1 | contig 10652 bp, 7 predicted proteins | sample ETNtaG_2_FD_185783 | JGI IMG/M metagenome (GOLD analysis project Ga0208765, IMG submission 185783) | Marine microbial and viral communities from oxygen minimum zone, Eastern Pacific Ocean - ETNP201406SV203 (SPAdes) (version 2) | ecosystem: Environmental > Aquatic > Marine > Oceanic ... | reverse complement strand
GGATCTCCACGGACGGCTGGCCATCCTCGGCGGTGGTGAACACCTCCGACCTCTGGATCGGGATGGTGGTGTTGCGCTCGATGAGTCGGGTCATGACCCCACCCTTGGTCTCGATGCCCAGCGACAGCGGGGTGACGTCCAGCAGGAGGACATCCTTGACCTCGCCAACCAGCACGCCGGCCTGGACCGCGGCGCCGATGGCCACTACCTCGTCAGGGTTGACGTTCTTGGACGGGTCACGGCCGGCAATCTCCTTGGCCAGGTCGACTACGGCGGGCATCCGGGTGGAACCGCCGACCAGGATCACGTGGTCCACCTCTCCCTTGGAGAGGCCGGCGTCCTTCACGGCCTGCTCGAACGGGGCCCGGCAGCGAGCCAGTAGGTCGGTGGTGAGCTCGTGGAACTTCGCCCGGGTCAGGGTGTAGTCGAGGTGCAGAGGTCCGGAGTCCGTCGCCGTGACGAATGGCAGATTGATCTGAGTCTGTTGGACCTGGGACAACTCGATCTTGGCCTTCTCAGCAGCCTCCTTGAGGCGCTGCGCGGCCATGGCGTCGGCACCCAGGTCGACACCGTGGTCATTGCGGAACGAGGTAACGAGCCACTCGATGACAGCATCGTCCCAGTCGTCGCCGCCGAGGTTGGTGTCTCCGTGGGTGGCCTTGACCTCGAAGACGCCGTCACCGATCTCCAGTACCGATACGTCGAACGTGCCGCCACCAAGGTCGAACACCAGGATCGTCTGTTCGGATTCGTCCTTGTCGAGGCCGTAGGCCAGTGCGGCAGCCGTCGGCTCGTTGATGATGCGCAGCACCTCTAGGCCCGCGATCTGGCCCGCTTCCTTGGTGGCGGTGCGCTGGGCGTCGTCGAAGTAGGCAGGCACGGTGATGACGGCCTGGTCGACAGTGGTCCCCAGGTAGGCCTCGGCGTCGCGCTTGAGCTTCTGGAGCGTGCGGGCCGAGATCTCCTGCGCGGTGTAGTCCTTGCCGTCGACATCCTGGGACCAGCTGGTGCCCATGTGACGCTTGACAGACCGGATGGTTCGCCCGGGGTTGGTGATGGCCTGTCGTTTCGCCACCTCGCCGACCAGCACCTCGCCATCCTTGGCAAACGCCACCACCGACGGGGTGGTGCGCGAGCCCTCAGCATTGGCGATGACGACAGGGTCGCCACCCTCCAGCACGCTGACGACCGAGTTGGTAGTTCCGAGGTCGATGCCCACGGCCTTGCCCATGATTGGTACTCCTTGTTCCTGTCGCGTTCCTGTTTTGCATCTCGGGTCGGGTGGACCCCGTCGGCCCGGGTGGGGGGAGGGTTCCCGGGACCGACGGTGCAGGCTATGGACTGCCTGTCATGGCACCACCCTTCATTGCTGGTACCCACTATAGAAAGTTGAGTGTGGTATTAGCAACTTCTGACTATGAATTTATCCGAACCCCGGAAATCTCATCCAGTACGGTGGCCAAATGCCCACCCTGATCCTTCTCCGGCACGGCCAGAGCACCTGGAACGCCACCAACCAGTTCACGGGCTGGTACGACTGCAACCTCACCCCCCAGGGTGAAGCCGAGGCCCGGGCCAGCGCCCGCCTATTGGCCGAAGCTGGGTTGCTCCCCGACGTGGTCCACACCTCCCTCCAGATCCGGGCCATCCGCACCGCCGAACTGACCCTCGCTGAACTGGGGCGGTCGTGGATCCCGGTTCGCCGAGACTGGCGCCTCAACGAGCGGCACTACGGTGACCTCACCGGCCTCGACAAGGCTGAGACCCGCGAGCGCCACGGTGCCGAACAGCTACTGGCATGGCGGCGGGGCTATACCACCCCACCGCCACCCATCTCGGACGACAACCCCTTCAATCCCAACGGAGACGTCCGCTACGCCGACATTGAGCCGCCGCTGGCAGAGTGCCTGGCCGACGTGGTGGCACGGATCCTCCCCTACTGGGACGCTGCCATCGCCCCGGACCTCCGGGCCGAACGAACCGTGCTGGTGGCCGCCCACGGCAACAGCCTGAGAGCCCTGTGCAAGGAACTGGATTCCATCTCTGACAACGACATCGCCAACCTGAACATCCCCACCGGAACCCCCCTGCGCTACGAACTGGACGACGACCTCAAGCCGGTCGAAGCCAAGGCTGTCCTTGAACGCTCGCTGGACCCCGAGGCCGCGCGAGACGCCGCCGAGGCCGTGGCCCGTCAGGCCGGCTAACCGGACGAGTGAGCACGACCCGGCGAACAGGCGGCCAGTAGTCTCCGGTCGCCATGACTGACACCGCTACAAACCACGAGACCGCCCGCCGGCTCCGCCCCAACCATGCCGTCATCGGGCTCGGGGTTCTGGTTGCCCTGTTCACCGCAGCATCCGGCGTGGCCTCGGTGGTCAACGAGTTCCACGACGACTCGCCGATCACCCGTGAGGTGTTCGCCAACGTCCCGGGCCCGTTGAAACTGGCCTTCTACTCGGTCATCCCGCTCCTGATCATCTACGGGGCCGTCCTGTTCTCATACCGCGTCCAGAACTGGCAGCGGGGTGTCCCCGACGACCGCTCCACCAAGCCGGCTAACGCCAAGCGGCGGTTCGGCGACTTCCGATCCGGCGTCTACATGCAGACCCTGCTGCGCGATCCCGCAGCCGGCGTCATGCACGCCCTCATCTACTTCCCGTTCCTGATCCTGCTGGCAGTGACCACGGTCCTGGAGATCAACCACCAGGTCCCTGAGGGAATGAAGTTCCTACATGGCGACGTCTACCGGGCATACACCGCCGTAGGAGACATCGCCGGCGTGCTCTACCTAGTCGGCGTGGTGTGGGCCATATTGCGACGGTACGGCCCTCGCCGGTTCCGGCCGTACCGCATCCGCATCAAGTCCAAGCCCGAGCACGCTGCGGTACTACTCATCTTCCTGGCCATCGGGGTTACCGGCTTCGGTGCCGAAGCATTCCGCATCGCCCTGCAGGACGCCACTGCTGGCGGCCACGGAGCCGACCCCGAGACCTGGTCTGTGGTCGGTTACCCGCTCGCCATGGCTATCGGTGAGGCCGACTGGCTGGTCGACGACGTAGCGGGCTGGCACCAGGGCTGGTGGATCGCCCACGTGGCCTCCTTCATGGCCTTCCTGGCCCTGCTGCCCATCACCATGATCCGGCACATGTTCACCTCGCCGCTGAACATGTACCTGAAGGACCGGTCCCGCCCCAAGGGCGCAATGAAGCCGATGCCGGACCTCATGGAGACCGAGTTGGAGAGCTTCGGCGCGGCGACCATCGAGGACTTCACCTGGAAGCAACTGCTGGACACCGACTCGTGCACCATGTGCGGCCGCTGCACCAGCGTCTGTCCGGCCCACGCCACCGGCAAGCCGCTGGACCCCCGTGAGATCGTGCTCAAGACTGGTGAGATCATGGCCGCCACCGGTGACCCGAAGGTATCTCCCCCCATTGGAACCGACGCCGAGATCACCGTGCCTGCAAACTGGATGTTCGACCGCATCACTAACGACGAGTTGTGGTCGTGCACCTCATGCCGGGCCTGCGACGAGAACTGTCCAGTCAACATCGAGATCCTGGACAAGATCCTGGATATGCGGCGCTACCTGTCGCTGATGGAGTCCGACTTCCCCAGCGAGCTGGGTGCCGCCTACCGGTCGATGGAGAACTCGGGCAACCCGTGGGGCCTGTCCCAGAGCGAGCGGGCCGACTGGGTGGGCGACCTGGAGGGCATCGAAGTACTCGACGGTGGCGACCCGTTCGAGGCCGACTACCTCTACTGGGTGGGCTGCGCCGGCTCGTTCGACGACAAGAACAAGAAGGTGTCCCGGGCCATGGCCACGCTCATGCAGAGGGCCGGCGTGTCGTTCTCGATCCTGGGTCCATCGGAGATGTGCACCGGTGACCCAGCCCGACGGTCGGGCAACGAGTACATCTTCCAGATGCTGGCCATGCAGAACGTCGAGACCCTTGACGGCATGGGCGTGAAGAAGATCGTCACCCAGTGCCCACACTGCTTCAACACGCTGGCCAACGAGTACCCCCAGTTGGGCGGCCACTACGAGGTGGTCCACCACAGCCAGCTCCTGGAGTGGCTGATCGCCGAAGGGAAGCTGGATATGAGCGAGGCCCGCCTGGACGAACGGGTCGTCTACCACGACTCCTGCTACTTGGGTCGCCACAACGACGTGTACTCGTCGCCCCGAAACGTCATCGGCAGCCTGGCCGGCATTGACCTCGTGGAGGCCGACCGCCAGGGGACCAAGGGCATGTGCTGCGGCGCGGGCGGCGGCCGGATGTTCATGGAAGAGCACATCGGTAAGAACATCAACGTCGAGCGCTCACAGGAACTACTTGCCACGGGAGCCGGACGCATCGCCACGGCCTGCCCGTTCTGCTACATCATGATCGACGACGGGGTGAAGGGTGAGGGCGTCGAAGACTCGGAGGTGAAGGTGGGCGACATCGCCCTGCACCTGCTCGAGGCGCTCGACGCCGGCAACAACTGATCAACCGGCCAGAACAGCACCGGCCTCAGCGGTCGAAGTTCTCCCAGTACCGGCTGGGCCGCGGGCCCTCCTGGCCCCGGTACTTCGAGCCCAGTTCACTAGAGCCATAGGGCCGATCAGCCGCCGTTGTCATCCGGACGAATGAGATCTGGCCAATCTTCATCCCCGGATAGAGGGTGATGGGAAGACTGGCCACGTTGGACAACTCCAGGGTGAGTTGACCGTCCCATCCGGCATCCACGTAGCCCGCCGTGGAGTGGATGAGCAGCCCGAGTCGGCCGAGGCTGGACTTGCCCTCCAGACGAGCCACCAGATCATCGGGCACCACCACCCGTTCGGCGGTGGAGCCGAGCACGAACTCCCCGGGATGGAGGATGAACGGATCGTCGTCGGCTGCCTCCACCTGCTCGGTGAGCTCGGTCAGGTCGGTCCGGACATCGATGTGACCCATGGTGTGGTTGCGGAACACCAGAAACCGATGGTCGAGGCGGAGGTCGATCGACGAAGGCTGCACGCTGGCCTCGTCGAACGGCTCGACCACGATACGGCCGGCGGCGATCTCCTCAAGGAGTGTGTGATCGGAAAGGATCATGAGTCGCCGATGCTACCCAGCAGTCCGATCGGCGATGAGCGAGAGGATCTCGAACATCACCGCCATCGCCCGGTAACTGGTGATGGCGTTCGGTGAATCCACGGTCGGCATCAGGCACACCACATCACCGCCGATCACGTTGCGACCCCGCACCGACCGGAGCAACTGGGTCACCTGGTCGATGCCAAAGCCCTCGATGCCCGCCTCGATGTTGGCCACCCCGGGTGCCACCGTCGGGTCCAGACAATCCAGGTCGAAGGTGATGTAGAGCGGCCGATCACCGATGCGCTCGGCAATGACCTCCATGACCTGCTCGGGGCCCATCTGGTCGTAGTCGGCCTTGCGGATGACCTCGTAGCCCAGGGCGTAGGACGGGTCGGTCCATCCAAGCGACCGGACGTTGCCCCGGATGCCCACCTGGACTGAGTGGTGGGGGTCCACGTACCCGCCCTCGACGAGGTAGCCGGCCCAGTGCGCGGCCGACTTCACCGCCCCAAGGAAGTGGGGAATGTTGTGGTAGGCGTCTGTGTGGGCGTCAAAGTGCAGCAGACAGGCCTTCTCGCCGCCGGTCAGGCGCGCACCCTCTCCAGCAATGCCCTGCAGGATCCCACCGGTGATGGAGTGGTCCCCACCGATGGACACGGGCCGGCAACCCGCCTCGCCGACCTCCCGGTAGAAGTCGGTGATGGCCTCGATGCAGGCCTCGTTGTCGTTGGCGCGCGGCAGCGGCACATCACCCAGGTCGTGGATGCGGCACGTGTCCCAGGGGTCGATGGCGAACTGGTCGTGGACCCGCCGACCGAGGGCCGAGATGTCCCGGACAGCGCGCGGGCCGAGGTGCTGGTCGCGTTGGGTCGTGCCGTTGCCGGTGCTGTGGGGCACCCCGATGAGCCCGATGTCGGCATTGGTCGGGTCGGGGTCATGGTCGCAGCGAAACAATGTGGGGATGCCATGCCAGAAAAGGCCCTCCATCATCCGGTCCTCGTCGGAACGTGCCATTCCCTGCCCTTCCTCCCGTTTTCTCGTTCGGACGTCTCGCCGGCCGGTCAACGCCAGGGGTTCTGGCCGAACACGTCGCGGACCAGCGGTAGGTAGTGCTCGAAGGGGTTCGAGTCGTAGGCCGGATCGAAGGCGGGAGCGTCGTACTCGGCGCAGAACGTGGCGCAGTAGTCGTAGTGCTCGTGGCCGTCGAAGCGATCGCGGGTGTCGCGGTCCATGCCCAGATGGTGCCAGAAGTAGTAGCCCTGGAAGATGCCGTGGTGCTCGACCATCCAATGGTTGGGCTCTGAGACGAACGGCTTGAGGATCGCTGCTGCTACATCCGGATGGTTGTACGGGGTGAGCGGGTCGCCGATGTCATGTAGCAGGGCACACAACACGTACTCGTCGTCTCGTCCGTCACGTTCGGCTCTGGTAGCCGTCTGCACGCTGTGCTCGAGACGGTCCACGGGGAAGCCCCCATAGTCGTTCCGAAGGTGTTCCATCTGCTCGATGATCCGGTCGGGCAGAGCCTGCTCCAACTCGGTGCGTTGCCCCATGATCACCATCCAGTCCTCCCTGGTGGACTGGGACATGTCGGTGAAGACGGCCCGGGGACCCGGGTCGATCTGCTCGGTCATGAGGTACCTCCTGTTACTGGGTTGGCTGTAGTCGGATCAGGTGCTCACCGACTCGCCGGTCACGCGAAGGACGGAAGGGAACCTGATCGGCGTCGCTACGCTGGCGACTCTCCGCGGGTGTAGTTCAATGGTAGAACCCCAGCTTCCCAAGCTGATGACGCGAGTTCGATTCTCGTCACCCGCTCGCTGACCAGCCCGGCGTCGGAGAACCGGCTCGGTCACTAGCCGCCGGGCCGAACTCGATCCACTGGTGGGGGCACCCGACCGATGCCCGCAACGTGACCAGCCTTGGATGGGGCTCGCCGTAGTTGACGCGGACGTTGTGGACGTACCACCCCAAGGCACCGTTGAAGGCGCTTGTGATGGGTCCATCTGGTCACCCATTGATCCCGGCCCAGCCAAGCCCTGGTCCTGAATCGTGATCCCGCTCACACTTGTTTGCATTATAATCAAAGGTTTGACTAGATTGGACCGATGCCCACCCTTGAGAGCCACGTCTGTGGAACCTGGCAGGCCCCAACCGGTGATGGCGTCATCACGCGACACGCCGTCACCGGGGAGCCGGTAGCCACCGTTTCCAGCACCGGCATCGACCTCAAAGCGGCGGTCGCCCACGCCCGTGACGTCGGTGGCCCCACGCTGCGGTCCATGACCTTCCATGAGCGGGCAGCCCTACTCAAGGGAATCGGCCTGCACCTCATGGCCGAGAAGGAATCCCTCTACGAGTTGTCCACGGCTACCGGGGCCACCCGGGCTGACTCGTGGATCGATGTCGAGGGCGGTGCCGGCGTGCTACTGAGCTACGCGTCCAAGGGCCGGCGCGAACTTCCCGACGGCAACGTGCTTCTGGACGGTGAACCCGAGATCCTGGCCCGGGACGGGACCTTCCTGGCCGCGCACGTGGCCACTCCCCGACACGGTGTGGCCGTCCAGATCAATGCCTTCAACTTCCCCATCTGGGGGATGCTCGAAAAGCTGGCTCCGGCAGTCCTCGCCGGCGTCCCCACCATCGTTAAGCCCGCCACCCCCACAGCCTTTCTCACCGAGGCCATGGTCCGCCTGGTCGTCGAGTCGAGCCTGCTTCCTGACGGTGCCCTTCAACTGATCTGCGGAAATGTCGGCGGCATCTTCGACCACCTCGACGGACAGGACCACGTAGCATTCACGGGCTCGGCCGATACAGCGACGGTGCTCCGCTCCCATCCGACGCTGGTCTCCCGCTCGGTCCGATTCAACGCCGAAGCCGACTCCCTCAACGCTGCGATCCTGGGTATGGCGGCCACCCCGGGTACCGCAGAATTCGACCTGTTCACCACCGAGGTGGTTCGGGAGATGACCGTCAAGGCCGGCCAGAAGTGCACCGCCATCCGTCGCGCCCTCGTTCCCACCTCACAGATCGACGCTATGGCCGACGCCTTGGCCACCGCCCTGGCCAAGGTCCGGGTAGGGGACCCGGCCGACGAGGCCACCACCATGGGAGCGCTTGTGGGCACCACCCAGCGAGACGAGGTCCGCGGCGCGGTGATGAGCCTGCGATCGGCTACCACCGTGGTGGTCGACGCCTGCACCTTCCACGGCGTTGACCCTGACGTCGGCGCGTTCTTGGCCCCCACCCTGCTGCGAGCCATCGACGCCAACGCCCGCAGTGTCCACGCCACCGAGGCCTTCGGACCGGTCTGCACACTGGTCGGCTACGACGGCCCGGAGGATGCGGTACGCCTCGTCGCCCTGGGCGCCGGGAGCCTGGTGGCCTCGGTGGTCACGCCCGACGTCGACGAGGCGGCGGCGCTGACCCTGGACATCGCCGCCTACCACGGACGGGTCCACGTGCTGAACGCCTCCACGGCCGCTACCTCAACGGGTCACGGTTCACCCCTGCCCACGCTCCTACACGGCGGCCCCGGCCGGGCCGGCGGCGGCGAGGAAATGGGTGGCCTGCGGGGAATGCGACATCACATGCAAACCACAGCTGTGCAGGGATCACCCGACGTACTTACCGCAGTGACAGGCCAGTGGATGCCTGGAGCCACCCGCCACGTCGACCGAGGCCACCCATTCAAGCTCCACTTCGACGACCTGCAGGTGGGCACGGCGATCCGGACCGGGAGCCGGACCGTGACCCTGGACGACATCGAGGACTTCGCCCACAACACCGGCGACCACTTCTACGCCCACATGGACGAGGCTGCGGCTTCGGCCAGCCCGATCTTTGGTGGCCGAGTGGCCCACGGCTACCTGGTGCTGTCCCTGGCTGCCGGCCTTTTCGTATGGCCCGACCCAGGGCCGGTACTGGCCAACTACGGCGTCGATCGGTGCCGATTCGCCAAGCCCACCTATCCGGGCGACACCCTGACCGTCTGGCTCACCGCCAAGCGGAAGACCCTGCGGACCGGCGCCGGCTACGGCGAGGTGGCTTGGGACGCCCAGGTCGTGAACCAGGACGATGAAATGGTGGCCGCCTACGACGTCTTGACCATGGTGGCCAACCGTCCCGGCGTGAACGGTGCCCCGGACCCCGCCCCCGGTGAGGCCCAGGGACAAGGGATCGCATGATGGGCCGCTCATGGGCCTCCATGGAGGAGTTCGAGGCGTTCCTCGACCAGGGAGGCATCGTCGAGGTGGACGACGACATGCCCCACTCCTACCGACAAGCCGTGTTCGCCTTCATCGAAATGCACGCCAACTCCGAGTTGATGGGTGGCCTCACCGAACGCGACTGGATCCCCCGAACCCCTGGACTTCGCCACAAGATGGCCGTACTAGCCAAGACCCAGGACGAGATAGGCCACGGCCACCTGCTCTACATGGTGGCCGCCGACATGGGACTCAAGACCCGACAGGAGATGCTCGAGGACCTGTTTGCTGGGAAGTCGAAGTTCCACAACGTCTTTCACTACCGGGCCAAAACGTGGGGTGACCAGGTCGCCATCTCGTTCCTGGTCGACGCCGCAGCCCTGGCCACTCAGCAGGCCGTGTTCAAGAACTGCTCCTACGGCCCGTACCGACGAATCCTCAGGCGGATCATCGCCGAGGAGGGCTTCCACATGCGCATGGGCGAAGAGCGGATGATGCTCATCGCCGAGGGCACCAAGCTCCAACGAACCATGTTCCAGCAGTCGCTTGACGACTGGTGGTGGCCAGCCCTGCAACTTTTCGGTCCCGACTCCAAGCCCGACGACCAGTTGCTGCGGTGGCACATCAAGTCGGAACGCAACGAGGTACTCCGGGCCCGCTGGGTCCAGAAGTTCGCCCCACTACTGATCTCCTACGGATTCACCGTTCCCGACCCCGGTCTGATCCACCACCCGGAAACCGACACATGGACTGCAGGCCCCATCGACTGGGAACCACTCAGGCGAACCCTGGCCATGGGCGGGCCCGACTCAGCCCGCCGCATCGGCGACGCGGCCGCCAACTGGGCCGATACCTACTGGGTGCGCGACGCCCTCGACGCCGCATCGGCTCGAGCCCTGAACCAAGCCGCCGGAGCCCCAGCATGACCAGTCGGGCGACTCCTGAGGCGGTCAGGACTGCAGTGGCCACCGTGGATGACCCGGAGTACCCCGGCATCTCCATCATCGACCTGGGCCTCCTGGAAGACATCGACGTCCAGCCCGACGGGGACGTAGTCGTCGGACTGGTACCCACGTTCTCAGGCTGTCCAGCACTCGCCATGATCGCCGACGACATCCGCCACGCGGTCGCCAGCGTGGACGGGGTGACCGGACCACAGGCCGTCAACGTGCGCTGGTTGTCCAGTCCTGCATGGACCGTGGACCGCGTGACCGAGAACGCCCGCCGGGCCATGGCCCGGGAGTTCACGGTGGCCGTCCGGATCGGACAGAATCCGGTGCCGTGCCCCCGCTGTGGAGCCGACACCACCGAGGACTCGATGTTCGGTCCCAGCAGATGCCGAGCCGTGCACGTGTGCCGATCTTGCACCGAA
>Ga0208765_1002329_pt1 | contig 10669 bp, 10 predicted proteins | sample ETNtaG_2_FD_185783 | JGI IMG/M metagenome (GOLD analysis project Ga0208765, IMG submission 185783) | Marine microbial and viral communities from oxygen minimum zone, Eastern Pacific Ocean - ETNP201406SV203 (SPAdes) (version 2) | ecosystem: Environmental > Aquatic > Marine > Oceanic ... | reverse complement strand
ACGCTAAAGCGTATCGCTGTATGGGCTAGTTCAGCATCATAACCCAATGCTGTGATTACATGGGAAGGTTCCAAAGATGAGCTGGTGCAGGCAGACCCAGTAGAACAAGCAATATTTTTCATATTCATAATTAGCGTCTCAGCTTCTAGGCCAGGAAAACAAAGATTTAAATTATTTGACAACCTTTGATCCCTGCTGCCATTTAAAATAACATCAGTATGCGCCGACATAATATTATCAATGAGTTGATCGCGATATTGTTTTAGACGTTTATTCTCAGAATCCCGATTTTGTGAACAAAGTTTAACAGCTTTCCCAAATCCAACGATAAGTGCCACAGGAAGGGTTCCGGATCGGAATCCACGTTCGTGTCCCCCACCATCCATTTGCAGTTCTAGTTCTACTGGAGGGTTTTTCTTTTTAATGAAAAGTGCACCAACGCCTTTCGGGCCATAGATCTTGTGTGCAGTAAATGCTAATAGATCAATATTAATCTCTTGGACATCAATCGATATCTTAGCAAATGATTGAGATGCATCAACCATGAAATAAACATCATTTTTTTTACAAATATTGCCAATTTGTCGAACGTGTTGTATTACGCCAATTTCATTATTCGCATGCATAATTGTCACTAAAACAGTGTCCTTACGAATTGCATCTTTGATAATCTTCGGATCTATGAGACCATTCTGTTGTACAGGTAATTTTGTAATTTCCCAGCCTCTTTTCTCCAATGCTGAACAAGTATCCAACACAGCATTGTGTTCTGTGGCCTGTGTTATAATGTGCCTGCCTTTCGCCTTCAACTTCTCGGATACACCCTTTATTGCCAAATTGATTGATTCTGTTGCGCCACTTGTAAATACGATTTCCCTTGCGCTGGCGTTTAACTCCTTGGCGATAATTTTCCTCGATTTTTCCACCGCCTCTTTTGCTTCGTGGCCAAAAGAATGATGTATACTGGCTGCGTTACCATACTGATCATTAAAATATGGTAACATGGATTCAAGGACCGCTGGGTCCAAGGGTGTCGTAGCTTGGTTATCCAGATAAATTGGTTTGGACATCACTAAGGACTTAGATGAAATACGCTAAGCATAACTAATCGTTGATTAAACTCCATTTATAGATTAATCAGAATTTTCCAAGTCGCGCATAGGCTCACCTGTACCACCATTTTTCAACATGACAATTTCAGATAATATACTTAACGCAATTTCCTCTGCAGATTTTGATTTCAAATCCAGACCGGTTGGCGCATGAAATCGTTTCATATCAGCTGCAGATATATCGTTTTTCAACAAATATTCAGTAATAATTCCCGTTTTCTTTTTGCTAGCAACTACACCTACGTAGGATATGCCCTTTTTCAAGGCTTCGCAGGTAATTTTATCATCATTACGATGGTGTGTAGCTAGTATAAAATAATCCACTTTAAAATCAATGTCATCCATTTCCAATGGTTCAGATATAATCCTTTCTGCTTCAGGATATCGATCTTTTTCTTCTGCGGATGTTTGCACTACCACTTTAAATTTTAAAACACTGGCCAATTGACATAAAACTTCTACAACTCGGCCCATGCCTCTGATCAACAGGGTTGGATTAACCATTTGTGGTTCAACAATTACAGACATATAACCTCCACATGGAATACCCATATCCATTTGATCGCTATCTAGATCAATTTCAACAGTCCTAGGTATTCCATCAATTAATGTTTCTTTTGCTGTTTCAGCAACTCGATTTTCAATACACCCACCCCCAATATAGCCTACAATTCGCTTACCATTTTCATCAAACAACGCCTTATCGCCTACCATACCAGACGAGGATCCCTGGACCTTGAAAACAGAAGCGATTGCAAATGGTGTTTCTGCTACATCAAGGTCCATAATTATTTTGAAGACATCACTATGTTTTGTCATCGAATACCTACATTTTTTCTAATAATCTAAAGTAATCATTCTCATCATCACAATCAAAGACCACTTCAGGCAAACCAATCGACACACCTACCGCATTATCCGGATATTGCTTCAATATTTTTTTACAGCCATGATCTCCAGTTATTGATAATATTTCTTGAAAATATTTCTTTGGAAAAATCACTGGATTTGCCTGACGTTCCTCATAGATCGGATATATAATATGATCTCCGTGTTGCACAATAAACTCATCAATCAGCAAATCTAAAGTGTTTTTAGATAACATTGGCATATCGCCTAAAACAATCATATTGCCATCTGTATTTTCAGGCAAGGCAGATATTCCGCTATAAATAGAACTGGCCATTCCTGACTGCCAATGGGAATTATAGATAATTTCATTTATTGCTGTAGGAATTGCTTGAGTAACAAGTTCGTTATCACACCCAGTTACTACTACAACTGGGTCGAGCCCTGCTGTCAAAACTGTATTACAGACATGGCTGATCATGGGTATTTCATTAATGGGTAGCAGCAATTTATTTCCATTATCCATCCGGGAAGATTGTCCTGCTGCAAGAATTGTTGCTGAAACTTTCACGCTATTGTTTTAAAACACGTCCCAATTAAACTTCAATAGAAATCGTATTTACAATTGTAATTCAAAGCGTTTTTTTCGCTGATTATTTTCTTCTCTTAATTCTCTGAATGCACACATTCACTAGGGACCCGTTCACCAGTAGTAAGTAGTGCCCACTTCCAGATCGGTATATGTTTTTTTAGTTCAGCGATAAACCAAGTCATAGCATCTATTCCTTCTTTACGGTGTTTAGACCATATCACTATATGGAGACTTATTTCACCAACACCAATTTGCCCAACTCGGTGCCGACAGAATAAATCATGGATAGAAAATTTACTGACCGTTTTTTCCGCTAATTTATTTAATTCGGTTTCTGCCATCCCTTCATAGTGTTCATATTCCAGTGCCAGTATTGGCTCGCCGTGTTCAGTGGATCTAACACGACCATTAAATACAATTTCAGACCCATCATTATGCCGTGAATCATCCGCAGGAAAAGGAACAATTTGGCTGGGAACGATCTCTGTTACGATCATTCAGCCTCCTTGCACTGGTGGTATAAACGCCACCTCATCACCATCATCCAATGGTATTGGTTTAGAAACATATTGTTTATTTACGGCAATGCGAAGGGTGACATCATCTAGTGTACCAGCACTTTTTTCCCGAATCATTGTTTCAAGGTCTGCTGTGGTGGCCCCTGAATTAAGGTCTAAAGAAAGTTCACTTGTTCCGACAGCATATTTTACTTGAGAAAAACATTTGACAAAGACTTTCATCTATTTACTCCAACATTTATGGTATTTGTTTCATGAGTTATACCATCATAGAGAAGCAATTTACCGCTTAGGTTTGGTTTTAAACCTATAATGATCTTTACTGCTTCCAGAGCCTGAATATTACCAATTATTGCAGGCAGCATACCGAGGACACCTGCTTCTGCACAAGTGTCACCACCAGTAGCATCTGGGGTGAATATATGTTCGTATCCAGGGCCACCATTATGATTTAATACTGCAACTTGTCCTTCAAAACGATACAAGCCGCCATACACCATGGGAATACGTGCAGTTTTCGAAATATGATCAATCACCTGCCTGGTTTTTATATTGTCTGTTGCGTCAATGATCACATCCGCATCCTTAAGTAATTCCTGTCCATTAGATTCATCCAAGGTTCTTTCCTCGGCAATAACCGTTAGTTTCTCATTAAGCTTTTTTAAACTTTTACATGCTACAGTTACTTTCGATCGGCCAATATCATTTATATTGTAAAGCGGTTGCCGATGAAGATTAGATAATTCTATCACGTCGCCATCGATTAATTGCAAGTTTCCTACGCCAGAAGCGGCCAGTGTCTGGGCGGCAGGACAACCCAGCCCCCCCATACCTACAATGGTAATTTTTGAATCCTGTAGTTTTCGCTGACCAGCCATCCCTATTTCTGGTAGTATAGTCTGTCGCGACCAGCGGCTCAGGTCCATATTATCAGTTTGAAATGCTTCCCACGATTGCACACCACCAAGCAAGCTGTAAGCATTATCAAGGTTTTTTTCAACAATCAATTCTTCTGTTAGGACACCAAATTGGCATATCAAAACAAGTGATTCTTTTTTTCTCTCAGGCAAATTCTCTGCCGTTGCAATAATCACTTCCAATCCACTTATCGGAAAATGATATCGTTGTTCTTCCGGCCTAATGTCTGCTGCTACAAAAGATCTACCTGTAGAGACCCAATTGTGGAGTTCTTTGGGGGTAATAATCATTTGATCGATTTCCAAGGTAAAAGGCGGACTCGAGTGTGGTCGCCCTTCATTAAAGGTTTATTGCCTGGTTCGGCGATAATAATACAATTTGCTTCTAGAGAAGATGTCAGCATGTGGGATCCAATCTTTTTAGTCGGTGCACAGATCAATTGACCATCTTTTGACCAGGTATTTCCAAAAAGATACCTGGTTTTTTCTTTCTCACGAGGGAAAGATTCATCCAACACAGCAGATAATGTGCTTGATCTCGTTTGCCCTGACATGATTTCTAAAACCGGCCAGACATATTCCATAAATCCAATGAAAGCAGACACTGGATTACCTGGCAATCCAAAAATTAACGCTTTACCCCTACTACCAAAAAATAATGGTTTCCCTGGTTTTTGAGCTACTTTCCAAAAGTGTTCCTTGACATTTAATTCCATTAGCACATCCCGAACATAATCGAACTTTCCCATTGAAACGCCACCAGAAGATATAATCATATCACAACTATTAACCGCATCAGTTAAAAATTCTTTCAGCGAAGCTTGATTATCTTTTATTACACTCTTTAGATTGACCTCAGCACCGGCACGCCTAACTAAATCTTCAAATACATATAAATTCGAATTATAAATCTGACCTGGTAATAGATCATTGCCCGGGTCAACTAATTCATCCCCTGTTGCAAATATTGCCAATCGAGGTTTTCGATATACTCGAAAATCTTTGTACCCAAAAGTGGCCAATGTTCCAAGTTCTGCAGTTGTAATACAGGATCCATTATTAACAAGTACCTCACCTGACTGTATTTCTTCTCCTACTCTGCGGATGTGTTGTCCTGCTTGAACTTCTGTATACATTTGTACTTCAGGGCCACTTTCATATCCGCTGCTATATTCAACCATAACAATTGCATCTGCACCTTGAGGTATAGGAGCGCCTGTCATGCATTGGACACATTGGCCCGTATCCACTATTACATCACCTGGCGATCCAGCAGAAACAACACCAACCATCTTTAGAGCAACCGGACTGTTTTTACTTGCACCTTTTGTATCTGATGCCCGGACAGCGAAACCATCCATGGCACTGTTATTAAAACGCGGTTGAGGAAAAGATGCTACTATGTCTTGGGCAAGGACTCTTCCTTCTGCAACATTGATTGAGACCTTTTCCTGAGGAACAATGGAAATGTGATCATCAATTATCTTGCCTGCTTCCTTGACTGAGATCATGGCCACAGCCTCACCAAGTCTAATGCTGTGCGAACACCAGCGACAACCAGCACCACAGCTAGAAGTCGACGGATCATTTGGTCTGAAGCGTGGTTCGCACCAAACCGAGTCCCTATAAATCCCCCAATCAATACAGCTATCGAAAACTGAATTATCAAATCACTGTCAAGTTGAGCCTGGCCTGAACTAAACGCCCCCGCCAGAGCTGCAATAGAATTAACGATGATAAACAACGCACTGACCGCTGCAGTTGTCTTAGTGGATGCCCAACGTTTGAGGATTAGCAGTGGTGATAGGAATATTCCGCCTCCAACTCCTACAAGTCCTGATACAAATCCCAAACCTGCGCCTACAGCAAGACTAAGGATATATGACGGTGGATTGTAAATGTTACTGTCGATATTTGCAGCCACCGCTAACCGCCATGCCGCCCATAAAAGGGTAAAAGACAAAACGATGTCAAATAACCAATCAATGATCGGAAGATAGGCGCCCACATATGCAAACGGTATGGACGTCAGTATAAATGGCTGAATGAGTTTCATATTGAAAAACCCCTGCCGACTGTAGTGATATAAACCTATGGATGCCACCACAAGATTAAGACAAAGGGCATGAGGTTTTAACCAGACAGCGCCGTGGGACGCGAAAATCGAAAGAGACAGGACGGCCAGATATCCGGAAGCACCACCGTGACCTACCGACCCATAAAGAGCAGCAATAACCGCCAGAGAAAAAAGAAGTTCAAATTGTAGATCCATGTTAGTGTCTTTGTCCTAAAACCATAGAAAAGACGTGTAAAAAACTAGGCATCAGAACCGTGATTGCATCCTTAGCAGCCCCAGGGCTGCCAGGAAGGCAGATGACAAAAGTGTCGCCAATACGGCCGGCTAATAATCTTGACAGCATCGCTGTGGAAGTTTTGACTTGTCCGTAACTGTGAAGTGCCTGCTCAACGCCGGGCAACCGTTGTGTCAACAGTGGCTCAATTGTCTCAATAGTGACATCATGGGGCCCAACGCCGGTTCCACCAGAGGTCACCACCAATTCAAAACCTTTACTTTTTAGATCCTCAATAACCATCTTCAACTTGGGGCCGTCATCGGGAATTACGTCACTGTGATCAATCTGGCAACCGTGTTTGGCAAGTCCTTCTTTCAGGATCTGTCCCGAAGTATCTTCACTTTTACCTTCATGTACTGATTGCGAAAGTATAAGTACTGCTGTCTTTGGTGAAAAATCAGAGTGTTGATCACTTTTTCCTCCCTTTTTTTCCACAAGATGGATATCGGAAATGGTCATGCTTTTATCAACAGCTTTACACATATCATAAATTGTTAATGCGGCAGTGGCAACAGCGGTCAATGCTTCCATTTCCACACCTGTAGCTTCTGTTGTTTTTACTACAGAGTGAATGATTATCTGATCACTGCCCAGTTCAAATTCCAAGTCCACCCAAGATAAATTTAATTGGTGACATAAAGGTATAAGCTCGGCAGTTTTCTTGGCTGCTTGAATACCCGCGATCTTGGCCGCAGTTAACACATTACCCTTGGGTAATGTATCGTCATTAATGGCTGCGATTGTATCAGGCAAAAGACCAATTTTTCCTTCTCCTCTAGCCGCTCTAATAGACGCATTCTTGTCTGTTACATCGACCATCTTCACAGCGCCTTTTTCATCCATATGACTAAATTGTCCCATGACTATCCTCCTATTTTTGTCATTGATTGCGTCTGGTTATTAGCTGTTTCCTGTGCAGCCCAACCATCACGAGGTTTTTGCCACATGGCTTGTAAAAAAAGATCAGCAATATCTTTGTCTGATCCACCTGTTCGGATGGTGTCCCGCACGCTGAAATTGTTTTTAGCATATAGGCAGTTTCGGATTTGTCCTGTAGCCGTTAAACGAATACGATTACAGGCACCGCAAAGATCTCTGGAATACGATGGAATAACAGCTACTTTCCCCTCGTAACCCGGCACATTGAAAGTGATGAATTCTGTGGCACTGCCCGAGGTTGTTTTAATCTCAGGAAACAAATTTATTAATTCAGCTTTAATATTTTCTGCCCTGAAAAATTTTCCTGTTTTCCAGATCTGCTGAGCATCAAAGGGCATTAGCTCAATAAAGCGAACGGTGAGAGGGTAATCTTTTGTCAGGTGAACGAAGTTTGATAATTCATGATCATTGAAACCCCGTAGTGCAACAACATTAACCTTGATCGATGGGATACCTACTCTTTTCGCTGCTTCAAGCCCCTTGCAAGCTTGATCGACATAATCTCGGCGTGTAATGGTCGCATACTTTTCTTTTTCCAGTGTATCAATACTAACGTTTAATCCAGTGAGGCCCGCATCTTTCAATGCTTCAACAGCATTGGCAAGCAGTACGCCGTTTGTCGTTAGATTTAATGAATCTATACCAGAAATTTCCGCCGCTCCACTAACCAATTCTACTAAGTCTTTCCGGAGTAAAGGTTCGCCTCCTGTAAACCGTATCTTGTTTACGCCAAGTTCAGCAGCTACTTGGACTATCCGAATAATTTCGTTGCGGGTCAGTAATTTATTTTGGGGTTCAAAGGATATCCCCTTTTCAGGCATACAATAAATGCAGCGTAGATTACACTTTTCATTGACCGCAATCCGCAAATAATTAAATGTGCGGCCAAATTGATCCTTAAGCTGGGGAACCTGTATTACCCGTTGGGCAACACTGCTATGAGTATATTTCTGTTCGACTTCTTCCATTCTCATTCCAAGTTATTCCAAGTTACCCAAGGAATCGGGAGCTAATACTGACGTTTCCCTCAGTACCGTACCGGCCTGTTACCTTATTCCATATGAGTGAACGTAGGCACCCAGGCTAAGAGAATTGTATGTGTAACTAAAATATAGCAGGAATTAGCGACTGAACCTAGATTTGATGTTCATAGGATCAATTTTACTTTGGCGTATTAAAGAGACTACTGTGCTTTTCATGAATCTATAATATTGTGGCTATCTTTGTTATTTACTCATTACTTTCAGTAGTTCAATAGAACACCCACATAAAAATAAATGAAGACTCAAACCATTTAGTGTATTATGGCCGGAACAATTTTACAGGTTAATGTTAAATCAAAAGTTCCTGGTGAACGAGGGCTACCAAAATATGCTGTGAAGCATTCTTATGCTTCTAAGCAAGGCCTAAATGGAGATTACAACAAATTTCGCCAAACAAAGAAAAAAGGCAATAAAGACATGGCTATCCTTGTATATCCTATGGAAACAATACAAGAATTGAATCAAGAAGGCTGGCCTGTTCAGCCTGGCCATGTTGGGGAGAACCTTACGGTAGAAGGATATGCACATGATACATTCAAGGTTGGACAGCAGTATATAGCAGGAAACTCAACGATTGAAATATCCTTGGAATGTGATCCTTGTACTAATCTGAGTTTACTCCCTTATGTCGACCAGAAGCACATTAAAACATTCATGAATACGGTTTTACATAGAAGAGGTTGGTACGCCCGGGTAATCAAGGATGGTGAAATAAAACCTGGAGACATATTCAAACTGATTCAATAAGTCAGCCAAGGAACTAAATTGTTTTAAGAAAATTATTTCCTACCAGCAGATTCTGCAGTGCCCTCCCAATCCGGATCCGCACAACCTATCCATTCTCCTGTCAATGTATCCAGCATTACAGCATGAATTCGTCCAAATTTCCCCGGTAACCGCCCCATTTCAACTGTATATCCTAGTTGAGAAAAATACGTACTATCATCTTCGTTCCACCTAGTCCCATCGACAACTTCTAGATTAATTCCTTCTTCCAGTGGATGTACACGAGGGGCATATAATGCTTCTGACAAAGGCATCTTATAATCAATAATATTACTGATTACATTGACAATAGATGACGGTATTCGGCTTCCTCCAGCAGCCCCCAGGGCTAATAAGGGTTGATCATTCTTAAAAATGATTACTGGTGAAATGTGCGAAGGTACCCTAAGATTTGGCTCAACTTCCCCAAGATAGCCACCCATTGTCTGGGCATATAGAAAACCTAAGCCGGGAGTGACCACTTTTGAACCCATCGTTGGGCCAATGGTCTGAGTTAAGGACACAATCATACCGTTTTTGTCTACCACCGTCAAATGAGAAGTATGGCCATCTAGATCTTTCTGATTTTCTGGAATGCTATCTTTTTTATCTGTTGTGGATCCATTAATTACAGTTCCATTCATTAATAGTGTTTCCAGGGCTCGTTTTTTGGCCCAGGATGTAGATGTAAATCTTGCTGCATCATCAAGATTTTTTTGTTCTTTTTTATCCAAATAGGCCGCTTGGACAGCATGGTATATACCTCGTGCCCACTCTCGCTTTTCATTTAGATTGACCGGTAATTGTTCCAGGATTTGCAGGGCCTCTATAGTAATTGCACCATAGGCTGGCAGCCATAAAGCTTTGATCCCATAACCACGGTAACTGCCTGCAACAATATGAGATTTTTCTGCCCGGTAATTTTCCAGGGATTCCAGGGTTAAAAAGCCACCGTTTTGACGAACGTCCCGCACCATCGCTTGAGCAATCCAACCCCGATAAAATACGTCCGGTCCCTCTTCAGAAATGGCCTTTAATACTTTGGCTAAATCACTTTGTATAATCCGGTTTCCTGCTTTTTTTGCAGTACTATCCTTATTTAAATAATACTGCCATGTCCCAGAAAATTCCTTTAACACCTCGTTGACGGACTCCTGCCGAAGTGCCTCACCAGGAAGAAGTGTAAATCCATTTTGAGCATAGTTAATGGCGGGATGCATTACCTTTGCAAGCGGTAATGATCCAAATTTAGATAGTCCATCGGTCAACCCTTTCACCACGCCAGGAACAGCAATAGTTTGGTACCCATATTCTACACCGGCAGTATCATCAAATTCGTAAAATGCAGGTGCCTGGGTCGTAGCGTCAATTCCGTGAACCCCATGAGTGGGAGTATATATTATAATCTGGGCCCGACCACCGATACCGCTCATACTAGGTTCAACAACTGATAGCGTGAAAGCAGCCGCAACTGCAGCGTCCATGGCGTTACCTCCTGCTTCAAGAATTTTAATAGCAGCATTGGTTGCTAAGGGATGGGCTGCAGATACTACACCATTACTGGAACGCACTATTTTTTT
>Ga0208765_1002318_pt1 | contig 10686 bp, 12 predicted proteins | sample ETNtaG_2_FD_185783 | JGI IMG/M metagenome (GOLD analysis project Ga0208765, IMG submission 185783) | Marine microbial and viral communities from oxygen minimum zone, Eastern Pacific Ocean - ETNP201406SV203 (SPAdes) (version 2) | ecosystem: Environmental > Aquatic > Marine > Oceanic ... | reverse complement strand
GGCGATAAGGTCGAGTTCGAAGTCGGTGAAGGACCAAAAGGACCTACTGCTACTAACGTAAAAAAAGTAGGAGAGGGTAATGTTTCAGCAGAAACTTCTGCTAATACAGAAACTTCTGATAATACAGAACAACAGTAAACACAATTGCTTTCATAAAGCATTTTTTTTATTTTTTTCTAGTGATGACTATATTATTTTATTCTTAATTTTTGTCAAAAATGAAAATCAGTTGCAGATTTATTCTGGTTTTCCCTTAGTTTTTTCAAGTTCATCAAATGATGCCTGAATCTCATGCACTGCTGCACCATCTTCTAGCGTACTAATATCACCAATCTTTTCATTTTTGGCAATTGCCTTTAAGACACGTCTCATAATCTTTCCGCTGCGCGTTTTTGGCAATCTTGTTACAAAATGGATTTGTTTTGGTGTTGCTATAGATCCTATTCCATTCCTAATAATATCTACTAGTTCTGGGCGTAGTTTATCATCATTCTTTATTACGCCTTGTTTTAATACAACAAAAGCAATAATTGCATCTCCCTTAATTTCATCTGGAATTCCACAAACTGCGGCTTCTACTACATCAATGTGGGAAACAAGTGCACTCTCAATCTCTGCAGTACCAATGCGGTGACCAGCAACCTTTAAGATATCATCTGCCCTGCCGAGAAGCCAAAAGTATCCATCAGAATCCTTTATTGCATAATCACCTGGATAGTAAGTATTTTTGTACTTTGACCAGTAAACATTCCTATATTTTTCATCATCACCCCAAAGTGTCATTAACATACCGGGCCATGGATTTCTTATTACAAGATATCCCTTTTTTCCTGATGCTGTCTCATGGCCATTTTCATCAACTACAGCAATATCTGTACCAGGTATAGGCATAGTTGCTGAACCAGGTTTTAGTGAAATTGTTTCAAGTCCAGGGAGTGGAGAAAGCATCATTCCTCCTGTTTCAGTCTGCCACCATGTATCAACAATAGGACATTTTGATTTTCCAATAATTGTAAAATACCAATGCCACACGTCAGGATTTATTGGTTCTCCGACTGTTCCTAAAAGTCTAAGTGAAGAAAGATCAAATGAACTTGGAAGTGTGTCTCCAAATTTCATAAACATCCTCAATGCAGTGGGTGTTGTGTAAAATATAGTAACACCATATCTTTGAATTATTTCCCACATTCGTGATGGAGTAGGGTAATCCGGTGCACCCTCATACATTACTATTGTAGTGCCATGAAGAAGTGGTCCATATACAACATAACTGTGACCCGTAACCCAACCAATATCTGCTGTACAAAAAAAGATGTCGGAATCTTTTATGTCAAATGCCCATTCAAACGTTGAATACAAGTGTGTTAAGTATCCACCAGTTCCATGTAGAACACCTTTTGGTTTTCCTGTGGTTCCAGAAGTATAAAGTATGTAAAGTGGATGAGTGCTATCAAGCTCTTCTGATTCACACTCATCAGATGAATTATCCATTAATTCGTTCCATAGATGATGTTTTGCTAAAAAATTAGATTGTGAATTTGTTCGCTTTAAAATAACCACATGATTGACAAAATCAAGGTCTTTAACTGCCTCATCAACAATTTCCTGCAGTTTTATTATACTACCCTTTCGAAACCCAACATCAGCGGCAACAATTACTTTAGACTTTGAATCATCAATTCGATCTCGTAGTGATGTTGTGCTAAATCCAGAAAACACAACGACGTGAATAGCGCCTATTCTAGAACAGGCAAGCATGGTAATCAACAATTCAGGTATCATGGGAAGATAAATTGTAACACGATCTCCCTTCTTAACACCAAGTGATTTCAGTACATTTGCAAACTTGCATACGTCACGAAAAAGATCTTGGTAAGTTACAGTACGTGTTTTACCATCCTCACCTTCCCATAAGATGGCAGATTTTTGCGCCCTATTGTTTTGGTGTACATCAAGCGTATTGTAAGAAGCATTTATCTTTCCATCAACAAACCACTTAGCAAATGGAGGATTCCATTCAAGTGTTTTTGTCCACGGTTTAAACCATGATAGTTTTTTTGCTTGAATACCCCAAAACAAAATAAAATCAGACTCGGCATCAGTTCTCACTTTAGTATCAGAATGCCCCAAACCGATATCATAGGAATCAGCACTCATCTATATTCATAATAAAATGATCTAGATATCTCTAGCCTTAAACCAAAAAATAACTTGATAGTTTGAATATTTGTAGTATGTTTTGGTTTAAATATAATTTCAAATGAGTTGCGGTATGAAAATTGTAGTGATTTCTGGTAGCCCGCGCAAAAATGGAAAAACCCCAGTTTTGATGAAATACGTATTTGATTATGTTAAGAAAACCAACCCAGATGCAAAATTTATCAATCTATCAGAAGGTGGAATTGACTACTATACAGGCGATAAAGACGTAAGCGACACCACCAAAAAGGCCATCGAAGATATTACAGAAGCAGATGTCTGGCTCATTGGAACTCCTATTTATAACTCATTTTTTAGTTCTGCACTGAAAAACCTATTTGAATATATTGATTATAAAAAAACAGAAGGTAAAACTGCAGGTTTAGTGATTTTAGCTTCAGGAAATATTGGTTTTACTAATGTCCAAACTTTGTTAACACATCTAATGTCTTATTTCAACGTAATTACTAATCCTAAACCTGTTTTTGTAACTGCTGATACCATTCAAAATAATGAGATACATAGTGATGGTGTAAAAACAAGATTAAAAGAAATGGTTGATCAAACATTAAATCTTGATAAAAAAATTTTCAGATAATATATAAAATAAAATATTAATCCTGTTGTTCTGATTGCATTCTAGACAACCAATCAGATCCATCAGATTGTGATGAAACATCAGAATCATTAGATATAGTTGTATGTGAACCAGCACACTCCATTGGTGGTTCAGGTAACGTTGATTCCGGTTCAGGTAACGTTGATTCCGGTTCAGGTAACGTTGTGGTTGGTTGATCAAAAGACTGTGATTGAATTTGTGTACCAATAGGTGAACCTAGATAAGTTTCAGCTGATTGCTGAATATGATATTTTGTACCCTCAATAGACTCACTATGTTCCAAAGAAAGATCATCAATACGATTTTGAATTTTATTAATTTCAGCCTTTTCATGAGAAAAACGTTCTAACATGTTGTTTGTATGCTTTTGTATAGTATCAAAAGTAGATTCTGTAATCTCTTCACTTTTAATTTGAACTTTAGCATCAAATAAAACTTCCTTGATCACTTTTTCTTGATCATCAATCTCTCCCAAGCGAATTAAAAATTCACTTTTAATGTTTGATTCTATTCGATCTAATGATGTTAATTCTGATTTGTATTTGTTATGTATAACTTCAGCATCACCTTTCATTTCATCGTTTTCTGAAACAATATCTGCTAATGCATTGATACGACGAATAGTAAGTCCTTTTTCCCTCAAGAACTTTTGTGCTTGAAGTCTCCATCTGGGTATGTAGATTACAACATCTTCCTGTAAAACAAGCTGTTCATATCTAATTTGTTTTAATCCTTCAGAACCACAATCTACACCTACAGTTTGAACACTACCATCAATATCAGTAAGAGTACCTAATACTTTGCCTACTAAGGATCCATACATATCTTTGACTTGTCTGCCAATGATAGATGCATCATTTTTGGTCATATTGCGTTGTTAAGGTATACGTATAACCGATTGAGTGTAAAAATGGTTACTTGTTTTAGTAAGAAGAAATTAACCTAATATAGAATGAAGCGTGAAAACGTTAATTTTAAAATCCTCAAGTATGTATAACCAGATAAATGATTGATAAAGAACAACTAAACCAAATTATGACATTTGTTGCAAAACGATGGACAGACTTGAGTCGTGATCCTAATAATAAAGCAGTGAAAGCTTTACCATCTAATTTCTGGATGAACTCTCTAGGTGGTCCAGCAGGTAAAGGCAGATGGGTTACAACTCTAATGTATACGGAAAACGAAGCTGAAGCAGACCAGTTTAAAGAGGTATTGTTAAGATGGCAAACAAAGCTACAACAGTCTAAGCAATCAGATCTGATTCAGATAAATCAAACAAAAGAAACTTAAAACATAGAAACTATCATGTAACTATTAGTTTTCTGCGATCATAATTGATCGTGTTTTTCATACAATATTATTTATTACAATAGCAAACTTTGTACATATATTGCAAGAAAAATTTTCAGAATCAGAGAAAAAAAAACTGTTGAATCATTTTTCAAACATTGATGGTTCAGTTTTTGCTATCACTACACCAAAGCAGGTAGATAGGGGCGCTCTCATGTCAAGATATAGTAGAACTGATAAAAATATGCGCAGAGTATTTCTTGACGAATTTTTAAAAAATCAAAACCGTGGGGAGGAATTTTACAAACGTATTTTACTTGAATATGGTGATGATTCAGTTGCTGAACTAGGCAGTGCACAAATTGCAATAGAAGGATTATCAAATATTGCAGTTAAAAAAATTGAAGATAGAAGAATTGGTTTGTCCTATTTAGAAAAATCTTCAAGATATGTTACTTGGGATAAAAAGGTAAATGGTAAATTCAAATTTTATCGTGAACCTATTATATTAAAATCCAGATTTGGTGATGATTATTTAGATGCGTGTAATTTAGATTTTAAAATATACACAAAAAATATCCAGCCAATGTTAAAATTAATACGGGAAAATGATCCAATTGATAATTATAAATTTAAGGATGGCGATAATATTGAAAAAAGAATTTCTCAATTAAAAAATGAAGATAGCATAAAATCAGCTAATGTAATTTATCGTGCTGCAACAAAAGCGAAGGCATTAGATGCTTTGCGAAGCTTCTTACCAGCTTCTACTTTAACAAATGTTGGCATAACTGGTAATGGCAGGGCATTTGAATATCTTGTAATGATTCTCTTTGCTTCAAAACTAGATGAGGAAAAGAAGTTGGCAGTAAAAATCAAGCACGAATTAGATACTACAATCAAATCATTTGTTAGTCGTTCAAACGACAAACACGGAAAGGCATTTCAAAAATATCTTAATACAATCAAGGGGTTTTCGTTAAAATTGTCTAAAAATTACGTTAATGGCAAGCCTGTTCTTGGAAGCAGGACTAAATTAGTTGAATTTGAGCCTGAAACTAGAGCGATTAACAGTGTCATTACTGCGCTAATTTTTGAACAATCACCAAGCTTTCCATTTGAACAAATTTTTCAAAATGTTAAGAAGATGAATAAAAAGTCAAAAATCAAAATTATTGAGTATCTAAGTAAGATAAGAAAGAACAGAAGACATAGACCACCAAGAGCTTTTGAAATGGTAAATTATACTTTTGATCTAATAACAAACTTTGGAATGTTTAGAGACTTTCATAGACATAGAGCATTAACGCTTGAAAGGCAATTACTTACAACTGATCATGGATTTGATACAGCAACGGAGATTATAGAATTAGACATTGAAAAAGATTTCAAAGATTGTATGTACACAACAAAAAATGTTTTTCAGAAATTGAGAAAGAAAATGCCTGAACAAGCTCAGTATGTTGTTAATTTTGCCTATAACTATCCATATTACATGCATTTTAATTTACGTGAGGCAACGCATTTAATTGAATTAAGAACAGTTCCACAAGGTCACCCAGATTATAGAAAAGTTGCACAGCAAATGTATGTTGCAATAAATAAAAGACACCAAACACTAAGTAAAATTATGAAATATGTTGATTTGAATCAATACGAATTAGAAAGATTTGAATCAGAGAAACGTACTGAAGAAAAAAGAAGAAAGACTTGACTAATAAAATTTCTAAAACAGATGATGAGTGGAAAAAAGAATTAACCTCAGAACAATATCATGTATGTAGAAATAAAGATACAGAAAGACCATTTACAGGCATATATTGGGATTGTAAAGATGAAGGAATTTACAAATGTTCATGCTGTGGTTTAGAACTTTTTGAATCTGAAACAAAATTTGATTCTGGAACTGGTTGGCCAAGTTTTTTTAAACCTGTTAATAGCAATAATATAGAATACGTAAAAGATAATGCCTACGGTATGTTACGAACAGAAGTAAATTGTAAACAATGTGGTGCACATTTGGGACATGTCTTTGATGATGGGCCACAGCCTACTAACCTTAGATACTGTATCAACTCTATTTCTTTGAGTTTAGATAAGTTAGACTAAATAATCCATTACGGTTTCTAATACTATGCGAATCATACTTTGTGGTTTTGGTGTAGTAGGTCAAAGCTTTGCAAGACTTCTGATATCAAGATCTGATGACCTGTATGCCAGATATGGACTTAAACCAAGAATAGTCGGCATATGTGATAGAAATGGAAGTGCGATGGATACTTCAGGTCTAGACATTGATAGATTAATTCAAATAAAAAAACAATACAAATCTGTAAAAAAATATGCCAAAACAAATAACAATATTTCTGGAATTAACATGATAAATGACTTGGAAGCTGATGTTCTGATTGAAACAACTGAAAGTAACTATAAAGATGCGGAACCAGGAATGTCACATATCATAGGTGCGATGAAACGTGGCATGCATGTAATTTCTGTCAATAAAGGTCCTTTGGCACTTGCTTTCCCATCTTTAATGGAGCTTGCAACATACAACCATACTCTTTTCCGTTTCAGCGGAACAGTGGGTGGAGGTACACCTATTTTGAATTATGCAAAAAACAGCTTAAGTGGTGAACGCATAATTTCATTTGATGGTATACTAAATGGTACTACCAACTATATTCTAACCAATATGACAAATGGTTTAACATTCAAGGAAGCATTAAGAGATGCTAAAAAAAGGGGTTATGTTGAAGCAGATGAATCTCTTGACTTGGATGGTCTTGATGCTGCCGCTAAACTTGTAATTTTAGCAAATTGGATAATGGGAATGAAAGTTACATTACCAGATATTAAAAGAATTGGAATTAGGAAAATAGATGTTAGTGACATTAAAAAGGCTTCGTCTAAAAAATGCGCCATAAAATTGATTGCGTCTTGCAATAAAGAACTAGTAGTTGAACCAAAAGAAATCCCTATAGATGATCCTTTGTGTGTTAGCGGAACATTAAATGCAATTTCATTTACATCTGAACAATCTGGAACACAAACTATTATTGGTCGTGGTGCAGGTGGAATTGAAACTGCAAGCTCTATTTTACGAGATCTAATCGACATAAAAAATGAGATATCAAAAACTTGAAATCAAATCTGATATCAAAAAGTGAAACTGCCAAAGTGCTTAGTCAGATTAATTCACAATGGAAAATCAAATTACCAAAACAAAAAAACCTGAAATTTCATCATATAAATGAGAATGGAATAATTATTACTGGTGATGGTATCACTGCGGTAAAGATTGCTGATGATATACTTCCATTTTTAGATAATATTTCAATTTTAGAAATGTTTCCAAATGTGATAGTTGATGCGGGCGCTATCAAATTCGTTTGCAAGGGAGCTGATGTAATGAGACCTGGAATAACAAAATTTTCCTCTTTTGAAAAAGGTCAAATTGTATGTGTAGTGGAAGAATCTCAGCACAAATTTTTAGCCGTAGGAAAGGCTGAGATGTCAAGTGAGCAAATGGAAGAGACGGACAAAGGCAAAGCGGTGAAAAATATCCATTACATATCAGATGATTATTGGGAAGCGAAGAAAGAACTCAAGCCTTGATTATATTTTCAGATAATTCTTTGGTTCCATCTTTATTTATTAATAGAACATCAATACCATCACCACTTGCAGAATCTCTCATGCTAGCAGAGCGGACAGCCTTAACTGCAAGATCAATTGCTTCTTGTTCAGTCATTCCCTTTTTGAATTGTGGATCTAATACGCCCAGTGCCATCTCAGCCCCAGTTCCAACAGCAGCATATTCATCAGGTAATACTGAACCGAGAGGGTCCAAAGTGTATATTTTTGGTTCATCAACTAAACCACCTACTATAACTTGTGTTAGCAAAGGAAAGTATCTTCGTTCATACATCATATTAGACATCATCTTTGCAACCGTATTTGGAGGAACATCACGTTTAATCTCCATCCTTCTAATCTTTGCAAGAGCAGCAACTTGCAATGAAAGAATTTGCATATCCGCTACAAGACCAGCACATGCTGCCCCAACATTAGGTGTTATAACAAATGTCTTTTTAGTAGTTTTACTAACAAGAAAGTTACCATAAGCTATTCTTCGTTCGCTTGCAAATACTACGCCACTATCATATGCTATACCCACAGCAGTCGCCCCAGGCATATACATCGCAGTCATAGATCAAGTGAATCTAGAGGAGAATAAAAGTTATTGCGATAACATATTTACAAAGTATTGGTAGATCTAGCAAAGTTATCCAAGACTAGACACATACATTTTGTGGTCTTTTTCAGCAAATCAATACGTGTAAACTCATTTGGAGAATGAATACGTGAGAATACGTATGTAGACCCAATGGCAATTGCTGGTGCCTTCAGAATATGTGTAAATGAATGCATGGGTCCAGTTCCAGCACTAGAAACACTTAGAACGTATTTTCCAAAAGATTTTCGTGCGGCTTCTGTAACATCAAAAACAAATGGATGCTTGGGATTAGTCCTTGCTGCAGCCTCACCATGGTACACCTTAATCTTAATGTCACTGAATCCTTTTACCCTTAGATGACGTTTTAGCCTCATAACTTGTTTTTTTGGGTTCATTTTAGGCACCAGTCTGAAATCAATTTTCACACGCGCTTCTGCTGGCAGAACAGTTTTTGCTCCTTCACCGTGATATCCAGAAACCATCCCTGCTATGTTACACGTTGGTTCACCGACGAGAGATTTTTTAATTTCAAGCCCAGTCTTGTTTCCTAGAAATTCTTTAATACCATACTCTTTTTTGAATTCTTTTTCATCAAATGGAAAAGAGTTTAGAATTTTAATGTCTGACTTGTCAAGAGGTTGTACTTCCTTATACCAATCTTTAATCAAAATTTTTCCTGATGAAGTACGTAGTGTTTTTATGGCTTCAACTAAACGCCACGCAGGATTTTTAATCAATACTGCAAGGCTTGAATGCGCATCCATCTTTGATTCTCTTAATGATAATTCAACATACAGAAGGCCCTTCATTCCAAGATCTATAATGGGTCTGTTTTTACTATCAACATGTCCAAACTCCCATATCACACCATCACAGGAAAACTTCCTTCTGTATTTTTTTAAATATTCTTCAATGTGTGCACTTCCAGTTTCCTCTTCTCCCTCTATAACAAATTTTACGTTACATGGAACATCTCCGGTAACTTTTAGAAATGATGTAACAGCTCTTACACGTGTGATCAGTTCTCCTTTATCATCAGATGAACCTCTTCCATAGATTCTGTTTCCCTTTATTTTTCCACTAAATGGATCATCGTCCCAAAGTTCAACTGGTTCAACTGGTTGAACATCATAATGATTATAAAACAATAATGTTTTGTTTGGATTTTTCTTTGATTTTACTTCACCATATACAATGGGTGGATAATCTTTCATGCTCAAGATTTCTGCCTTTATACCAGATTTTTTTAATGTGTTTTTTACAAGATTTGCACATTTTTTTATCCCCTGATTTTTAGCAGAAACACTTGGCTGCTGTATCAATACACGGAGATCTTTAACAAGCACATTCATGTTTTTGTCAACATGTCCCAGAACTTTTTTCATATTCATTTTATTTTATCAAAAGATTTCATGACAGCAGGCAAAGTATCTAGTAAATCAGTTGCTGTCATATGATGTCCAAGTTTTTTCTGTGCCATCTTACCAGCAATACCGTTAAAATATGCGCTAACTACTGCAGACTCTAATGTATCTCTATTACGTGCAAGCATTCCAGCTATAATGCCTGAAAGAATATCGCCTGTTCCACCAACCGTCATCCCAGGAGTATTTGTTGGATTAAGATATGTTTTTGCACCGTTAGAAATTATATCAGTTTGACCCTTTAGTAGAATCGTAACAGAATACTCCTTTGCAAATTTTTTAACCATTGTAATACGTGCCATTTTTGACTCTGGAGGAGCCTCTCCAAACATCTTTTTGAACTCGCCTGCATGTGGAGTGACAACTACATTTTTCCCAGACAAAAGTGGAAGAATATAATTTACTAGTGCAGTTGCATCAAGTGAAAGTCTAACATCTCTATCAAGTAATGATTTAACCAGTAACTTTAACGCCTCAGGATCTTGAATTGAAAGACCCATGCCTATGGTGGCTGAATCAAGATCATTAGGAATCTGACCCAATAGTTTGTTAACCGCACCACGAGTTAGTTTAGAGTCAACCAAAGGAATTACAATGAGATTTGGTGAAACAGCACGAGTAGATTGTACATTAATTTTTGGAACACATGTGTAGACTAGATCAGCTCCTGTCTTTAATGCAGCAAGAGATGATAGTGCCGGCGCACCATGATAGATGTAGCTTCCACCAAGAACAAGGACCTTACCATTGTCTCCCTTTCTTGAGGATAATTTTCGTACAGGTACGAATTTTTTTACCAGGCTTGATGTGATAGTGTTTGACATTATACCCTCTTACTTTTTTGATGAATAAACCTTCTTTTTACTTACAGCTTTTGTCTTGATATTTCCTGATTTTTTAGCAGGTTTTTT
>Ga0208765_1002315_pt1 | contig 10692 bp, 5 predicted proteins | sample ETNtaG_2_FD_185783 | JGI IMG/M metagenome (GOLD analysis project Ga0208765, IMG submission 185783) | Marine microbial and viral communities from oxygen minimum zone, Eastern Pacific Ocean - ETNP201406SV203 (SPAdes) (version 2) | ecosystem: Environmental > Aquatic > Marine > Oceanic ... | reverse complement strand
AGTGGAGTCTTTTACGTTCCAAACATCCCCTACTTTCTCGCCTTTTTTTTGGGGGAAAAGGAACGTCCAGGAAAAGCCTACCTTGGCAATTACTGGCAGAAGGCGGGACGTTATTTCTGTACCCCATGTGACGGGAAAATTGGAGAATTCATCACCGAGATGGAACTTCCAAAAACCTTCAACAGACAATTTGGGTTTGATCCACCTCCGATTTCGGGAATTTCCATTGATGCGGACGCCTCTAACACAACCCCTAAAAATGGACGACATTCTAAATCCTTCATCAGAAAAATTGAACTGCTTCCCTGAACGCCAAGTCTGGTAATTCCTTTCAAAGCATTGTAAGTTTGTTCTCTGTTCTTTTTCCAAGTTCTAAGGAGAACTGGCCGTCTTTAATTTCTACTCATTGAATTCCATAACTTGTCCATGATGTTTGGATCTCGATAAAAATATCCTGGAATTCAAAAGAACCTCCATGAACCCCTCCCGGGAAAATCAAAAAAGCAACTGGAGTAAATCTTTCAGCTTTGAAGAGGTACGCTGTCTAATTGTCTGCCGCGGGCCGATTCGGCTCGAAGCAATGCAGACTTTCGAGTCCATGGGGGCATCTTATGGAATCCTGCTTTCCGAAAAAGACAGCATCGTTTATCCCCAGACCCTAGCTCCCGAATTACGATGGATCGGAAAAAGGAACGGGAGGGTGCATCACATCTCCGATTACATGGGAACATCCCGTGAAGAAAAACATCTCCGAATCGGAGAGATCCTCGGAATTTGTTCCAATCATCGCTACACCCATCTTTTTGCCGGTTATGGATTCATGGCGGAAGACGCGGATTTTGTTCAGGCCGTGGAAGATGCAGGGATTGGATTTGTCGGTCCTTCAGCCCGGGTCATCCGAAAAGCAGGATCCAAAGACGAAGCCAAGCAGCTTGCACGCAGGCTAGGAGTTTCGGTAACTCCAGGTGAAGATCGGATCTGCTCCCTGACCCTGATTCGCAAAGCCGGGGAAGAGCCGAATGAACGTTTCCAACAATGGATCCGTGAACATAAACTTCCGATTGCCGAAGATTTACAGGGAAAATCATTGGAGGATCAAGCCGATGAGCTGATTCGGGCTGCAGCTTCAATACAACTCGATCTGATCAGCATTCCTGAAATACAGCAGGAAACCCGAACACGGCTCGAAAAGTTATGGAAGGAATTTCCAGGTCGGAGAATCCGTTTGAAACACGTCGGCGGAGGAGGAGGAAAAGGACAGCGGGTGATCACCCGATCTGAGGAATCTGACGATGCAGTCATGGAAGTATTGCTGGAATCCAAGGCCACTGGGCCGGGAGACAACAAAAACTTCCTCATCGAAGTCAACATCGAAAATACTCGGCACAATGAAATCCAGCTTCTCGGAAACGGTTCATGGTGTGTCGAACTTGGCGGACGAGACTGCTCCCTGCAGATGCACGAACAAAAACTTCAGGAAGTCTCCTTGACCGCGGAGATGCTCGAAGAAGCGATTCAACAGTATCAACAATCCGGAAAAATTCAGCAGGCTAAGGTACTCAAAAAAGATCTTGAGATGCTCCGTTCCATGTCCACTCAGGCAGAAGCCTTCGGAGAAGCTTTGGAACTGGATTCCGCTTCCACCTTCGAGTGCATTGTTGAGGATGATTCCCATTTCTTTATGGAAGTCAACACCCGTATCCAGGTGGAACACCGAATCACCGAAATGGTCTATGGACTTGAATTCAGAAATCCTGAGAATCCCAAGGATTCTTTCGTCTGTGATTCTCTTGTGGAAGCAATGCTTCTCATAGCCTGTCATGGTTCCAAACTGCCCCGTCCAGAACGGATCCTGAGAAATGCCTCTTCCGTTGAGGCACGGATCAATGCAACCAATGCAGCACTCCGCCCCCACGGGGGTGGCCTGCTCCGTTATTGGTCGGAACCTGGTCCAGACGAACTACGTGATGACCAGGGCATCGGCCTCCGTAATCCTGACACTGGACTACTTCAGGCTTATCAACTTGCCGGAGCCTATGATTCGAATGTCGCTCTCTCCATTACCCATGGTTTTTCACGACGTGAGAGTCTGGAAAAACTGGCAGAAGTGCTTCGCACCATGGAAGTTCGAGGAGTCGATCTCCAATTGAATACCAATTTTCACTACGGACTGATTCACTGGATTTTGGGACAGGATGCGATGCTGAGACCGAACACTCGATTCGTGCAGTCTTATCTCGCTCTTGCAGGGGAACTGTCGAAGCTTTCGAGACGAGTCAACCTGGAACTGGCCTGGTGCCGGATGATGCAGCAAACCAAAGCCGAAATCGGAATAGAAGCTTCCAGCATCCTCTTACAGAAAAAAAGCCTGTTGCTACGTCCCATCTCAGTTCTACTCAAGGACCCGCATCGTCTGATGGGCTGGTTGGCTCCACGTGAACCGCGCAGATGGGATCACCAGGGAGGGAAATTCCGCATGCTCCGGAATCCTTTTGAAATCATCAGTGAATTATACCACTACCTTCGGCTTGAACCACATCCGGATGCTTCTCCGGTAGAACAAATATGGGAAGACGACCAGAAAATTCTTCTAAACGGATTAGATTTTTATGAGCAATTGAAACAAAGTCTTGGATCTCCGGATATCGAATGGCTGGAACTGCAAAAAATTCTTGAACCATCTGAACTTCATTCATCCCAAAAAGACAACAATAAATCAATCAAACCCCAAGTCCAAATTCCACCTGAGCTTCAAGATGATTCATCCCTTTGGGAAATAATTCAAACCTCACACAAAGGTTTTCAGATTGGTATGCAACTGCTTAGCATCCCGGTGGTGATGGGAGAAGAAGTAAATTTTTATGGAATGAAAGGAACTGCTGAACTGGATGTGGAAATTCCGAATAAGTTCGTGGATCCGGAATTTCTGGAACAACTGACCTCGGAACTCGTTCCCTCGCCTCCCAATCAGGGTGATGAAATCATGGCCTGGTCAGGAGGAATTTTCTATTCCCAAGAAACTCCCTCATCGGAACCTTTTGTGACACTTGGCTCCAGGGTCAAACAGGGAGACGTGGTTGGATTGCTGGAAGTGATGAAGATGTTCAATCCGGTCCGAGCAGAATGTCATGGAACCATTAGGGAAATCTGTCTCGATGGCTCAACCGGAATCAACGTCATGCGCGGACAAACCCTCTTCCGTCTCGAACCGGACCACCCAATACGAAAGGAATCTGATCATGAAAGGGAAGAGATCGAACGTGAAATCACAGTCCAGTTGATGACGGAACTACACCCCTCATTTTAAAGAATCTCATTCCACCCATGATAGATTTCCAGGTTTCCAACCAAGATGGAACAGCACGCGCTGGGAAACTGGACACCCCTCACGGAAACATACTGACTCCAATTTTCATGCCGGTGGGCACCCTTGGGACGGTCAAGGCTGCTGCTCCGGAAGAACTTAAAGCACTCGGCACACAGATCCTGCTTGGAAACACCTACCACCTTCATCTTCGACCGGGAGATGAACTGATCCACAAACTCGGTGGTCTACACCGTTTCATGAACTGGGATGGTCCGATCCTCACCGACAGCGGTGGATTTCAGGTTTTCTCCCTCGCTAAACTGCTCAAACGCGAAGAAGAGGGAGTGGTCTTTCGAAGCCACATCGACGGTCGGAAAGTCAAACTCACTCCCGAATCGTCCATCGCCATCCAGCAGAATCTTGGCTCCACGATCATGATGTGCTTCGATGAATGTCTGGAACTCCCTGCAGAACGTGAAAAGGTTCAACGCTCCCTGGAACTCACATCACGCTGGGCAACACGATGCAAGGATGCACGCACCACGGATCAGGCTTTATTCGGCATCATCCAGGGGGGTGGAGAAGAGGGCCTTCGGGAAGAAAGCCTTCAACAACTTCAGGAAATTGGCTTCGACGGATACTCCATTGGAGGACTCAGTGTCGGAGAAAGCAACGAGGAGATGTATCGAGTCACCAGGCACATCGCCCCAAGGATGCCATCAGACCTTCCGCGTTACCTGATGGGTGTCGGAGAACCCAGGGATCTTCTCGAAGGCGTCGAAGCAGGTGTTGATATGTTCGATTGCGTCCTTCCCACACGTAACGCTCGTAATGGGTCTCTCTTCACCAGCCATGGCAAGATTTCGATCAAACAGGCACGTTTCCGCGAAGACCCCAAACCTCTCGACCCTGAATGCCAGTGCAATACCTGCCAGCATTACAGCAGAGCCTACCTGCGGCACCTTTATCTTTCTGGAGAAATTCTGGGAATGCGTCTGAATACCCTGCATAATCTCCACTTTTTTCTGAATATGATGAAAAATGCGAGAAACGCGATCCTGGAAAATCGGTTTGCTGCATTCAAGAAGGAATTTCTGGAAGGTTATCAACAAGACATTTCAAGTGGAGGATGCCATCCGGAAAGTGAGTAATCCGGATCCTCACCTATAACAAGCCTATTCAAGTTCAAACATGTGCGGACGCTTTGCCCAGATCCGTGATGAAGAGGAATTGATGAAAAGCCTCTCCGTTCACAGTTGTGATGTGAACGTGGAAACGAGCTACAACATCGCTCCAGGAGCAGAAATATCCATTGTCCATCAGCACGAAGGAAGACGACTGCTTGATTCAAGAAAGTGGGGTCTGATTCCATTCTGGGCCAAGGAGGGAGGACGCGGAATGATCAACGCTCGTTCGGAAACCGTTTCAGAAAAACCAAGCTTCCGTCACGCCTTTTCCAAAAGGCGCTGTCTGATTCCGGCCAGTGGATTTTATGAATGGAATAAAACGGAGCAGGGAAAACAGCCCTGGTTCATCAGTGGCCGGTCAGATCCTCTCGTGTTTGCAGGAATTTGGGAGCAGTGGCGCTCCCCAGAAGAGATATTCTTGAAAAGTTGTGCCATTCTTACCTGTGAAGCAAACGAACTGATGGCTCCTATCCATCATCGAATGCCCGTTATCCTTGACGAAAAAGGAAGGAACACTTGGCTAGATCCAAATCCCCCTGAGCATCTCAAAATGCTGCTCAAGCCTTGTACATCGGATTTGCTCCAGGCTTGGCCTGTCTCGCCTCAGGTAAACCACCCGGTTTTCAATGGACCCGAATGTTTTGAACCAGTCATAAGTTAAAGTACTAGTTTAGGATTAAATTTCTTCAGGGGAAAAAAATTTGAGATGCTTTGTTCAGACCAGACATCTCATGAATCGACTCAATCTTCCTTGAATCAACTCTCTTCCGTAATCTTGACCGAATCACTGTGCCCTAACCGGAACATCTTCTCAGGACTGATTCCTTCAAAAGGAAGCCGACACTGATAATACGTATGCTGCCTTGGAGGTTTGAATCTCAAAGTCAATTGGGCCATCTTAGCAACAGGAGGAACACTTCCTTGTTGAGCGACAAGATTGATATACATGAAGTTGATTGAATTAAACATCACCACCGCCTTGAACTGATGAAGCGTCTTTTGGTCCCCCACTTTTCCACTGACCTCGAGTTTCGTTCCGACAGCAATTTGCCGTGATGAGGTAACAACCACCACAGGATTGTCTGAATTGAATCGCAGTTTTTCCCGTATCTGAATGATGGCATCCAGTTTTTCTTTTTCGATTTCACCCAATTCCAAGACCATTTTTTCAAATTTAACGATGTTGTCTGTTAATTGAGCCAGTTCTTTTTCCTTGGTGTTTCGTGATAATTCCCAAAGGTATTCTGCTTCAAAATCGGAAAAGATGTATTTCTGTTTGGCCCGTAAGATCAGATTCTCTTTGGCCAGACCCAGCAAACGCTCTTTGAATGGGGTGATCTCATCCTTGTCTGGTGAAAAGAAAATATTCAGATTCCCACGGTCAGTATCTTCCCAAAAGGTAGGCCCAGCAAAACGCATCAGTCCTTCCGTCATCCCAAGGATACGGTAAAAGGTCGATTCTCCAAGGTCATCAAGATCATCCAGAATGTCTTTGGCAATCCTTTGTACAAATTCTTCCTCCTTTTCACGATGGTAGAATAGGGCAAGACCGAACTGGATCCATCGAACTCCGTTATTGATCATGATTCCCTGATCCAGATCATCCTTGTTGAAATCCGGAGGATTGTCGACCTGCAGGATTTCATTCACGAGCGCGGTCTGAATTTCCATGTCCCATCGGTCGTTATAGATCTGTTCCAGTAGTTTTTTCATTTCACAGGCGATAACAGCCACGTTGAAATATACTGAAGGGACACCGGCAAACAGACGGGCGATCTCAACGCCATACATACGCAGATACATGAAACACTTCTTAACCTGGTCAATCTTCTTGTGCTCCACCAGATGAAAGATGAACTGGCCGTAAAAGAATGAAAGATTGTAGATGTTTCGGGGTTCGTTGTTCCTCAAGGCATGCTTGATTGACATCCTGAAGAAGGTATTGAAACGGATGATCACAATTTCAACGATATCCTCCTCCTCACACTCGATGGCTGTTTGACCGATCTTTGCAACCTCACCGGCAATCATTGAGGAAAGGTCGAATTCGCCCTGTTCCATCAACTTGATGTAGTTGTTGTTCATCAACCGAAAGCATTTTTGCTCATAAAAACTGCGCGTGCGTTCCATCTCTTCGTATTGTCCGACCAAAGTCTTGAATGAAATATCGGACCGCACTTTTTCGGACACCCGGAAAAATTCCGGATGAAGATAGGGCTTGATCAGCATGTAGTTTCGAATCGTCCGCCCCATATCGTAGATGATGTCACCCTTCAATTCCTTGAAGGAAACGTATTCCAGAATGTCATCAAGCTGGTTCAACGATTCGAACATCGTGTGTTGCTGACTGGAAAGCACGGTATCATTTTTGACCAGGGCATGGCTTCTTGGAGTTACTAGACTCCGAATCAGGTCCATGTTGATGCCATAGATCTGGGCAATGATGTTGGTCGGCTTGGTGTAACGCAGGATGTAGAAAATGTAGGGAAACGCAACGATGCCGCAAAAGGTCATCAAAAAATGAGCATTGAAAACACGACTGGATTCACGGACCAACCCAATTTCACCATAGAGTTTGATCACCCCTGCATGGGCACCTGATGCAATCAAAATCCAGACATAGATCAAGCTGATCAGGTCTTTCATGTAGAGGTCAATCAGTTTCGGAATGCTCTGGGATGCAATGGAAATGACCAGAATCAGTGTACCAAGCACCATCCCCAAAATGGCTTGCCAGACTTCCGGGGCAAATCCTATGTCCACTTCCGCAAACTCACCTGGTTTGGATCCGGAAAGAGTCTCGATCAAGTCTACGTAGGGTTCGAAGAGATACAGATCGAAGAGAATGTCTAAAACGGTGATCAGAAACAGACATCCCAACAGTGCTGCGGTAGAACGATTTTGATCTGCAACCGCAATCAGTCGATAGATCAGGTAACTGAATCCGCTTTCAGAATTTTCTGCATTCTCGTTAACGTTTTTGTTCAATTCACTGTCGGAGTTCTTCAGTGCCTCTTCCATGGTTGACCAATGATTAATTCTTTAAATCAATTATCCTGTAACCTAATCGGTCTGATTAGAACGTAGAACATTACCAGTTTTTAAATAAAATGTTCAGGATGAAATTTTCTCTGGAATCACACTCACTCCAGGAAGTTCCCTGCCTTCAAGAAATTCCAAAGAAGCTCCACCTCCTGTGGAAATGTGACTGATCCTATTTTGCATTCCAAATTGATGAACTGCAGCGGCAGAATCCCCTCCTCCGATGATGGTAACCGCTCCTGAATCAGTTGCATCCGCAAGCGCTTCGGTCACACCTTTTGTTCCTCCTGCAAAAGCTGGAAATTCGAATACACCCATCGGCCCATTCCAAAGAATGGTTTTGGATTTTCGGATGACCGCTCCAAATTGCATTACACTTTCCGGACCAACATCAAGGATTTTCCAACCCTCCGGAATCCCTTCTTCTGCTTTCATGAATTTGGTCTCCACATCCTGGCTGAGTTCTGGAGCAATACAAACGTCTTCAGGAAGATGCAAGTCAACCCTTCGACTTTTGGCTTCTTCAAGCAACCCTCTTGCAAAATCAATAGCCTCTTCCTCCAGTAGGGAGTCTCCAACTTCTTTACCTTGAGCCTTCAGGAAGGTGTTTGCCATTCCACCTCCGATGATCAGGGAATCGACCTTTTCCAAAAGTTGTTCGATGACTTTGATTTTATCAGAAACCTTGGCACCCCCTAGAATAGCAGTGAAGGGCTTTTGGGGATCCAAAACCGCGGATCCCAGGAATTCCAACTCTTTTCGGATCAGGTAACCTACTGCACGTTCCTGGATCAATAAGGCAACGCCTGCAGTTGAAGCATGAGCCCGGTGGGCAGTCCCAAAAGCGTCGTTGATGTAAACGTCTCCCAAACTGGCAAGAGCTTCACAAAACCCTGGATCATTTTTTGTCTCACCTCCGTGATAGCGGAGGTTTTCCAGCAGAAGCAACTCTCCAGCCTTTAGCTGATCTACCAGCCTTTCCACCTCACTTCCAATACAATCGGATGCCATGCCCACAGGAATTCCCAGCAAGCGTGACAGTGCTTCCGCTGCAGGTCGCAGGCTCATGCTTTCTTCTCGCTTTCCCTTGGGACGCCCTAAGTGGGACATCAAGATGCATTTTCCTCCAGAATCGATGATTCGTCGAATCGAGGGCAAGGCGGCTTCAATTCGGGCATTGTCAGTAATTTTCTGGTTCTCGTCGAGTGGGACATTGAAATCGACCCGAATCAGGACTCGGCGCCCTTCCAGTTCCAGATCTTCTATGAATTGGCGTGCTTTCATCTTCTCTTTAAGTTTACAAATCGTTGAATATTTCGGGGCACTCTCTAATGCAAAGAGAATCCTTTGGGGCTTAAGATCATTCAACCGAAAGGGCGAAGTGTTTTTCCTGAACCCAATAGAGTTGTTTGATCCAATATTGAAAAAAAATGGTTAAATTTCGTATTGAATCAGCCTATTAATGATCCCAACTGTGGCTTTATTTTCAAGCCTAGTTTCAGATCTTAATTCAACTAAAGGGGAGATCCTAAATGGAAGGAAGTTCGTTTTGGAAATCGTTTCAATTTCCAGAGGAAAGCCCTTTGGCCTGTTCTCTGAGAATGTTTTTACGGATCTTGCCCGTGGAAGTTTTCGGGAGTTCCTGAAAGACTAGAGTTTTGGGGATTTTGTATCCCGCCAGATGTTCACGGCAAAATGCGACCAATTCCTCTTCAGTGATCTCACTTTCAGGTTTGAGGGTGACAAAAGCGCATGGCGTCTCCCCCCAACGTTCATCTGGCCTGGCAACAACACCAGCTTCCAGAACTGCCGGGTGCCGATAGAGCGTGTTTTCGATTTCTACGGAACTGATGTTCTCACCTCCGGAAATGATGATGTCCTTGGCCCGGTCCTTCAGTTCGATGTATCCGTCTGGATGTCTGACTCCGAGGTCTCCGGAATGAAACCAGCCTCCTCGAAAAGCTTCTTCGGAAGCCTCCGGGTTCTTAAAATACCCCTTCATCACCAGATTCCCTCGCATGAATACCTCACCCAGGGTTTCTCCATCTGAAGGAACTTCTTCCAAGGTTTCAGAATCGGCAACCATCAATCCCTCTAATCCTGGATAATTCACCCCCTGCCTGCCTTTCATCAGAGCCTGCTGATTCGGTTCCAAATCACCCCATGCTTCCTGCCAGGCACAGACCACCGAAGGTCCATAGGTTTCCGTCAGGCCATAGACATGAGTCACCTGGAATCCGATTTCTTCCATTCTGGCAATCACTGGAGGAGGAGGAGGCGCAGCAGCGGTCATGATGTTGACCGGGTGGGACAGGGGGTGCTGGACCTGCTTTTCCGCATTCGCAATCATTCCCATCACAATCGGAGCACCACATAAGTGTGTCACTTGATGCTCGGCAATCGCTTCATAGATTTTGGCAGCAGTGACTTTCCGCAGACAAACATGGGTTCCGGCCAGTAAAGTGATCGTCCAAGGGAAACACCAGCCATTGCAGTGAAACATCGGAAGCGTCCAAAGGTAGACCGGATGCCTCGGCATCCCCCAGGCAAGTATGTTATCAATCGCCAACAGATTTGCCCCACGACTGTGATATACCACACCTTTGGGACGGCCAGTGGTTCCTGAAGTGTAGTTGAGGCTCACCGCCTGCCATTCATCCTCTGGTAGACTCCATTGGAAATCTTCATCTCCCTCCTCCAAAAAGGTTTCGTAGTCCATCTCTCCCAAAAGTTCTCCGCCTTCTGCCATGGGATCATCAATGTCAATCACCAACGGCGGGTTTTTCAGGCGACTCAGGGTTTCTCGGATCACCGGTGAAAACTCTCGGTCCGTGATCAAAACTTTTGCTTCTCCGTGTTCCAGGATGTAAGCCAATGATTCCGCTTCCAACCTGATGTTGAGAGCATTCAGCACAGCTCCAGTCATCAACACCCCAAAATGAGCCTCGAATAATTCCGGAATATTTGGCGCCATCACAGAAACGGTACATCCCTTACCAATTCCTCTCTTGTTCAAAGACGAAGCGAGCCTAGTGCAGCGTTTTAAGGTTTCTTTCCAAGCCTTTTTTGATCACCATGAATGATGGCCGTTCTGTTCGGAAAAACCTCTGCGGTCCGTTTTAAAAAACTCAAAGGCGATAATGGTGTGTAATTCGC
>Ga0208765_1002310_pt1 | contig 10718 bp, 6 predicted proteins | sample ETNtaG_2_FD_185783 | JGI IMG/M metagenome (GOLD analysis project Ga0208765, IMG submission 185783) | Marine microbial and viral communities from oxygen minimum zone, Eastern Pacific Ocean - ETNP201406SV203 (SPAdes) (version 2) | ecosystem: Environmental > Aquatic > Marine > Oceanic ... | reverse complement strand
AGTAAGTGCATTCGTCTGTTGATAGCTCGACCAATAGGGTTTCGGAAAATATACAATAAGATGAAAATAGGAAATAATACAAGTAAAGAGAAAATCTCAAAAATAAAAATATTTTCTAATAAAAGACCATTCTCTATTAGGAATATAAGAAAATCTAACCTTTGAAGATAGCCTTCCTGTGGCCTTAACATAAAGAAAAAAATTACGCCAACGATAATTACTGGAGGAATTTCAGACTTTACTTTTTCACCGTCCATGGAATGAACTTAGACTATGGACTATAAATTAAACCTGACAAAAGCTTCGCTAATTAAAAAAATAAAACATCATAACTGATAGATAGGGGAACTAAGTCCCCTACCTAACGTTACATTTCCTATCTAAATTACCTTAGAGTAATTTAGCGGAGCCAATAATGTCTCCGGTTGCATCAAACTGAATATCTAGTTTCCAACCATCTTCGGCAGGACCTGCTTCCTTACCGTAGACTAAAAATTGGTCACCTGATGATAGTTTGCCGTCGCGATCATTGTCACTGAAATGAACTGGGAAATTACTTCCGTCATCGTCTGAGACATTGGTTGCTCTGGATTTCAGATCTGCATCATCTCCAGCATAGGTTTCATCTATACCAGTTGGTTTACCGCCTTCATATTGCATAGCGATTTCTCCAAATCCATTACCACCGACATATGTTGATCCCGTGTCGTCTTTCAAGAAGAAGCTAAACTCAGCCAAATCATCTTGTCTGCTAACTTTAATCACTTCTGCGTAGTAGTATCCGCCACTTGATTCTTCTACAAAGAATGTAGCTATAGGGGCTGATTCACGTTGTTCTAGACTATAAGAGTCATCTAGTCCATCGGGCCCATATCCCCATTTTCCACCAACTTCAACCCATAATACATTACCTTCTGAGAAAGTTTCACAAATCCATTCATTAGTACCATTTTGTGTATCGCTTTGTTCTCTATAACAACTTTCCATAATAATAGAAACGGAGTAAACATATCCAGAATTTTTATTTACTTTATAGTCCTGCTTTTCCGAATCAAAGTTCGTTATTGCTATAGTATATTCAAACCCTAAATCCTCATTAATCAATGCGATACATTCCTGTTTATCTTCTCCACTGATAAAAGTACCATCATAATTTAAGATATATCCGCAAAACTTATTTCCATTTCGATCTTCTGAGGCTTGTAATAAATCCTCTACAGATTGGCGAAGTGTTAACGAATCATCATCATCTTCTATACATCCCGTAAAGGATGCACCAAGTATACATATTGCGAGAATATAGGCTTTGTTCATATTTACCTAAACTCCCCTAACATATAAAATAAACGTTTTTCACAATAAGTTGTATATTTATGTTAACTTTTCAATTGTCTTAATAGTTTTTAATGTTTCTTTAACATCGTGAACTCTTGCTATATCAACACTACCAGTAACGCCCATTATTGTTGCAGATAAACTGCCCGTTAATCTATCGCCATCTTCATTCCCAGTCATCATTCCAATGAATGATTTTCTACTGGCACCTAGCAATACACCACCAGCCATCCCTTTGAATTCATTTAACCTACCTAAAATCTCAAGATTATGTCTTAAATTTTTACCAAATCCAATCCCTGGATCAACAATAATGTTAGAACGCTTAATTCCTGCCTTTTCAGCAGCATTTATTCGTTCTTCCAACCATTCTTTGATATCTTCTACTACATCACCATATTGAGGATTCTTTTGCATGTTTTCAGGCGTACCTTGCATATGCATTATAATCACAGGTACTTTCATCTCAGCAACTGCCGAAATCATATCTTCATTTCGTAAACCGCCAACATCATTTACAACACATGCTCCAGCTTCAACTGCTTTTCTTGCAACTTCAGCTTTTTGCGTATCAATTGAAATAGGAACATCATAATTTTCTGAAATATATTGAATAGAAGGCATTACTCTTTCTAATTCCTCTTCTGCCGTTACAGGTTTGGATCCGGGCCTTGTAGATTCACCTCCAATATCTATAATTTCAGCACCTTCTTCTATCATTACATCAATTCTTTTCTTAGTATCGACTAAATCAAAGTGTTTTCCACCATCATAGAAACTATCAGGAGTTACATTCAAAATTCCCATGACATGGCATTTGCCATCTAGTACTAAGTTACCTAAAGTTAAACTCATTCACGAATGACAAATTGTGATTGACACATAGGACATCCAATTTGTATTGGCCTTTGTGTGGCTGTGATAGAAATTAATCCTCCACAAGAAGGACATTCTAATTCCAAAGGACCTGGAACAACAGTTTCTTCTTCAAACATGTCTTCAAATTCATCACCGCCCCCTTTCATTGAACTCAAAGCTCTTGCTCCACCGAATAATGCCAGTACGCCAAGAGCTGTACCACCAATCAAAGCATTTGTTGGAATGCCCCCAATAGCGCTTTCTTTGACATTATCTCCATATCCTTCACCTGTGGTTACAATCACTACCGCTTGCCAAGTATTTTGTCCGTTACGATCATCAGTTACGGTTAAAATAGCGGTGTAAGTGCCAGGTTCATTGTAAGTTCGTTTAAAGGATTTCATAGTTTTATCTCCTAAGAGATTAACTTCATTTCCTCTTGAATCTAGTATTCTCCAAGAATATGAAATTATTTCTCCATCAGGATCAAAAGATTTATCTGCAGAGTATGTAATTTCATCACCAGTTTTGGCATAATCTACACGATCGCTAAAAATTCCCTGCCCTTCTATGACAATTCCAGCTTCAGCCTTTGCAGTAGGTAAAATATTTTCAGGTCTGTAAACTTTTATTTGTACAGGATCAGACCAAGTACTAGCCAAAATATCATCATTACCAGTATCAGATAGTTCACGAGCCATTAATTGCGCATAGTATACTTTTTCTTCAGTATTTTCAGGCAAGGTGTAATTGTATCCTTTTCCAGTGCTCTGACTATTAACAATTTCAAATAATTCAGAATTAAGTAGCCTAAATACTCTATTTATTCCAAATTCATCTCTTAATACTTCTTCACCACTATCAAGTTGTAAAGTACCGCCATTGGCTCCAGTAAAGAATGCGTTACGGTATAGACGAACAGTCTGTCCTTCTTTTACCCAATCAGAATATACATTGTCACCGAAGCTAAATCGATATTCCAATTCAGCTTTTTCATCAGGATCAAATGATTGAGAAACATTAAAGGTTACAAATGATCCTTCTACAAATTCTATATATGCGCCACTGACTTGTGAGGAGATATTTGTTAATAAGATTGAAGTAGGTTGAGTGTTTGCTTTTACTTCAATCATTACACTGTATTCATCAGATTCCTTACTTCGTTCATCCTTAGCAGTAACTAAAATTTCTTTGTTTCCAGGACTAGAGAAACTAATGTCCCAAGTATAATCAGCAACCCAAGAGGTCCAACCATTTTCAGTATAATATCTATAAGTTAGATCAGCCTCACCATCACTATTATCGGGTTCACCATCTGTAGTTTCCGTATCATAAGATTCTCCTACATCCACTCTTACAGGTTCATCAATCCATAGAACGGTTGTGTCTACAGAACCAACAATAACAGGTTTATCATTAGGAATTTCTTCTATTTCAATAGTTGTAAAATCTTTGTTGTTACTAAATCGAGTTTCTTGTCTTGGCTGTGAGATATCCTCAGCTACAGCATAAATTTCGTGATATCCAGGAGTAGTTGATTGTCCATACCAAGTTCTTTGGATAGTCCTATTTCCTCCATCCGATGCAATAATGTCATCATCGTCTGAGCTATATTCAGTTATTTTTTTACCGCCAGCATCAGGATCTCCATCGTATAGTTTGACTCTCCAATCTACAGCATTTACACCGCCATAATTATGCACAGTCACATTAATTATGATATCTTCATCTTCGTCTGGATTTTCAGGAGAATAAGTAATGTCAATTCCTTCAATTGCTAAATCGGGTTTATCAGTTTGACCTTCTGTAGTAAACACCCACATGTAAATTTCACTACCAATTAGCATTTCTTTTGGACCTTCATTATCAATATTTGCGATTGCAATTCCACAATAGTGTCCAGCTTTTCCAGATAAGGCACTTGTTTTAGCTTCGAAATCTTCCGTTTCCCCATCATAAAGGAATATTTCACCTCCAGAAGTACCATAGATTAATTCAACAAAACCGTCACTATCAAAATCATCAATAGCTACACCCCATATTGAACTAGTGTCTACAGTTTTTGAATATTCAACAGAGTGTGAAGATCCTTCGTATACTGTCATTGTAGGCTTTGAATCTCCAAAGCTTCCAGTGCCTACTGCAATTTCAGTTTCTCCATCATTATCAACATCTCCAACAGCAATTCCATAAGCATTATATCTTTCAGAATCAATTGTAGACCCGTCTGTGGTATAGGAGGTTCCACCACCGCTTTTGTAGACAATAACCTCTCCAGGTTCACCGTTATCAGGATCACGACTATCGCCGCCAGTACCAACAACTAAGTAATCGTTACTTCCTCCTAAATCTCCACTAGCTATTCCTCCAGCAATTTGATCTAAATCATCTGAGTCCCATTCAGATCTATAAACAGAACCACTGTATCCATATACTCTGGCATTTCCGTGTAATTCAGAAGTTCCTGCCGTAGGATCAATTACTTCCAAGTAACCTGTAGCAAGTCCAATTTCAGGATAAGTGCTGCCATCCAATTCAGCAATAGTAATCCCTAAAGCAGCATCAATGTTAGAACTTTGGTAAACTTCAGAAAATGAGGTGCCAGTCCCTTCAAAGATGTAAAGGTATCCTTCTCCTCCTTCACCCTCAACTTGTGGTTCTCCTGGATTTCCAGTAGATATGGCGATATCATTATTACCATCATTATTCAAATCTCCAATTGCAATTCCTATTGCATTTTTCTCTAGAACTGGACTAACCCAATCAGTTTCGTAAGTTATTCCATCATATGCGTATACTCTTCCAGAGGAACTACCTACAAGCATCTCAATGGCATCATCGTTATCAATATTTCCCATTGCCACACCATATGCACCACCACCTTCAATAGAATACAGTAAATTTTCATTAGATTCAGAATTGGTTGACCAAACTTCCTCATGTGCAGTTTGCGAAGTAATTTCCCAAGCTACAACCATTCCAGCGTCACTACCGTGGATTACCCAAGGATCAGAGTGACCATTTGTAGAAACTGTAATTCCTGCTCCAGTGTTCATAGAGTACCCAGTATTCCATTCTTGGTAGGTGTTTAGATTATTTCCAACTAATCCCATAATTTTAATTTTACCATTACCGTCTGCGACGACTAATTCTTCATTTGAGTTTCCAAATAAGTCACTGTTAGCAAGTCCATATCCACTTTTGATACTACTGGCTTCTACATAATTATCTTTTTCACCATCAATAAAAACAGTCAGTTTATTTTGTTGAGGTACAATTAATTCATCAATATCGTCCCCATCTAAATCTGCAGCAATAAGGCTGTAGCATAAGCTGTCAGTACCGTCATTGTTGTCCATGTCTTTTTTCCACTGCATTTCTTCAGTTTCACCATCAAAAATAGCAACCCATCCTTCCTTGGTTCCAACAGCAACTTCCATGGCTTCATCCTCGTCAAATTGACCAAAAGTTACTCCCCAAGCATCTGCAACACCTTTCTCAACTTTAGCACTGATATCCATATACCATTCAGCTTCATCAGGTGTAACATCTCTTCCAACGTATATTTCAGGAGTATCAGTCTCTACGACCCATAAAAATCCTCTGTCATCTCCCATTGCAATTTCAGCTTCATCATCACCATCAAGATCTCCCATTGCAAGTCCGTATGGCCATCCAGCAGTCCATTGACCGTGGGACCAAGAAACTCCAGAAGACCAGTTTGTTTCAGCAAGCAAAGTTTGACCATCGATTATTTTTACCTTACCAACGTCAGACACCCAGTTGTATCCTATTGCAATTTCTAATTGCGGATCATCATCAATTTGAGCTATTTCCATTCCTTTAACAGCTCCACCCATATCAATGGTATGGAATTGATCAGCCCAACCTCCATTTTCAGCATCCCAATCTAAAATATGGACAAATCCTTGTGCATTCCCAAAAATTAATTCGTCTTCTCCGTCATTATCTATATCAGCACTCTTAATCGAATTTAAAGCGCCAATACCTGTACCTAGTCCCGCTCTCCATTTTTCACTAATATATCCTTTGTCAGTATCTCTACGTTCTTCATTTGCAGCTTCTACAGTTACCAAAGGAACCATACTGGTTAGCAAAAAAAGCATTGCCAAGGCTAAAACTTTCACTGACTTCATACACTCTCATTTCTGTAACTAACTATATCAAACTTTTTACACAGTATTAATCTATTCTAGTTTATTCATTTGACAATTGATTTAGCATAGCTGTTTTAATCTCAGAAGTGTCCATTCCAGCGGTATCAATACCTAATCTTTCAGCAGAAGCCCTTACCTTTTCTTTTTCATCAATTTCGGTATTTTCAGAAATGATTCCGGTCCCGTATCCTCTAAATTCTCTATAGGTTTTCCCCAATAATCGTGCCCCTTCCATAACTTTTTTTGGGCCAAGTAGAATCCAAAAAAGAAAGATAATAACAAATAATTCAATTAATCCAGGACTATTCATGAGCTTGATAGAGCCTTTTCTAAGTATGCTTTCATTTCAGATTGATTTTGAGCTTCAATACCAAAATATTCTAAGAATGCAGACGTTACACTTAGTTCAAAAGATCGACCTTTACGTTCTCTTTGAATCATCCCCAATTCGAGTAACTCACTAACATGTTCATAGACTTTATCTCCTAATTTATATTTTAATTCTTTTTGCATCATTGGTTGTTCATGGGCAATTAATGCTAAAGTCCGTAGCAGATAAGAGGGTATTTCCTGTGGAGCTAATCTTCTTCCATATTCAATAGCTTCTGATTTTAGTTGAAGTGCATATTTAGTTCCTAATGTTATTATTTCTAAAGCCCCTTCTCTAGATTTGTAGAGTTCAACTAAAGCATCCAAAGCGCCAAGTGCCTTATTTCTAGATAAACCAGTAGCTTCAGCTGTTTCAGTAGGATCTAAAGGTCTACCGGCAGAAAATAGTGCAGCTTCAACAGCAATTAATTCTTTCATCCAGCATTCTCCAAGTTTTTGACATAAATATTATGACTTTCTAAATTCTTTTGAATTATATCTATTCTTCCTTCTCTAGCTAAGAATAAAGAGCCGACAAAAGTGCGAACTACGCTAGCTTTTTCGGGCCTATCAAGTAAATCACCAATAGGAATAGGTTTTCCATTAAATTCATTAATCTTTTGCCATACCCTTTCTTTGTATTGAGTAGGATCATCTAAATGCAATCTATCACCCAATCGGTCAGCAACTTCAGAGAGTACAGATTCACGAGCTTCTTTCAATTGTTTTCTTCTTTCTAGACGAGCTTTTCTTTCATTTTCAACATTTCTAGCATCTTCTAAGGCTCCAACCAATTCCATAAGAGTAACTCGTCTTTCACCTCTAAACAGTACACTTTCTTCAATAGGAGGTTCAATACTATCTTCTAATTGTTCTGCATAAGTAGGCTCCCATCCAAAATCAAAATCTATCCAGTCTGGTTGAGGTTCAGGTATTGGTTCGGTTGCATCAATAGCTCCATTTGCTCTCATTTTGAGCACATCCCAAGCCCAACCAAGAACGGAACCAGCCAATGGCAAATCTAAATCATCATCTTTTAGAGCATATTTTTGATATTCCATTATCAAATGTTTCATATCAAGTGACCATGGATCCAATCCATGCTCTTTAACTAACATGAAAAGTAAGGTTACACTTCTAGTAAATGGATCCTCTATTGTGGATACTTCGGCAGCTGAACTAGCACCATTTGCAATTTCAATATATTGGTCGACACGATCAACATCTATTCCAACCATTGCTTTGTGAAATAATAAGTGGTTTACAACTTGACTCATGCTTTTGCCTCCGTTTCAGTTGGTAATGAAGAGATAAAAGTATCAACGTCTCTAATTTGGTGCAACCTAGACACGCCATCATCTCCCATGAATACACCAATGACATTTTCTGCTTCTCGAAGAGCAGCATGATGTAAACTGACAACTAAGAATTGAGCAAAACTAGATTGTAATGCAATTGCCCTACCTATATGTTCAGTATTAACTCCATCTAAATTTTGGTCAGGTTCATCTAGTAAGTAGAATGGACTTGGATCATAACCTTGTATTGCAAAAATGAAGGCCATAGAAACTAATGATTTTTCACCGCCAGATAGGGCTTCAACAGGGTATAATTTTTTCTTTGGCATGCGTGCTTTGATGGTAACACCACCATCAAATGGCGAATCTTTATTCTCAAGAACTAACCAAGCCTCACCACCACCAGTAATTTCCTTGAAAGAAGTCTTGAAACTTTCACCAATATGGTTGTAGACTCCCATAAATTTATTTTCTTTTTTGCTTGAAATCTTATTTTCTAAAGATTCTAATCTCTTTACTTCTTCTTTTAGTTGTTTTCGATGTTTCTTTATTTCACCAAATCTTTCAGATTCTAGTCTATAATGGTCTAAAGAAAGCATGTTAACACTTCCTAGGCGATTTCGTTTTCTTTCTAGGTTTTCTTTATTGGTTTCTAATTTTTCTCTGCTTAGTACAGTCTGTGGTGTTTTTGTATCTTCAGGAATTTTATCTTTGGCTTCTAATAATCTAGGCTCTCGAGTTGCAATTTCTACTTTCAAGTCATTCATCGCGTGTTTTCTACTTATCGTTAATTCCTGGTTTGTAGAGAATTCACTTTTTAGTTCAGTTAAAATATCGTGTAGCTTATCTCTTGAATCTCTCAATCCTTTTAACTGCTTGAATTTAGTTTCTTCTTCATTTCTTAGTTTATTTAATTCTTTATCCAATTTAGCAGAATTCTTAGTTTCTTCTTTGAGGACTTTCTGTAGTTCTTTCTGTTCTTTTTCATTTAAGTCTAAATCGCCCTTTAATCTTCCAACATCAGATTTAGTAGCTTCAGTTTTTGCAGACAAAGCAGCAAATTGGCTTTGTTTCCCAGATAATTCCTCCCTGAATTCATCTAATTCATTCTGCAACTTTGCAATATTTTTAGAAGATTTCCCGCCAGCTATAGTTTGTAAGTCCTTGGTGGCATTTGATATTTCACCAGTAATTGTTTGGATTTCTTGTTCTAAGGTTTCAACCGATTCTTTTCTTTCAATAATTTCACCTTGTAATGCTTCAACCATTCCTTCACGAGATTTGAGAGCGTCTTCAGCTTCTTGAACTCTTTTCTTTACTTCTTCAGCTCTTCCATCATAATCCGTAACACGAGTTTGGAACGCGGCTTTTTCGCTTTCGAGTTCTTGCCTAGCAGTAGCTAATTTCCCAGCACTATCTATCAACTCGCCAAGAGCAGATGATTTCTGTAATTTTTCAGCATCCAAGTTTCCAATTTCAGCACTTAGATTATCTATTTTAGTTCTATCAGCAGTTCCAAAACTAATGCCAGTACGTGGTGCAGCACCTCCAACAAGTGCACCTCCACTTTCAAGTAATTCTCCTTGTAAAGTAACCATTCTTCCTTTACCAAGATGTTCTCTAGCATTAGATAACGAATCAATAATTACAGTATCTCCAAATACATTTCCAAATGCATCCTTGTATCTGGAATCAAATTTAACTAAATTCTGGGCAAAGCCAATTGCACTAGACTTCTTTGAAATTAAAATAGCTGCAGCACTTGGTTTGTATGAATGAATTTTGTTCAGAGGTAAGAACCGTACTCTTCCAATATTATTGCGTTTCAAAAATTCAATAGCTTCAGCAGCGGCCCGATCATTCTCAGTAACTATTGATTGAAGTCGTGCCCCTGCAGCTACTTCTAATGCAGTTGCATATTTTTTATCTACTCTTCCTAATTCTGCAACAGTGCCTATTATTCCAGATAATTTTCCTTCGTCACGACACTGTAAAACAGCTTGGACACCTTTAGCGTAACCGCCAAATTCTTCTCTTGCTCTTTGTGCAGCTTCTTTTGAAGCCAATTTCATCGATAAATTACGTAATTTCGACTCTAAATCAGATAATTCTTTTTGATATTTCTCAATTGTTTTTAAAACATCTTTATGCTTTTTCTTAATCTTTTCTAAATTTTGGTTTGCAGATTTATTTCCAATTTCCATATCTTTTAATTGAAAGTCAGCTTCCTTTGCATCAGTTATAATTGAGTCTAACCATTGCTTTGAACGTATAACTTGCTCTTTTGCATTAGTTAATTGATTCTTTAATTGTTCTTTTTCACCTTCAATTCTGTGCCTCTGCATCTCAAGTTCCCCGGCTTTTTTCCGGAGTTCTTCAAGTTTGTCTCTTTGCTTTTTGACAACTTCTGAATTATTTGCCGCAGCTCCTTCTAATTCAGTTAAACGTGTAACTTTAGCAGAAACTTTACTTTCTAATTTTTTAATTTCTTTGTTTAGAGAATCTAATTCTTTGGTAAGAGCTTTAAGTTCTTTAGATGCAATCTTGTGTTCTTCCGTGATTGTTTTTCTTTCTATTTCTAAATCTCTTAATTCATTTTGAGCACTTTCAGCGTTTCTTCCGGCCAATGCATGTGCAACTCTAGCCTTATCCAATTCTTCTTGCAATTCACGAGCTTTGT
>Ga0208765_1002309_pt1 | contig 10719 bp, 12 predicted proteins | sample ETNtaG_2_FD_185783 | JGI IMG/M metagenome (GOLD analysis project Ga0208765, IMG submission 185783) | Marine microbial and viral communities from oxygen minimum zone, Eastern Pacific Ocean - ETNP201406SV203 (SPAdes) (version 2) | ecosystem: Environmental > Aquatic > Marine > Oceanic ... | reverse complement strand
CGGTGGCTCCGGGAATGGTCGACTCGTCCATCTCGGCGCCCAAGGCCGGTATCCCTGCGGCGATCCGGCGGTACTCCCAGACCGAGTTGTCGACCTCTTTCATACTGTCCGGTATGACCACAGACGGTCCGAGCAGGTCCACACCCTGCAGGCCCGGCCAGTCAACCGGGATGGCGACCCCGGTAATGGGGATGTCCACCGTGTCCGGCTCGGCGTCCATCACTGTCACCATCTCCCAATCGAACACCTCCACGGTGCAGTCGGTCCGAAGTAGGAACCGCGTCAGACGGGCCACTACGGCCTCGCCCCAACCGGACTCAACGTCCAGTAGAAAGGCATCGTCTGCCATCCGGGTGACCCGCAACCAGGCGTCGACCTTTCCGGTCGGCTGCAGGACAAAGGTGTAGGCCGCCTCGCCCGGCGCGAGGGCGTCCACATCCTGGCTCAGTTGGCCCTGCAGGTAGGCACAAGCGTCGGGACCGGCCACGTAGACCATGTCCCGGTCACGACGGACGGCCGTCGCCGCTCCAATGCCCACTGTGCTACTCGGCAGTAGCCCGGCGGGCGGCCGTCATTCGACGGGCAGCCGGGATGGCCGACAGCAGCGCCCTAGCCTTGTTCTGGCATTCCAGGTGTTCGAGTTCGGGGACGCTGTCAGCAACTATCCCCGCCCCGGCCTGCACCGAGGCGACCCCGTCTCGGACAAACATCGTGCGAATTGCGATGGCCGTGTCAATGTTGCCGCTGAAGTCAAAGTAGCCGACCACTCCGGCATACGGCCCCCGTTTCACCGGCTCGAGGGCATCGATGATCTCCATGGCCCGTACCTTCGGAGCACCCGAGACCGTCCCTGCCGGAAGTGTGGCCCGCAATACGTCAATGGGCGTTCGACCCTCGGCCAACTCGCCGGTCACCTGGCTGGTGAGGTGCATGACGTGGCTGTAGCGCTCCAACGTCATCATCTCCTCGACCTCCTCGGTTCCGAAGGTCACCACCCGTCCTACATCATTGCGTGCTAGGTCGACCAGCATCACATGCTCGGCGATCTCCTTGGGATCCTCGACCAATTCGGCGGCCATCCGGCGATCGTCGATGTCGGTACGCCCTCGACGACGTGTGCCGGCAATAGGACGGGACAAGACCCGTCCCTCCAGCAGTTGCACCATGGGTTCGGGTGAGGCGCCCACCACCGTCAGTTCCTCGTAACGCAGGAAGTACATGTAGGGGCTGGGGTTGACCTGCCGTAGCACTCGGTAAACGTCGTAGGGCTCGGCATCGAGCTCCACGTCGAAGCGCTGGGAGAGGACGACCTGGAAGACGTCACCGGCCAGGATGTACTCGCGAGCAGCTTCCACCGCGGCTCCGTACAAATCGGCGCCCATGGTCGACACCACCTCGGGCGGCTCGTCGGCAGGGTCCGGCGGCGGCGTCAGCGGCTCGTCCAACGGGCGGGCACCGTCCGTCGCCAACTGATCGAGTCGACTACTGGCCTCGTCGTAGGCGGCATCTAACGCCGCTCCGTCAACCATTGGATCACCCGTTGATTCGGGAACGACCACGTTTGCCAGTAGGACGGCCCGCTGGCGCCAGTGGTCGATGGCCACCATCTCCCCGATGACCGACATGATCCCGTCGGGAAAGCCTCGGTCGTCGGGCGGCACGTCCGGCAGATGCTCAACTTCCCGAACTACGTCGTAACCCAGATAGCCCATCAGTCCACCGTGCAGTGGCGGAAGGCCCTCAATGGATGGCGACCGGTAGTGAGCCAGGAGGTCCTCTAGGGCAGCCAGCATTCCTTCACCTGTCCGAATACCGGCCGGAAGGTCGCCGGCGACCTCCAGACTCCCCCCACGGGAGGTGAGGGTCAGGGACGGGTTGCGACCAATGAACGACCACCGTCCCCAGGTTTCGCCCCGGTCCACGCTCTCCAAGAGAAAGCCTTCTCCACCACCTACACAGCGAGCGTATAGCGAGACCGGCGTGGTGAGATCGGCCAGCAGTTCGCGCCACACGGGCACGACAGCGTGGTCTCGGGCAAGAGCATGGAACTCTTTCAGGTCGGGGCTGGTCACAACGCGGCCCTCCACTCAGCCGGCTCCTGGGCCCGGATCTGTACCGGAATCAGGCCCAAACGATCGGAAGAAGCAGCTGTACTCACCGGTGTGGCAGGCCCCGTTGCCTTCTTGTTCGACGACCAGCAGCAATGTGTCGGCATCACAGTCGTAGTAGGCCTCGCGGACGTACTGGCGGCCGCCGGAAGTCTCCCCCTTGCACCAATACTCCTGGCGGCTCCGGCTCCAGAACCAGGTCCGCCCGGTAGCCATCGTCTCCCGCAGCGAATCGGCGTTCATCCAAGCCATCATCAGCACCCGGCCTGTGTGCTCCTCCTGGACGATGGCCGGTACCAGGCCGTCCTCGTTGAAGGCGACCGCTGCCAACTGCTCCGCGGTGGCGGCAATAGGTGTGGATTCGATGGCAGAGGGCGCAGGGGTCATGGCTGCCAGCCTACGGTCGGCGCCCCGACGGACAGCCTGAGTTACGGGTACCCGACTACACGTAGTTGTTCACAGGTACAGGCCCGTGCTTCCCTCTTCAAGGCGCTGGGCTGCCACGGCGTGGACATCGCGCTCACGCAGGATGATGTAATCGTGTCCCTGGACCTCGACTTCGTAACGGTCCTCCGGGTTGAACAACACCTGGTCGTCGACCTCCATGGCCCGCACGTTCGGGCCGGCGGCCACCACTTGAGCCCACGTGAGACGCTTGCCGACCTGGGCTGTGGCGGGGATGAGGATGCCTCCCGTAGAGCGACGCTCACCTTCCTCTGTATCGGTCCTCACGAGAATCCGGTCGTTGAGCATCTTGATGGGTAGGCCGTCTTGGTCTGACGGGCCGGGCATCACCCCGTTGCCGGAGGTGCTTCCAACCGCAGCGTCAGTGGCGGACTTCTTTGTGTTCACGACGTGCACGGTAACGGCCGGACAGCGACGCCGGCGGCGGATAGGTGCTCTTTGGCTTCAGCCACGGTGTGCTCGCCAAAGTGGAAGATGGAGGCGGCCAGGACGGCATCCGCGCCGCCGTCCACCGCGCCGACCACCAGATGGTCCAGATTTCCGACACCGCCACTGGCGATCAGCGGCACGGTTACTACCTGGCCCACCGCCCGCAGCATCCCGACGTCGAAGCCGTCCCTGGTGCCATCACGGTCCATGGAGGTCAGCAGAATCTCGCCTGCGCCTCGGTCGATGACCTCGTCCACCCAACCCACGAGATCCAGACCGGTCGACATCCGTCCACCGTGAGTGAACACCTCGAAGCCACTAGTCGTGGTTCCGCTACTTCTGGCGTCTATGGCCACCACCACGCACTGACTGCCGAACTCAGCAGCTAGATGACCCACTAGGTCAGGGCCGTCGACAGCCGCCGTGTTCACCGAGACCTTGTCAGCTCCAGCTCGCAAGATCATTCGGGCGGCCTCCACCGACCGGATACCGCCACCCACGGTGAATGGGATGAACACCTCTTCGGCGACTCGGCGCACCATGTCCAGCATGGTCTCCCGCGCGTCCGACGACGCGGTGATGTCCAAAAACACCAACTCGTCGGCTCCCTCGCGGTCATAGCGAGCCGCCATCTCCACCGGATCACCGGCATCACGAAGACCGACGAAGTTCACGCCCTTGACGACCCGACCGGCGTCGACGTCTAGACAGGGAATGACCCGTACGGTCTCCATGTCAGACCGGCTCGTCCGTCGGAAGGGCCATTGAGCCACCGGATCGGCGGCGGACGGCTGTGGCTAGGTCCACGGTGCCCTCGTAGAGCGCCCGCCCGAGAATGATCCCGGCAATGCCGCGCCCGTCGACCGAAAGGGCAGCCAGGTCGTCTAGGTCGGAGGGTCGACCGACACCGCCGGAGGCCACCACATCGATGTTGGTGACGGCCAGAGCATCGGCAAGGACATCGAGATCAGGGCCCTCCATGGTGCCGTCCCGTTCGATACGGGTGATGACGAAGGCCGACGTCCCCAACGTCGAATACCGAACCAGCGCATCAGCGATACGGAGCCCGCTGCCCTCGGTCCAACCACGGACCGCTACCTCGTCGCCCCAGACGTCTAGTCCCACAGCCACCGGGCCGTAATCAGACACCGCAGTAACTAGGTCGGGATCCTCGATGGCTGCCGTGCCTAGGACGACTCGGGCCACACCGGCGTCGAAAAGGGTCCTTGCGTCGACCACGGAGCGCACGCCACCGCCGGTCTGGACGGGCACGTCAAGGGCGTCGGTCACCGCGGCGACCACCGGTCGGTTCACCGGACTACCACTACGGGCCGCGTCGAGGTCCACAACGTGCACCCAGTCGGCGCCTGCCTCCTGAAAGGCCAGAGCCTGGGCTATCGGATCGTCGCCGTAGACGGTCTCCTGGCCATAGTCGCCCTGCACGAGACGGACGCACCGGCCGGCTCGCAGATCAATGGCTGGGAAGAGTTCCGGAACGTTCACAATCCCAACCCGTTCCGGTCCTGTGCCCTGTCGGTCACGAGGGAAACGAGGGAAACGAGGGAAACGAAATTCTCCAACACCTGAAGGCCGGTAGACGAGGACTTCTCCGGGTGGAACTGGCAGGCCCAGAGGACGCCCCGTGCCTCGGCGCCACAGACCTCTCCGCCATAGGTGCAGGTAGCCACCGTGTCCGGCCCAACAGGGGCGGCGTAGCTGTGAACGAAGTAGGCCCACGGATCGTCGCCCAGGCCCGTCAACATCGGATGCTTGTCCGCATCGCCAGCGGCCTCCAGTCGATTCCACTGCATCTGCGGTCGCTTCACGTCTCCCGATAGCAACGCGACCTCACCGGGCAGCACCCCTAAGCCGGGCACGCCGGGGGCCTCGGCGCTCCCCTGGTGGAGCATCTGAAGGCCCACACAGATGCCGAGAAACGGCCTTCCGGTTCCCGCGGCTGCTGAGGATGCTGTGTCGAGCGCCGTGGCCCATAGGCCGGAGTCCCCCAATGCTTCGATGCACCGGCCGAACGCCCCCACGCCGGGCAAGACCACACCGTCGGCGGCGGCCACCACCTCGGGGTCAGCAGTCAAGCGAGCGTCGGCCCCCACCTTCTGGAGGGCCTTCTGGGCCGATCGGAGGTTGCCGATCCCATAGTCCAGGACCGCCAGCACCGGCACTGAGCCGGGCCCGTCGTCTGAAGTCACAGGCTGCCCTTGGTGGACGGCACATCTCCACCCTCAACCCGTACGGCGTCGCGCAGGGCGCGGGCCACGCCCTTGAAAGAGGCCTCCACGATGTGGTGGGTATTGCGTCCGCGGACCGAGGTCAGGTGCAATGTGATACGAGCCGCGACGGTGAACGCCCGCCAGAACTCCTCCATCAACTGCGGATCGAACGGAGGATCGCCCAAGATCTTCTCACCGGGAAACTCGACGTCGTGGTGGAGGTAGGGCCGCCCCGATAGGTCGAGGGCTACATCCACCAGCGCCTCGTCGAGGGGTACCCGTATGGAGGCGAACCGCCGAACCCCGGCCTTGTCGCCTAGCGCATCAGCGAATGCCTCACCCACAGCGATGCCCACGTCCTCCACGGTGTGGTGGGCGTCTATGGCTAGATCGCCATCGCAGGACACTCGGAGGCCGAACCCACCGTGTCGCCCCAACTGGTCGAGCATGTGGTCGAAGAACGGGATACCTGTCGACGCCGAGACCCCATCGATGGTCTCACCATCCAGATCAATCTCGACGGCGATGGTCGTCTCCTCGGTGGTTCGCTCTCGGCATCCGGTGCGTGTCATTTCAGACCCCTTCCGTGGCTGGTTTATCGGTTGCCTCCCCAAAAGACCCTGCCAGAATCTGGGTCAGGGCCTGGAGGAAGCGATCGTTCTCGTCGGCCGTCCCGATGGTGACCCGGAGGCACCCCTCGATCCCGGCCATGGTCGTAAAGTTCCGGACAAGCACCGAGCGATCCACAAGTGAACGCCAGACTTCATCCCCCGAGCGGGCCTCGGGTCGAAACAAGATGAAGTTTGCCTCCGAAGGCCAACTGGTTACACCGAGGTCGGACAGGGCTGCTGCAACCCGATCCCGCTCGCCCACTAGTTCGACAATCCGGTCGTCCATGGCCGACCCGTGTTCAAGGGCAAGGATCCCGACAGCCTGCTTCAGGGCATCAAGGTGGTACGGCAAGGCAACCTTCTCGAGTTCGACTACGCACCAGGTGGGAGCCAGCAGGAATCCCAGGCGTGCCCCGGCCATGGCCCATGTCTTGGAGAAAGTTCGACTGACCACGAGAGGTCGGTCTTCGGCCAGTAAGCCCGCGACACTGGTCGAGGCGAACTGTCCGTAGGCCTCGTCGACGACAACCAGCCCGCCGTAGCCCGCCGCCACATCGACAACCTCGATGACCAGTTCGATGGGATCGACAGTGCCAGTCGGGTTGTTGGGCGAACAGAGATGAACGAGCGCCGGTTGCTTCTCGGCCAGGAGTGCCAGGACCTCTCCCCGCACCAACCGGTGATCAGCATCACGGGTACCACGAAGCACTGAGGTGCCTATGGTCCTGGCGATCTGGGCATACATGGCGTAGGTCGGATCGAACACCGCTGCACTACGGCCCGGCCCGCCATAGGCCAGGTGGAGGCTCTGAAGGACCTCATTGGAGCCGTTGGCGGCGAACACCTGGGCCAGGGCCACCCCGTGCGCATCGGCCAAGGCCGTCCTCAGCGCCGTGGCGGCGCGGTCGGGATAGCGATGCCAGACCACGTCGACGGCCCTGTCAGCCACCGCGCGGCGGAAGGCGTCCGGAGGCGGCACCGGCGACTCGTTGGTGTTGAGGCGAACGTCGACGTCCATCTGCGGCGAGTGGTAGCCATCCATGGATCCCACGCCATCACGGGTCACGGGCCGGATGAAGTCAGCCACGGTCGATACCCGATCTAGCGTCGCTCTCCACGCAACTCTCCAAAACAGCGCTCGTGGCGACCCGCAGCCGGACCGACTCGGCGTGGGCATCGAGACCTTCGGCGTCGGCCAAGGCGACCACATGGGGTGCTAGGCGCTCCAGAGCGGCGCGGCTAGCGCTCACAATGTGAACTTCTTTGGTGAAGTCGGCCACTGTGAGGGCTCCGGAGAACCGGGCCGTCCCAGCGGTGGGCAACACGTGGCTGGGACCGGCCACGTAGTCGCCAAGCGAAGCGGGAGACCATGGGCCACAGAACACAGCACCGGCGTGATGGACCCGGTCAGCCAAGGAATCAGCGTCGGCAACCATCAACTGCAGGTGCTCGGGGGCGATGGCATCCGAGACAGCGAGGGCCTCATCGGGGCCGTCGACGAGGACGACCCAACCAGCCGACGCCAAGGTGGCAAGCACGTCATCCCGTCGATAGGAGGCCTCCGCGATACGGGCCACCTCAGCGACTACGGCGTCAGCTACCGCCTCGTCCCAGGTCACCAACCAGGCCATTCCGTCAGGCCCGTGCTCAGCCTGGACTACCACGTCGATCGCCGCGAAGGTGGTGGGCACCGTGTCGTCGACCATTACCACGATCTCCGACGGGCCAGTGAAGGCCGAGGGCACACCAACCAGACCGGCCACCTCACGCTTGGCCAGAGACACGTAGACGTTTCCCGGACCAACTATGACGTCTACCTGAGGAATCGAAGCCGTCCCGAAGGCCATGGCGGCTACCGCCTGGGCCCCGCCAACGGCGTAGACCTCATCGACCCCAGCTACTACGGCCGCCGCCAAGGTCACGTCGACGATGGACCCGTCGGGACCCGGTGGGACACACAGGACCACCTCATCGACGCCGGCCACCCTTGCCGGAACGGCCGTCATCAGGACGGTGGAGGGATAGGCGGCCCGACCCCCCGGCGCGTAGCACCCGGCACGGTCTACCGGTCTGGAGACGGACCGGACGACCAGACCGTCGTCCTCGGTGCGGTGCAGTGGGCGCACCTGGGCCTCGTGATGCCGGCGAATCGACTCGGCAGCCGCCACTAACGCGGTTCTCACTTCGGAGTCGACCCGTTCGAGAGCGGCTTCCATTTCGGTCCGGTCCACCCGGACCGACGTCGGAGCGGCACCGTCGAAGCGCTCGGTCAGTTCCCTGACCGCCTCGTCACCCCGAGTACGCACGTCAGCCAGGATGGACCGCACGGCAGCCAACGGCCCATCAGGAGATCCTTCAACCCCCGTCTCGGGCCTAGGCAGGGCGGACCGGAGGTCACCAATGGGGACCCAACGTTCCCCGCGCAGGTCCAGACGACGAAGCACGACGCAACGCTATCGGCCTTAGCCTTCCCGCTCGGATGGGGTTTCCCCGGCGAGGGCAACGAGACTTACGATATGGCTGACTATGACAAGAATGGTGCTGCAGTGGATGCCGAACTGTCCTCGTTGGCTAGCCAACTGGAAGCCCTGATCCGTCGGATCGAGGACCTGGCGACCGGAGCCGCCGTGATTGGTCGCGACGAAGTTACCGACCGGACTGGCCTACACGAGGTGGAGCGCCATCTCCGAAGCGCCCTGCGGGAACTCAACAGGGCTCGACGGGCCTGATACCCCACCCCACCACATCCGATCCAAATTGGCCCGAAAAAGTCGCTCGGCGCCCCTTAGGGCGCCGAACGGCGAGGTGGGTGGCGGGAACCCAGTCCTCGCAGAGGCCGGGTGGCGGGACCCGGCTATTCGAAAGTACACCACCAGACTTGTTGGTTGACCAAATTCTGATCCCGATTGTTAGTGATATCCGTCACAGTCACCTGCGGAGAACGGTCCTCATCGAATCGGACCGGTCAAACCTCCGAGGAGGGACAGAAATCCTGCAGCACGCACTCCCCACACCGGGGCTTTCGACTAGGACATACGCGGCGACCGTGCAGGATCAGACGCAAACTGAACCGACCTCTCTCGGTCTCGGCCACCATCGGATTCAACTCCATCTCGACCTTCACCGGATCAGTTTCCGCGGTCATGCCGAGACGCCGCGATAGGCGACCCACGTGAGTGTCCACCGGCAAGCCGGGAAGGTCGAGAGCCACGCTACGCACCACGTTTGCCGTCTTTCGGCCCACCCCAGGTAACGAGGTCAGGTCGGCCATCGACCCGGGAACTTCGGAGTCATAAACCTCGACGAGGCGCTGGGCCATCCCGAGGAGGCTCCGGGCCTTGCTGGCGTAAAACCCCGTGGAGCGAACAATTTCCTCCAACTCGTGGGGCACCGCTCCCGCCAGGTCCTCCGGTTCGGGATAAGCAGCAAACAGGGCAGGCGTCACCATGTTCACTCGCTTGTCGGTGCACTGTGCCGAAAGGATCGTGGCGGCCAGCAGTTGGAACGGGTTCTTGTGGTCCAACTCACACTCGGCGTCCGGGTACTCCTCGGTAAGGCGTCGGTTCGTCTCGGCGGCCCGGCCCTTTGGTGATCTCGGTCTTCCCACGAAGGGCGACGGTAGCCTCATCTCTCATGGACCGGTGGACCGTCTCCGACGGGACCGACACCGTCACCCTCTCCGGAGATCCGGAGCGCTGGCTCGTCGAACTCGATGTCTCTGACCCCACGACCCCCGGAGACCCGTCCGACGAGTTGGGCACCAACGACGACCGCTCTCGACGTCTACTGGAGGCCGCCACCCAGGCCGTGGCGCTCCAGGGAGGCGGGCGTCTCGAGTACTGGATTGAACGGGTCGACCAACGTAGCGACGACGTTCCGACTCAGGCCGGCTTCGTGCCGTACCGCGACCTGCTTCGGCTCCGCCGGGAACTCCCGGCCCTGATCACCGACCTGGCCGTTCGCCCGTTCACGGAAGCCGACACCGAGGCATTTCTGGAGTGCAACAACCGGGCCTTTGACTGGCACCCTGAGCAGGGCGAGATGACATCCGGAGACCTCGCCGCCAAACAGGCCGAGCCTTGGTACGACCCCGAGGGCTTCCTGTTGCTCAAGGAGGTCGATGCCGAGGGCGAGCCTGCAATCATCGGCTTTTGTTGGACCAAGGTGCATGCCGACGAGAAGCCCGCCCTCGGCGAGATCTACGCCATCGCCGTAGATCCGGAACATCACGGGCGGGGTCTCGGCCGGGAACTCACCCTGGCCGGCCTGACCCATCTGGCCGACCGAGGGCTACGCCACGCCATCCTCTACGTAGAGTCCGACAACCGTCCGGCCCGGAAGATGTACCAGGGCTTGGGCTTCGAAAGGGAGTTCACTAGCCGGGCCTACCAACGCTTCGTCCGATGACGGTGAACAAACGGCCACGTCCATGATGGACAGCCCCCTGACGGGTCCACCAAGTGGAGTCGGCACCAGCCGTTACGACGCCGACCGGGAGGATCTGGATGCCCTGATCGCCGAAGTCGGAGAGACAACAGATACGGCGGTGCCCTCCTACCGGGTCAATCAACTCTGGCAGGGCCTATATAGCGATCTCGTCGACCCCAAGGACATCACTACCCTCCCCGAGGGCCTCCGGGAAGCCCTGGCCGAACGCCTGCCGGCGGCACTCATCGAGGACACTCGATCGGTGGACGACGACGGTGACACCGTCAAATGGCTGTGGCGCCTGGCCGACGGCTCGCTGATCGAGACGGTACTCATGCACTACGAGAACCGTTCCACAGTCTGCATCAGTACCCAGGCGGGGTGCGCCATGGCTTGCGGATTCTGCGCTACCGGTCAGATGGGCTTCGACCGACACCTATCAACCGGGGA
>Ga0208765_1002306_pt1 | contig 10726 bp, 8 predicted proteins | sample ETNtaG_2_FD_185783 | JGI IMG/M metagenome (GOLD analysis project Ga0208765, IMG submission 185783) | Marine microbial and viral communities from oxygen minimum zone, Eastern Pacific Ocean - ETNP201406SV203 (SPAdes) (version 2) | ecosystem: Environmental > Aquatic > Marine > Oceanic ... | reverse complement strand
AGCATCTCTTCAATTTCTTCAGCATCTTTTCTGGTTGGAATTGGGTTATACTTCTCATAGAGGTCTGGTCTAAGTTTTATACCATAATACTTTGCATACTTGTTTGATTTATAGCCCTCTTTATGCTGCTCAAACCTGAGGGATGGTTTTCTTGAGGATTGACCTACATAGACACAGTCATTTCCGCTAATATAATTTGGGTTTTTAACTCGAAATTTTTTCCTATCCATTACTGCTGGGTCTAATTCTATAACATATACAAAGTATTGTTTCATACTTTGAGTCTAATCCCGCACTCATAAACAAAAACCCCACTGAGAGCTGGACTAATTACCTTCATTTGGTAAGTTATAGTATACCCACATTATTTTCCGTAAGACTGTGGGTACATTACCCCATTGGACTTCTGGTAATTTATCTGCCCCATAATTATTCCAGGGAACGATCCTGATTGAAACAGTCGCTGTATCTGAATAATTAGAGTCATTGATGGTAAATGTGAACGAATCATCCCCATTATAATTTATCGTAGGACTGTAAGTGAATGTCCCCAGTGTACTATTTTTAATCGATACTGTACCATTTGATGGATGGGTGAGAATATTATATGTCAGCTTATCGTTTTCGACATCGAAACCAGATACTGATCCGCTGTATTCTGTATCCTCATAGGTTCCTATTACTTGATCATGTGCTACTGGAGCGTCATTTACAGCAGGTACTGTAATTAAAACTTTAGATGTATCTGAAAGCGATCCATCGCTGCTTGTAAAGGTAAATGAATCACTGCCGCTATAATTTACTTTGGGACTATAGGTATAGGTACCGGATGAGCTATCGGTAATAGTTACCGTGCCATAAGTTGGGTTAGTTAATAAACTGTAAGTCAATGGGTCATTATCAATATCTGAAGCGAATACTGACCCATAATAATCTATATCTTCATCGGTTTTCACTGTTGAAACAAACGCTAGTGGTGCATCATTTACTGCAGTAAGTGTAAATAACACAGTCGCTGTATCGGAAAGCACACCATCGGTAATGCTAAATGTTAGGCTGTCCAACCCTGTATAGTCTTCCACTGGGCGGTAAAAGAATGTACCAACGGCATTATCAGACACTGTCGCCCTTCCATTTGCTGGACCAATTATGATGCTATATGTTAAACCATCGCCATCAGAGTCAAATGCTGGTAATCGTCCAATTAAATCTCTATCCTCACTTGTGGTTATAGCTGCATACTTAGCAACAGGAGGATAATTAATCTCATACCAAGAAATCTTACTATCGCTAAGTGCTGCAGACAGTACATCCAAATCCCCGTCACTATCTACATCTGCTGCATAAACAGTCTGAAAATCACTTTTCCTGGCAGTTGTTATGGTCCTTTTAGTAAAACTCTCTAAACCATCGTTTTCATGATAGGTGATATTATCATCACCTGCAGAAAGAACATCCGTATCCCCATCTTGATCTAAATCCACCGCATAGGAAAAATTTCCATATTTTTTATTGCTGGTGATAATATGGGTGGTAAATCTTTGTGAACCGTCATTCTCATGCCATTGGATCCCTGGCCGTTTTGCTGCAACCACATCCATATGGCCATCGCCATTTACATCTATTGCATGAACAGATTTAGATCCTGAGGTAGATACGGTATGATCGATAAAACTATTTAAACCGTCATACTCATACCAGGAAATTTTACTATGCCCTGATATTACATCCATGTATCCATCACCATCCACGTCGCCTGCAGAAACAAAACGAGCATCACGAACACTGTCTGAGATCACATGATGGTTGAAATATTGTGATCCGTCATTCTCATACCACATGATTTTGTTATTGGGCGACCTTGAAGCTGCAACCACATCTATATCTTCATCTTTATCCACATCTAATGCATAGACAGATATAAACTCACGATGCCAATAATGATTGCAAATTGTATGTGTGTCAAAACTTTGAAAACCATCATTTTCATACCAATTAACATTACCATCGGATGATCCCACCACATCCATATCACCATCACCATCTAAATCAACCGCATATACAGATGAAGCCGCCGAAAATGAGATTGTATGGGGAATGAAACTTCCCAAACCATCATACTCATACCAGACAATGTTATGATGGCCAGAAAGGACATCCATATCCCCATCGCCATCTACATCTGCTGCAAATATAGAACGAGCCTCATTGGCACTGTCTGAGATAGTATGGGCAATAATTGAATAATGGTGAGAGAAAATTCGAGTTGGAAAGATAACGGTTGTAAAAAGTAGAAAACTAATTATAACATATTTCATAGCTCTTCCCAAGGGCAGTTATTATTCCTACAGCACAATATTACGATCCACTAGTCCTAAATGTCTACAAACAATATTTAATTAGCGGATCTTAATGGTTACCTAATTAAACAATCAATTTCAACAACAAACCTAATATCCATTCGGCCCACCATAGGCCCCCATGTCGTTCAGTGACCCATCATTATCCCTGTATTCATCCCCGGGGTGACCAGCGTCAATACAAGGTGAATTTGGGAGTAAATGGAAATCTTCAGTGGCCACTTCAAGAAACAGAGGATCGCCTGGAATGTTTCCGTCTAAATCCGCCAGACTTGCCTCTTTGAAACGACAGTAAGCCACAATTGCAGAAGAATTGTCACCCGTTAAAAGCAAATCAAAACCTGTGTGTTCTGCAATAATATTATTTAAAAATGTCACCGTACTGTTGCTGATAACGACACCTCCCAAAGTATCATCTTCAATAGTATTACCTACAATCGTGTTATTTACCACTTGTCCAGTGGCATTACTGATAAGGATACCTCCCACGTTATCACCTACGTTATTAACGACAAAATTATTGTACAGACTGGCATTTTCAGTAAGGTATAATCCGCCCCCTTGTCCTGGGGCCTCATTATCCACAATAAAGTTATTGCGCAGTACTGCGTTACCTGAAGCGTATACACCTCCTCCAGCTGTAGATACACCTATACCCCCCGTCCCTCGTTCTAGTCGAAACCCTTCAAAAACACCGTTATTTATATTGAGACACCTATCACTATCTGAAGCAATAATAGTGGCCACTTCATTGTCATCGATTGCTTGAACTAGAATATCTTTTCCTAAAATGGAAAGGCTCCCCGGGTATTTTCCAGGATAAACCAATATGGAATCTCCATCATCAATCACAGGACTATCAAAAGCCGCTTGGATTGATCCATAGTCATCTGGTATGTATAAAGAAGTTGTTTTGGGAATCGTGGTTTCTCCTTCGGCCCATTTTTCGTTGCCCTGAACATCAGAAAAGGTCACTCGGTATTGGAAATCTGTATCATCGTTGACCATATCAGTGTGCGTTGTTATTAATGGATTACTAAGGATTGCACGCTGGGTCCATGCTGTATCTGTGAGTTTTCTACGTTCAACCGTCACCTTGGAAAAATTTTCAAATATGATTTCACTCCAGATTAACTGAACGCCAGATGAATCCACCAGTCGTGTGATGCTGTGTTCGATAGTTAAATCAAATAAAGCGCTTGGATCTGTCTCATCTGTATCAAAAGGCCATTCACAGGCAAAGACTAGAAAAACCAAGATATAGAGTGGTAGTATCCTCACTGTCTTTCCTTCTTATCTGAAAGGGTTAGTTTGAGGGAAAATAATGTTCTATGGGCTTCATAGTAGTTAAAAGGATCAGTAGAGTAGTGGGCATAGTCCACAAATGTGACTTGATCAGAAAAAAGGTTTCGTATTGAGTAGCTTACACTTGCGTCAAATAGCCAGATCGATTTTGTAAGCGTTAATGTTAAATTGGTGTTTTCGCGGCTGTCAAACAACCTGATTCGAACACCAGCCCGTTCATAAACCCTTGGCCCTTCATAAATGTGACTCATGTTAAGATGGAACATCCCTTTCCGCCAATCAAGAACAAAATGATTAATGGGACTAGGCTTATCGGGGAAAACTTCCTGATTGCTGACATCCACAAGGGTCACGCTTCCAATAAATTCTAGGGATCCCCACAATACTTTTGGCATTTTTATCATTGTACCTAGCTCAATACCATTGACGGATGCTATGGGCGAGTTGTATGGAATTGGTAGGAAGTCTTGAATTAGACGATAGGCAATTTTGTCAATATAATGATTGCGGAAAACACTCCCATTAACTACCCAACGGTCGATAGTGGTCGGGGTCATTTCTTCCCATACAAGTTCTCCTCCTACCTCTGTGGTTGATAAGTGTTCCACAAACAGGTCATCAGTCAAGACCCCCTGGAATAGCATAGTCTTTTCTTCCGCGCTTATTCCATGGAGTATAGCGTCGGCTTGATTACGTGTTGTAAACCAGAGAAAATAGTCGTTCAAAGTAGGGGGCCTCTTATTCCAACCTTGGTTGAAAAAGAGGTTATACCTAAAGCGCGGAGTTGTGCCTCTAAGATAGGCTCCTAACCGGAAGGTACTCATTTTAATATTTGATGCTTTTTCGTAGCTGGTTTCCTGGATGAAACTTTGATTCCAGCTATCAGACGCTTGATTATATAGAGAGTCAAATTCGCTGACAATCTGACGATGGTTATATTTGGCTCGACTTGGGCGAACACCTAGTTCAAAACGGATCGATTCCATAGTAGGGGTATCGGTAGGGGTCGTATACCGCAAGACACCAGCCCAACCCTTGTCTAGCCAGCTTAATCGTGCATTATCACCCCAACTCTGCTTAATATCTTTAGGCGTGATCCGGTTGTCACCAAAATACCGCTGGTCTTCCATTTCCCATTGGATTGTTCCATCCCACCGATTCCAGTGAAAAGATTTTCCGATACGGAACATGGTGGTTTCTTCATCAAGATTTCGAGTGATATTATCAAAGAACGAATCTTGCCATGCCCATACTCTGAGACCGTATTGGATATCCCAATCGCGAGTTCCTAGGATTGATCCATGAAAACTCACCCGGCTTACCGCTAAACTATCCTTCGCAATGATAGAACCACTGGGGAATTTTATGGAATTGCCAAGGGACAGATGCCTTGCCGAAACCTGCCCATCAGATAAGTCGAATGTAGAAACTAGGTTATTAAAAAGGGATGTGTAGAGTGTACGACCATCATATAATCGCGACTTACCGGAAAAACGCCCACCCAGTCCAAAGGATCGAACACGTAGATTTATGGCTCCTGATAAATCCTGATCTCTTTCATCAGTTAGACCAACATTACGGTACATGGTTACCATGTTTCTTTCCGGTGATTGGGATGATAAATGAATCACGCCCCCAAAATTCCCGGGGCCAAAAAGAACAGAATTCCCCCCTCGTATTATCTCCACCTCGGAAAGGTCCATCATGTCAATGGTAGCGAGATCTGCAACACCATCCAGTGACCTATTGAGCCTTATCCCATCCAAGTAAACTGATATTTCGTTGGCATTGCTGCCCCTGACACTAGCTGTTTGTCGACCTGATGGCGCAGTAGATATTACAACACTACTCATTTCCTGCAGAACCTCACCGATGTCACGGATACCACGAATCTCAATTTGTTCCAAGGACACATCTTCAACGCTACTGGACACTTCCCGTTCTATCTTTTTCCGTTCACCTGTGATTAAAATCTCTGCCCCTTCCAACACCGTAAGTTCCAGACTTACCAGCACTTCACCCGACGTTTGGACAGCGATATCCTGCTCACTGTAACCAATATGCGAGACACGAATTTTAATGGGAAAGTCTCCTTTCCAGTCAAGTGCAAACATACCTTTGTCGTTGGTAGTGAGCCCGATGTCCGTGTTGAGGATAATAACGTTTGCACCTGCAATGGCTTCCTTTGTATCCCTATCTACCACCAAACCGGTTATTTGTGCATATAATAAACAAAACGGCAGAAACGAGAGGCAAATAAGAATGGTTACTCGAGGAATTGAACGTGAGAACATCGCTTGTCAATATAGCTCTTTATTACTGGTTCTCAAAAGATGGATATAGGAAAGGATTCCTAAAGAGAATCTACTTCCGTGAGGCATGCGGGGAAGGGATATTCTACCACCGTTGTATCCCCACAGTTCCAGAACATAAGAGTCTTATCGGAATCCATTCTAAGCGCCGTATCCGCAACCACTAGTTCTATTATTATGTCTTTGGTATAATAGAACCGGGCATGAACGTATAGACTGTCAAAATCTTCAGGAAACTCAAATTGCCAGTTGAAGCTTGAATTATTATAAATCTTTACCCGGTCACCAGAATCATATAACCAAAACCAATCCCGACTTCCCAGCTTCAAATTGACCTCTATTTCATCATCGTAGTTATCATAGCCATTACTTACGTACTTATTCCAAATCGTAAGTTCGCGGGTAACGTATTTCGTGGGTTCAGTACATGACAAAAGATAGGCCACAAACGCTATCAGTAGCCACCTCACCGTACTTCCTTAGTAGAAGTGTAGACGACTTCTGTGATAGAAGAATGCAGGTCTAGAACGCTATTTTTAAAGGCCATACTATAATTATCCTAGATATCTATAATAAAAACCCCGCTACTGGGCGGGGTTTGGTTGGCTAATACGGATATAAGGATATCAAGTTAGAAATAAAATATTATTCAATAAAAATGCCTGTTGCTTCACTACGACCTCCCTCTACTACATCCAGATAGTTAAGTTCGCCATTAAGCCAATAGCAGGCACTCTCACCAGTTGGCCCTCCGGTCGCCATTCCCACCACAACAACATTCCCATCAGCAACTCGAATATCATTAGCCTGACCTGTTCCAAAAACAGTATTGGGGCCTCCTTCGAGGTCATGAGCTTTATTGTTTTTCCAGTAACGAGGAAATGTACCCCCAGTATTATCATCATCCCAGTCTCCAATCCAATCCGTGTATCCAGCAACATAAATATCCTCACCATCGATTGTAATACCATAAGAACCCGTTCCATAAAGACTTATGTCCGAAGTTCCGTCGGGTAAGTCTGTTCTAACTGTATGACGCCAACGAGCGGCCTTAGGTGCATATCCAGTAAGGTTATCCGGTTTCATTGTAAATCCTGCGTAATACCTCATATTGCCAGCCTCATCAAAAGTAATATCATAGACTTCCCCATCGCCATGGGTGGGTACAGGAAGGTTCGTTCTATTATTTCCATCTTTCCAAAAACACGGAATAATATAATGATGATTATTCATGTAATAACCGCCAATGTAAACAGAGCCATTGTTACGAACCCCAATTGCAAATGCCTGCGATTCTGCATTGGTAGTCAGGTTGATCCGTTCCCCATTTTTCCAATAACAGGATCCATTATTAAACCAGCCGGCAACATACACATCATCGCCATCCACAGCAATTGCTTCAGCCTCTCCTCCATTGCCTGGAAGTTCATATATCTCTTGATTAATCCAATAGCAGGCTTCGTAATCAGTAGTTATATCCGCTTGCCCTGAAATATATACCGTACCATCAACAACAACGATATCTGTTGCCCAAGCTCCACCGGAAAGTTCGACCCTGGATCCATTTACCCAGTAGCAAGCACCACCGTCATCACTACCTACAATATATATTGTACGACCAGAAATAACAGGATTACCTTCATTATCTCCATTATCGTCATCTCCACATCCAGCCCAATACAAAAGTGGTATAACTATTAATACAATTTGAAATCTCTTCATATAAGTAATATTACACCGGACCAACCCTAAATGTCTACAAATGAAAAACTGCTTATCGAGGTTTGATAATTATACATAGGTAGAAAGAGGTTATTATTGGTTTTATATTTGATAGATAAACTGAGAAAAATATCAGGTAAGACCCATGGCCATTACAATCAAAAAAATCAGTTATCAGAATAAAAAGGATGCTCGAATTCTCGAGACAGTGCTTACAAACTGGTTTAAAGACCCTAAAGAACTAAATTTGACAAGTCCAAATATGTCCTATCCATTCAAATTTAAAAAATGGGTTATGCTAACTGATACAGACCAGGAAATTCATAGTTTTGTGATGAAATCTGAGGATTGGATAATTGGAATGGGCAGTCTTAGAATTATACCTGACACTAAAAGAGCACATGCGTATCATATTTTTATTGACCCGGAATATCGTCAAAAGGGTCTGGCAGAAAAGATGGTTCACCACCTAGAGTCGTTGGGGCGGTCCGAAAAAATGGAAGTTATGACTTTACGGGTAGTGCCAAAAAATAAACCCGCAATAAAATTGTATAAGAAATTGGGGTTTGAAGAAACAGCGTCCTCCAAACGAAAGGGTCTATTTTTTGAAAAAAAGCTGAACTAGAAGTATTTCACTTCGTTCTAGAAAAAACTTTTTGTAAGGCGCTTACAATAGAAAGTATAAAATCATTCCTTGCTAAAAGGCGGCTACCGCAATTTGGGCAGGATGAGAGTAAAGATACATACTCAGACAGCTTAGTTCTTTTCCAACTATGTGAACAGGATAAACATTTCATATTTTATACCTAACACCACCCCTGTAAACAATAGACTACGCTACTTGGAATCGCCTGGTGTTTACTAATCAAAGAATCTATCTCTTTAATAATGGACGTGTTAATCGATAAATCAATATGGCTGCCCGCGCAGTTGTTTTCGGAAATGATGTCAAATCCAACTCTTCTTTGTCCGAGTGCTCTCCAAATCCATCAGGACCCATCCCAGCTAAAGAAGCATCTACATGTGGGGCTACAAAAGAAATATCTGCTGCGCCGCGTTTTCCAGGGTCAAGAGGTTCCAATTGACCGTATCCAAGGTCCACATTTACAGATTCAAATTTATCCAGCAGTGCATAATTTGCCTTTGTTGGGGCCATTGGCGGGTAACTAGTTTTGAATTTAATCTTTGCAGTTGTGCCGGGTAAATTTTGAGATACTATATCCTTCATGTTTGCCATGGCCTTGTCCAATTGTTCTGTCGATATAGTCCGAATACCACCGTGAACTGTTACGGATTGAGATACGACATTTGTTTTACCAAAAGTTGTGCCACGTGATGTTACAGGATCATAATCTACATCGGTACCTCCAACAATAGTTCCAGGATTAAACGATAGATATTCCTCTCCTACTAATTCTTCACGAAAAGCATTCACAATTCGAGTTGCTTCAAATATGGCGCCATATCCCAACTTTTCTTTAAAAATTTGAGAAGAATGACCCTGAATGCCTGTGGTTGTCAGGATCCATGAGGATGAACTGCGTCTAGCTACAGTTCCCGTATTCATGCCATGGGCCCCTTCGAATCCCAGTCCAATATTGGCCCACTTCCCTGCTTCGATTAATTCTTTGCGGACAATTGATGGGGGACCGCCTGTTTTTTCTTCGTCACCTATAAATACAAGTGTCAGATTTAGGTCTTTCAATACGCCTATGTTATCCAGTGCTTTCATAGCATAGATCATGGATACATCACCACCTTTCATATCAGCGACACCTGGTCCATAAGCAGTATTTCCATCCCTTCTAAATTTTTGGAATGGAGAATCGGGTTCAAACACCGTATCCAAATGACCAACCATAACGATTTTTTTTCCCTTGCCGCCGCGCATTTCCGCAAAAAGATGCCCGGAACGCTTGATAGTTTTAGGGTAAGTCACCCAGTATGTATTAAATCCAAGCTGATCGAGTTCGGCCTGAAATACTTTCCCAACAATTTTATTCCCTTCAATATTGAGCGTTCCACTATTGATATTCACAACTTTTTCAAGTAGCCCTATCGCTTCTTCTGTATGTTTTTCAACATATAGTTTTATTTTCTTTTCATTTTTATTTAATCCACCTGAAAAAGCCAGGGAAACAAAAAGTAATCCCGGTAATATTATTCTGGTATTGATATTCATTTTGTATCCTTTATCACTAGATATTTTTTCATAATAATTTATTATTCTCAGTTTTGATAAACATAACCTTCTTCAAATCATTCACCCGACAAACAAAAAAACCCGCTACTTGGTGGGCCTGGTGTTTTTAAAGTTCCTTTATTTTTCTATTCGTATCCAACCAAAGTAATGGTTTACCCCTCTTATGATGAGACCAAATAATATAACAAAAAATATCCAGGAAGGCACTAAAGTGAATACGTCTGGAAGTATAAAACCCAGGAAAATAGTTAAACCATAAAAAAACAATATTGGTAATACTGCTTCTTGTTTTTTAATAAAATTTTCCTCGTTGAAACTCAAACCTCTTTTCTCTGCCTTTGCTCTTGCAGATTTGATATTGAGATCCATGAACTTGTCATATAGTTTTTTCATGTTGGTGTCCTTACTAAGGTGCATTTACAAAGTACAAAGAAATGTCTATAAACAAAAACCCTGTCTGTTCTATAAATACTGTACTACCAAGTATTGTTAAAATAATAAGAATATTTCAACTAAAGGGGGGATAACGCGATCCTAATTATTAATGGAAAACAGTACAAATCCTATTCGGTTTTATCATTTATTGATTTAAAAACACTTATATTCAACTGGGATGAAGGAACAGAGAAAAGCCAATATTCAACAACTTTTAGATAATAAATACTTTAAAAGCATGCTTATCATTTTTGGCACACTTTTCTTATTTGTGTTTATTGATTCAGTGATTTATGGGATTTCTTATGATGAACTAACAACCACTGGTTCTGCAATATTGACTGTTTTTATACTCTACCATATTTCCAATCTTTTTAAAACAAAGTAAC
>Ga0208765_1002302_pt1 | contig 10739 bp, 8 predicted proteins | sample ETNtaG_2_FD_185783 | JGI IMG/M metagenome (GOLD analysis project Ga0208765, IMG submission 185783) | Marine microbial and viral communities from oxygen minimum zone, Eastern Pacific Ocean - ETNP201406SV203 (SPAdes) (version 2) | ecosystem: Environmental > Aquatic > Marine > Oceanic ... | reverse complement strand
ACCATGGCAGCGATGATGGATGCGAAACCAGTCTCGGCTCTTCAGGCGATGCGCAAGACGGTGGTGGACGGCTCGAACACCAGCGGCTTCCAGCGCACCACTCTCATCGCCACCGACGGCAAGGTGGACACCCCCTCAGGTGAGGTCGGTGTGGACGTTATATGCCTAGAGGAGGACTCAGCACGGAAGCTGGACACCCAACCATCCTCATCTGGGGAGACGGTCATTTACACCCTCGACAGGCTCGGCATGCCTCTCGTCGAGGTCGCAACAGCCCCGGATGTACAGACCCCGGAGCACGCCAAGGAGACCGCACTCGCATTGGGCACTCTGCTCAGGGATACCCGCAGGGTGAGGAGGGGACTGGGCTCAATCAGACAGGATCTCAATGTGAGCATAGCATGCGGTGACCGAGTGGAGATCAAGGGCTGTCAGGACCTCGACTGGATACCACGGATAATCAGCCTTGAGATGGCACGTCAGTTGCACATGTACCGGCTCGCCAACAATCTCCGAAGCGAGGCCAATCTACCTCCCCTGCCTCCAAACAGGGACGATGATGAGATTCCCGTAGAGAACAGAGTGGCCGCTGCCGCCTCATCACGCCTCCCCCTTGAGATTCATGATCTCTCAGGAAGCTTTGGGAGCTGCGAGTCGGAGATGGTCAGAGACTCGTTGGCCGAGGGTTCGTCGGTGCAAGGAACAGCTCTCCAGGGCTTCGCCGGTAAGTTGGGAAGCAATCATCTGGGAAGCGACGAAGCACAGCTCCCTCGTCTCGGCAGGGAACTCGCCAGCGCAGCGAGGCTGGCTGGCGTTGCCGGGATCTTCCATTCTGACGAACTGCCCGCCTACGGGATATCAGAGGCCGAGGTTACAGAGGTCCGTCAGACGCTCTCCTTGGAGGAGCCTGATGCCTTCGTGCTGTGCGTGGCTCCAGCCTGGCAGTCTGAACTAGCCCTAGAAGCAGTAATCCAACGCGCCCGGGGGGCCTATCACAGGATTTCCCAGGAGGTCCGCAATGTCGTAATCAGGAAGGGGCAGCCAGCTGATGGCACGACTACGGCTATGAGGCCGCTTCCGGGCGGAGCGCGGATGTACCCAGAGACCGACATCCCGATTCTGAAGGTTTCCCTCGAGCACTGGGAGGGCATCCGGGGCAACCTGCCTCTGAGCACCGAGCAGAGGCGCAAGCGGCTGCAGAACTTCGATCTGTCTCAGAACCAGATGGAAGCCATCCTTGGTTCCGAAATGGACGACGTACTAATCACAGGAGTCGAGGGTGAGCCGTACGGATGCCCGCCGGTGCCAGCCAAGGCGTGGGCTTCCGCTATACTGGACAACAACCGCGCAGATATAGCCGAAGGCACTGGACGTGACCAATCGGAAGTTCCGTGGCCAGTCCTCACGCTAGCCGTGCACGCGCGTGAGGAAGACATCATCACACGCGAGGGATTAATCCCCCTTGCTCGCAAGCTCTGGCTGGAAGGACCGCTCTCCACCAATACCGAATTCGAGCAGCGACTGGAGTGGTTCGCGCAGCAGGCCGAGAAAGCCGGGTTCACCCCTGCCGACACCGGGGCGGTGGAGGCTGCGGTCGATGAGGCCGTTGCCGAGAACATGGATATGATTGGTGAGCGTGGGATGGGTGCGATGGGTCCGTTGATGGGTGCTGTGATGCAGAAGCTCGGTGGCTCAGCAGATGGTAAGACCGTGAGCGAGGCACTGCGTAGGAAAATCTCAGAGTTGGACGACTAGCATTGTTCAATAACCGATTCAACCAACCTCTGGCTCCGTGCCTAACTCGCTGAAACCAATCTCCTTAGCGGTACTTGTGATTCTGCTCATTTCATTCCAGACAATCAGCACTGAGTGGGCTAGGATGACTGCAGAGTTGGTTGATGAGGATGACGACCCACACTTTGGTCTGCCCGATATTTGGGATGGCAAACAGGTCGTTTGTATCCACTTCCCCGAACCCGAAGCACCCGAGGACTTTGACCACGGTCGCACACACATAGATTACGATGGAGCCGAGTTCATGAGTGATGATGAATGGAACGAGACCGGGGCTTGCATCGGTGGATTCTCCGGTCACTCGAACGGCTGGTCGCTACTCAATGCAGCGATCAACTCCACAGGGGACACCTTCCAACTGAACACCACACAATACTCATTCGGACTGATGGTCGACTCGATAGCAGGAGTCAATCCTAGCCAGATGTCGGGAAACTTCAGCGGTGCATATTGGTCACTTTACCACAATGGGGCACTCTCAATGATTGGGATAACTGAATTGGAATTAGATTCTGAAAGCGTCATCACATGGCGTGTGGACACTTGGTGATGCCATATGCAGGACAACCATGAAGTGCAAGTTGAATCTCACTAGGAGGGGGGCGTACATGTTCGATGCACACGCGGTAGCACTTGGGCCTCACGGCATACTCGCAATCAACATCGCAATGCTCTCTCTGATTGGGTGGGCACTGTGGAGGGCAGAGCAGAGGCTATCCTCGGGAAGCGACCTAATCCTCCTCGTTCTCTTGGGTGCGTTCGCAGTCTCAGGACGCATCCTCCTAGACCCGATACCCAATGTTCAACCGGTTACTGTCATCGTGCTACTGGCCGGCGTTCACTTCGGCGCCGCTCGCACTGTGGCGCTAGCTACAGCGGTGGCTCTGTGCTCAAACATGCTGCTGGGGCATGGGCTGTGGTCACTGTACCAGGCCGTCGGGTGGTCCGCCGTGGGAATTGTGGGCGCGACCCTGTCGAACCGGCTCTACGTCGATGGGCGCATGATGATCCCGGCTCTCGCTGGTCTAGCCGCTGTCTCAGCCCTCGCATTCGACTGGATAGTCTCGCTCAGCGCTCTCCATTCACTCAGCAGCGAGGTGTTCCTAGTCTATCTGATGGCCGGCATCCCGTACGACCTACTGCATGCAGTAGGTAACGTAGTCTTCGTGGCATGGCTGGCCAACCCGCTTAGTGAAGTCATGACCAGGCACATCACACCCCCAATTCCAATGGCGGTGAGGGACCCTGTCTCGAGCAGAGTCTGAGATTACCATGGTGTTGGTCACTCGCAGTGACCTGAAACTATCGAGGGGCAAGCTCGCAGCCCAGTGCGGCCATGCTGTGGCTGAGTGTGTGCTGAAGGCCAAGCGCGAGGAGCCGAGGATGCTCAAGCGCTACATGAGGGACGGGGCGAGGAAGATAGTATGCGAGACTTCTGACTTAGAGTCACTGAGGAGGCTGTTTGGAGATGCCCGCGTTTGTGGATTGGTGTGCTACATGGTGACCGACGCGGGTCATACTGAGATCCCTGCAGGTACAGTAACGGTTCTTGGCATAGGCCCGGGCCCACGCTCGGAAATCGATGCACTGACAAGCAGTCTGCCCTTAGTCAAGTGAAATAAATTGAGAAAACCCACCGTGAGCGAATGCTCTAGACGGTGGGTATAACGGCTGGACTGGGAGGCTATTGCCCCCCAGTCCGCCTTACGTAATTCTGTCAGTTTAGTTTCCTAAATTGATCAGACCATGTCTGGAACTTTGGTCGCAACCAAAGCGCCGACACCAGCCCAAAGACCGGTCATAACCCAATCGACGACAGCGTCCATCGAGTCCACAACAATCGCGTCTACGCCCTCAGCAGCTTCTGTACCGCCACCTAGCAACTGGGATGCCATGTCGCCAGCACCAGTTACATCCAGGCCGCCAGCACCAGCAAGTGCCATAACGGCAAACGCTGCAACCCATGCATCACATCGACTGTAAACAGTCCACATCAATGCACCACCTGCGATGGCCATCACAACTTCTCCGGTATCAATACCAAAGCCGCTTGTGCCTGCCGTCGCTGCAGCGAACTCTCCGAAGTCGCCCATTATCGCTAGTGCTACTACAGCACCAACGAACTGTGCAACCAGTCGGCTTCCGTTGTCCATCCATGCGTCCGTGTCACCTAGGTCGCCAGTCATTATGTGGCCCCAGGTAATTACGGGCAATATGTGGGCACCGCTAATAGCCATCCAAGCCGCTGCTAGGACTAGAGCTCCCTCAAGGGAGTCCATTCCACCAGCGAGCCAGCATACCATAAAGGCCCCACCCATTTCATTCATCATGTTATCCATATCCATGTTTTCATTTTCCTCTCACCAAAGTGAGTGGTTGCCGGCTTCCACTACGATTTATAATAGAATCCTACGAAATCCGGAAATGAACCCCTCAAATGACGGGTTTTTCCGGTCACCGGTGTTACTGAGAACACCAGATTACTCCTCTCACAGTGAGCATTCCTAACAACTCCGGTGCTACGCACCGCACACGAAACCAGAATTATACTCAATCGTGGGATTCCTGCTACGCAGGAACCGTCATGAGGGCCCACTACTCCCGAAGGACGTGGTAACTCAGGTTATGATTGAGCCCGAGGTTCGAGACAAGTTGCTTGCGGAGTGCTCAGGCCTCCTAGGCCTGGTCGATTGGCTTGACTCCATCGAGAGGAGACCTGGTCTAGCAGAGCTAGACCACCGACTGAAAGGCCTTGAGATCAACCTAGCAGCTCTCAAGGAATGCATCGGCTATGCCGATGACGGTTACCAGAGAAACGTGATCAAGAGGTCCGAGTTCTACGAACTCGTGGCGATTTGCTGGATCCCAGGGCAGCAGACTCCAATCCACGACCACGTTGGTAGCGACTGCGCTTTCCGCATCGTAGACGGCACCTCTACCGAGACAATCTATGAAACCAACGAGGATGGGCTGGTGTATCCGATAAACGTCAGGCATTATCGGCCCGGTGAGGTATGCGCTGCTGAGGAGCCAGACATCCACCGCGTCTCAAATGACACCGATTCCGAGCTCGTCAACCTGCATATCTACACTCCACCGCTCCACGCTTACAACATCTATACCCCTGCCGAGTGATCGACATCGAGCTTGTAATTCTCAAGCACCTCGCTGAATAGTTGGATGTCGGATTCAAACGTCTCTGGCAACAAAGGTCCGAAGGAGAAACGGAAGAATCGGGAATATGGCGTTTCATAGTTTGGGTCCTTCGAATGGGGACGGGCCATATCACAATCAGAAGCACATATGATTGCGGCACCGCGCTTGAACAGTCGCCGGTTGAGCTCCGCACTAGTCATCCCCTCGGGGAGCTCGAGCCAGTGGTAGAACCCGCCGTTCCCCGTGTAGACGGTGAGGCCCATGTCCTCAAATGCCTTGCCGTATCGCTCCCGCTGCCAGTTGTAGTGCTGTTCCACGGCCTTTCGGGCCTGCTTGACGCGGCCGGGCTCGAGCAACTTGACGGCGTAGTGCTGTGAGGGGTGGCTCACGCCACCCATGCCGAAGCTGGAGTAGTTGGCCATCGTCTCGATGTTCCGCTTGCTCGCAAGGATCCAACCGATGCGGATACCCGGAGATTGCAGACCCTTAGTGCAGGCCCCGGAGATGAACACGTTGCTGTTGTCTAGGTCCTGCACATACTCAATTCCACTCACAGAAGGGGAGTGGAACATCTCGTATGCCTCATCCAGCAGGATTCCGTTCTTCGGATACTCAGCCATTTCGATGAGTTCCCTGAGCTCCTCTCCCCAACGAGTCTGACCGGATGGATTCTGAGGATTGGATATGACCGGCATTAGGCGAGTCTTGGCGTCGAGGTCCGAGCGGTCGAAGTAGGCCGTGTTGTTTGGATGGAAACCGTTCTCTTTGTTGAATGGGACTATCTGGAAGTCGGTACCGGTCTGCTCCAAAATGTCCAGATATGCGGGCCACTCGATGTTCCCGATCCTCACCTTGACATGCTCCTTGAGGAAGGCCATCACGGTGAAGATCCCAGGCCGGCCTCCCGCGAAGACCATGACGTTCTCGGGTGTGATAGCGGAGCCGTATTGCGAGTTGTAGTACTCCACTATGGCCTCGCGTAACTCCGGATGCCCCCAGGCCTTGGGGTAGAACCGGTCCTCCCAAGTGACCTCAACGCTCTCGGGAAGCGGAGGCCCACCGAACTTCTCCAGCGGCGTCGTCAGGGGGAATCCCTGTGACCACGGGTGCGTGCCTTCGGTGCCCATGAAACTGCCGAATGAGTCCTTGAAGGCATACAGCGTCTCGTAGATTCCCATCGGTGGACAGTTGTCAGATAGGAAGGACTCCACTTGGTGAGCTCCAGCGTCTTCGGTATGGTCTGGTGCGCCTTTTCGCTCTGCCACGCCTCGCCGTGAGGCTGCATACAAATGAGTTTGACTTATCGACGCATTCGTTGCAATCAAAGGTCACACGAAAAATCGTTAAATCTCGCTATAGTTGTCAAGGCACCATGCGCCAGCCCACGCGACCCTCGACCGCCCTCCCGATAGCCCTAGTCATTATGCTCCTGGGAATGTCAGCATCGCTTACCATTGACTCAGGTGACAGAGCCGAATTGGCCGATGACAAGCCCGCCCTTGAGACCCACTCGAATCAGTTCTTCCCCGGGTCTCAAGCCGGCTCCGTGTATTCAGCCTCCTCAATACAGGCCTCCCATGCCCACACTTGCGCAGTATTGGATGACTACTCAATGAAGTGTTGGGGACATGGCGGTGCAGGGAAACTAGGTACTGGCAACAACTTGTGGCAAAGCACACCAGCACCTGTTCTACTTGGATGGCAGGGAGGGGCCAATACAGCCACTGAGGTTGGACAGGGTTCTGGGTCCGCGGGGCATCACACTTGCGCATTGATGACCGATGGCACACTCCAATGCTGGGGTGAGGATTTCCAGGGCCAGATTGGCCACGGCGGTAGTTCCGGTTGGCATAACTACCCTACAGAAGCGACGATGCCGCTTTACAAGACCGCCATACAAATCTCAAACGGAGGGCACCACAGTTGCGCAATAATGGAGGACACCAACACCGCTGAGCACTCTCTCTACTGTTGGGGGGATAATTCCTACGGACAGTTGGGAATCGAGACAGCCAGTGGAAACCAACCCGCCGAGATGACCATCCCCACCCATGTCGACCTCCCCGCCGGCCGCTCACCAGTTTCAGTATCCCTCGGAGGCATTTATTCAACTGACTCAACCTGCGTCATCTTGGACGATGGCACCGGGATGTGCTGGGGGGGTAATGAAGAAGGCCAACTGGGAGTTGGCACTGCGGGAGGCAATCGAACCTTACCTACACCGATTTCGATTCTCCCCCAGAACCGCACGCTAGCCGCGATAGCAACGGGCGACCTGCACGCCTGCGCAATTCTGGATAACGGTAGCGTAGGTTGCTGGGGCAAAAACCACATTGGCCAATTTGGAGATGGGACGACCGACTCCTCCACTTCTTTCAAGTATACCTCACTACCTCCAGGCCGAACCGCGATATCGATCGATGTAGGAGCGGAACACTCCTGCTCGATTCTGGATGACAACAGCAGCGTGTGCTGGGGAAACAACACCGATGGGCAAATCGGCGATGGGACCACCTATAACCGACTCACGCCAACCTATGTCACCACCCCCGTAGGACAGACTTTCTCAACAATATCTACGGGCTTGGATCACACCTGCGGTGTCTTATCCAATGGCTCACTGTACTGCTGGGGGGGTCATGAGGAAGGCCAACTTGGGCTGGGTCAGTATGATAGCGACATCCCCGCGTATGTGCATCTGGGCAATAGCAGCCACGCTGCTTTGGGTGATAGGGACCTTGACCAAGACGGAATCATCTCGATATTCGATTCGACTCCATGGCCCGCCGAGTCGTGCCCTCCGGGTCAGTATCTAGTAGGACTCCAGTGCATTGACGCTTCCGCGGGGCACTACGTACCTTACCACGGGATGACAGAGCAATTCGAGTGCTTCCCTGGAACCTACCAGCCATATACTGGGCAGAGCTCTTGCATTGACGCCTCTCCCGGTTACTTCACTGATACCAACGGCTCGGCAAGCGAGAGCCCGTGCCAGGCCGGGACCTACCAGCCCACCGAAGGCCAAACTTCGTGTCTTGATGTCGGTCGAGGCAATTACAGCACTGCAGGATCAGCCTCTCAGATTCCCTGCGCACCGGGAACCTATCAACCCGACACCGGGCAACCGTCCTGCTTGAATGCAGACCCGGGGAACTACGTCTCCGAACCCCAGCAATTCGACCAGACCAAATGCTCTCCCGGGGCCTACCAGCCGGTGGCTGGCCAGACCAGCTGCTTCTCAGCATCCGAAGGGCACTACGCGCCGGGCTTCGGCTCCCCGAATCAGTTGGCATGTGAGCCTGGGACCTACTCACCATCTTCTGGTTCAGACTCATGCCATCCTGCCGACCCCGGGTACTACGTCACTGGCAGTGGAGCCATAGAACAGGTGGCCTGCCCGGCTGGTTCGCATCAACCGACTCCCGCATCGATTGGTTGCTCTCCGACCGATCCAGGACACTACGCACCGCAGCCAGGAACAGGGTTCCAGATACCGTGCTCGGCAGGCAACTATCAGCCAAATTTGGGCTCTGAGGGTTGCTCGGAGGTCGAACCGGGTCACTACGCATCAGGCTATGCCGCGATCTCACAGACCGAGTGCGATACTGGAACTTATGCACCTGAGGGCGGGTTGGGACAATGCCTGTTGGCTGATCCGGGCCATCACGTCTCAGCGACCGGATCTCTGACTCAGACCGCTTGTCAGCCAGGATATCATCAGCCGGACCCGGGCGCTTCGTCTTGTCTGGAGACTACGATTGGACATTACACGGATGAGAGTGGAACAGTAGAACAGATACCTTGCTCTCCCGGGACCTACCAGTCGACAATCGGTGCAACATCCTGCTTGGAGGCTGACTACGGCTACCATGTCCCCAACTCGGGGTCCGCGGGGCAGGAGCCCTGTCTGATAGGCACCTATCAGTCATCCACTGGACAGTCTGAGTGCATCGACGCCGAGCCGGGACATTTCGTCGATACCTACGAGGCCTCAGTTTCCACGGCCTGCGACCGAGGGACCTACCAGTCTGAGAGTGGCCAGTCTGAGTGCATCGACGCCGATTCCGGTTACTATGTCCCATCTACCGGTTCTCCGACCCAGATGAAGTGCGAGAGGGGCACCTATCAGGAAATGGGCGGACAGGCGGAATGCAAGGCCGCAGAACCGGGACACTACGTATCGATCACTGGGGCCGTGTTCCCAACGGCCTGCAATCCCGGCACTTACCAAGACGAAGTGGGTAAGATGAGTTGCAAGGAGGCAGACATTGACCACTTCGTAGCCGAGTCCGCTGCCGCCGACCAGACGAAGTGCGAGGATGGCTCCACTCAGCCCGACAGGGGCCAGCCCAGCTGCATCGAGAGTGAAACCTCCCCTGTTCTCGTGATGGGTGCGGCAGCCGCCGCCGCAGTAGGCGTACTCATACTAGTTTACACCCAGTCGCAGAAAAAGGAGGCGCCAAAGAGCCGTAAGAAAATAGACACCGATCTCGGCCATTTGGGTGACCAGAAGAGAAAGCGGCGCAAGAAACGGCCACCTGAGGGCAAGCGGCGCAAGCGCAGACCCCCACAGGGGAAGCGCAGGAAGCGCCCTCCCAGAGGGGATTGATGGACCTAGCGCACTTGATATGTCAGAGGGGCTCCGCGAGATTCCGTGAAGGACTACCCGAGCGACCGAGTCGACTTGCGCAGTGACACGGTCACACAGCCGACGCCCCCGATGCGCGAGGCGATGGCGGCGGCGGTAGTGGGAGACGACGTACTAGGTGACGACCCCACAGTCATAGAGCTGCAGAATCGAGTTGCAGAGATGCTCGGCAAGGAGGCCGCGCTTTTCGTCCCCTCGGGAACGATGTCGAACGCAATTGCAATCAAATCCCAGACTAGGCCCGGTGACGAGATCGTCGCCCATCGCAAGAGCCACATCTACATGTACGAGGCTGGCGGCTATGCGGTGCTCTCGGGATGCTCGATATCACTTGTCGAAGGACATCGCGGGTTGATGTCCCCTGAAGATGTCCAAATGGCGATTCGTAAGGTCGCAGGTAGCGATTCCCACTATCCAGAATGCACCTTGATTTGCGTTGAGAACACTGCAAACGTGGGTGGCGGTTCAATTTACGACCAGAGCACTCTGGACGCAATCTGCGAGGTCGCCCACTCGAATGACTGTCGTGCCCATCTTGACGGCGCGAGGATGTTCAACGCTGTTATCGCCAGCGGTGTCGACGCGGCCCGAATGGTCAGGGACTTCGACACCATCTCGATATGCCTCTCCAAGGGCCTCGGTGCCCCAATCGGATCGGTCCTAGTCGGAGACGCTTCGACCATCGCCGAGGCTCACAGGTGGCGCAAGATGTTCGGAGGCGGAATGAGGCAGTCAGGAATCCTTGCCGCTGCAGGTCTCTACGCGCTTGAGAACAACATCGAAAGACTCGCCGAGGACCATGCGCGAGCCCGCCGCCTCGCCGAGGCGGTGGACGCCATGGAGGCATACTCAATCGACCTCGGCGCGGTGCAGTCCAACATGGTCTTCATCAATTGCAAAAAGGGCGGCGCAAAGGCTCTCGTAGATACCTTGTCCCAGCGGGGCATCGATGTCCTAGACTTAGAGCAGGGCGTAGACTACGGAGATGTATCGACAGTCAGGGCGGTAGTGCATCTGCACGTCACCGACGATGACATCGATCGGGCGATTGCGGGATTCGATGCCGCTCAATGACCCGGAAGCATTCAATATCCGCGTGGCTCGGGCGAAATGTGAGAGCATCAACCATCCTACTCATCTC
>Ga0208765_1002294_pt1 | contig 10760 bp, 7 predicted proteins | sample ETNtaG_2_FD_185783 | JGI IMG/M metagenome (GOLD analysis project Ga0208765, IMG submission 185783) | Marine microbial and viral communities from oxygen minimum zone, Eastern Pacific Ocean - ETNP201406SV203 (SPAdes) (version 2) | ecosystem: Environmental > Aquatic > Marine > Oceanic ... | reverse complement strand
AATGACCGACAGCGAGCGTGATGAGTGGGCTGACGACATGTTCGCCGAGATGGCGAAGATGTTCGAGCAGATGGGCATGCCCATCGACGTCAAGGCACTCGAGGAGATGATGAAGAAGGTCATGGAGCAGTTTGAGCAGATGGGTATTGATCCTACCAAGATCTCTCATTCTCAGTTCAAGGTCGAATCCAACACCGACCCCGAGGAGCTCCGTCGGATGATGGATTCGATGATGAACAGTCCGGGTGGGTTCTCGGATCTGTTCAAGAAGATGGGCGTCAACATCGAGGTGGAGGGTCCGGCCGAGCAGGCTGAGCCCGAGGTAGAGGAGCCCGAGGAGGCCGAGGTCTCAGATCTGCCCGAAGAGGACATCTACGTGCATGACGGCACGATGTCCGTCACCATAGACATCTCTAGGTTCCTCGACATCAGGCCCGGGGACATTGAACTGGTGCTCAGCAGCGGCGGCGAGGTGCTGCAGCTGATGAGGCGGACTCAGTCGCGGCCTCTCAAGCGATTCATATTGCCAGAGGCAGCGAACCAGATTAGCGAGTGGGAGCTGAACAATGGCATCTTGGACATCACATTCGATTTGGCATAGAGCCGAACAGAATCATTGGAGGAATTGAGAATGAGCGAACCAGTAATTGGAATTGACCTTGGAACGACAAACAGCTGCGTTGCTACCCTCGAAGGTGGACAAGCGGTGGTGATCCCGAACTCAGAGGGCTCCCGCACCACTCCCAGCGTTGTGGCCTTCACCAAGGATGGTGAGCGGCTGGTCGGCATCACCGCGAAGCGCCAGGCAGTCACCAACTCTGACAGGACCATACTCTCAGTCAAGAGAGAGATGGGTACTGATTGGAGCAAGCAGATCGATGACGACGACTACACCCCTCAGGAGGTCTCCGCGTTCGTGCTGCAGAAGCTGAAGTCCGACGCTGAGGAGTACCTTGGAAGAGAAGTGAAGCAGGCGGTCATCACCTGCCCGGCGTACTTCACCGATGCCCAGAGGAAGGCCACTCAGGACGCCGGCAGGATCGCCGGCCTTGAGGTCCTCAGGATTATCAACGAGCCGACTGCGGCGGCTCTCGCCTACGGCGTCGACAAGGAGGAGGACCAGACCATCCTCGTCTTCGACCTCGGAGGGGGTACCTTCGATGTGTCCATCCTCGAGATCTATCAGGTCGACGGGCAGCCTCAAATCGAGGTCAAGGCGACCAGCGGCGACAACAGACTAGGAGGGGACGACTTCGACTCTGCGGTAATCGACTGGATAGTCTCGGAGTTCAAGAAGTCCTCAGGAATCGACCTCTCGAAGGATCTACAGGCCATGAGCCGTCTGCGCGAAGCGGCCGAGAAGGCCAAGATCGAGCTCTCTGGCACCAACTCGACACAAGTCAACTTGCCTTTCATCACCATGAGGGATGGTCAGCCTGAGCACCTCGACATGACCCTCTCACGGGCTAAGTTCGACGACCTCACCGCCGACCTCATCAAGAGAACGATGAAACCAACACGCCGAGCTATGAGGGACGCCGGGGTCAAGGCCGGTGATGTAGACAAGATTCTCCTAGTAGGTGGCAGCACTCGCATCCCCGCGGTCCAAGACGCCGTCGAGAAGGAGGCCGGCAAGCCTCCGTTCAAGGGCATCAACCCCGACGAAGCCGTCGCTGCGGGGGCTGCTCTGCAGGCCGGCATTATCGTCGGCGACGAGGGCGTCACCGACGTCCTGCTGCTGGACGTCACGCCGCTGACCCTTGGTATCGAGACGCTGGGCGGTGTGATGACGACTATGATCGAGCGCAACACAACGATCCCGACTCGTCGCTCGGAGAACTTCTCAACAGCCGCCGACAACCAGCCTGCAGTAGAGGTCCATGTGCTGCAGGGAGAGCGCGAGTTCGCCAAGGACAACACTACCCTCGGACGCTTCCACCTGATGGGTATCCCGCCCGCGCCACGAGGCATCCCGCAGATCGAAGTCACCTTCGACATCGATGCCAACGGAATCGTCAATGTCTCCGCCAAGGATCTCGGTACCGGTACCGAGCAGTCAATCAAGATTGAGAGCCAGACCTCGCTGTCGGAAGACGAGATCAAGCACAAGGTGGCCGACGCTGAGAAGTTCGCCAAGCAGGACAAGCTACGAAGGGCTGGTATCGACCTCCTCAACTCGGCTGACAGCATCGTCTACCAAACCAAGCGGATGCTCGAAGACGCCGCCGAGAAGGTCAGCAACCTCGATGCCGAGCCAGTTCACTCCAAACTCGACGAGTTGAGGGCACTAATCACCAAGGAGGACGGCGAGACCACCATCGAGGTCGAGGATCTCGATGAGGCTGCTGTCCAGGCCAAGATTGGCGAAGTCGAGCAGGAGATGCACGGCATCTCGACTAAGTTGTACGAGGCTGCCGCCGCTGAGATGGCCGAGCAGCAGGACGAGGAAGGCGACGAAGACGTCGTCGAGGCCGACTTCGAGGTCGTGGACTCGGACGAAGACGAGTGATTAACCATCGGTGATAAGCCGGTGCAGAGTCCTTACGTGGACTCCTGAGACACCGAACTCGAACAATGGATTAGCGCCCTCGGAGCGAGCCTTCGAGCCAGGGCCCCAAGCGGTTCCGGCGATGTCGAGATGCACCCACGGCATTTTGTCGGCTTCCTCGTCGTAGCCGCGATGCGGCACGAAGAACTCAAGGAACGAGGCCGCGCTGTTGGACGAGCCAGCGCTACCACCGATTGAGCCATTACGGATATCAGCGAACGCCGAGTCGGTCATGTACTTCCTGAATTGGGCGTTCAGGGGCATTCTCCAGACTGACTCGCCCGACCTGTTGGCCGCCTTTGCGACCCGCTTGCCGATGCCCTCGTCGTTGGCCCACATGCCGGTAATCTGGTTGCCCAGAGCGACCACGATGGCACCTGTCAGGGTCGCAAGGTCGACGATATACTCAGGGTCGAACTCGCCCGCCTTCCACAGTCCGTCCGCGAGTACGTTACGTCCCTCTGCGTCAGTGCTGAACACCTCCACGGTCTTGCCCGAGTAGGTCTCGAACACGTCACCGGGGCGGTATGCACCCGATCCGGGCATGTTCTCAGCCAAGCAGGCGACCCCGTTCACACGGCGCTCGTAACCGGTTGAATGCAAGGCCTCCATGAGACCGAAGACGGTGGCGGCCCCGCACATGTCATACTTCATGTCCCACATTCCGCTTGAGGGCTTAATCGAGATGCCACCGGTGTCGAAGGTAATCCCCTTGCCAACGATGCAAGGCCTCTGGATGTCCTCGTCGGCGTCAGGGTTGAGCGTGAACAGCACCATACAGGGCTTCCTGTCGCTGCCCTTGCCGACGTTGATCAGACCTCCCATGCCGAGCTCGCGCAACTTGTCCCAGTCATAGACCTCCACGATGACGTCGTCCTTGCCCTCTGCCCACTCGACAGCCCTGCGTGCGTACTCCATCGGATACAGCACGTTTGCTGGCTCGTTGCCAAGGTCGCGAGCGAGGTGGACCCCACCGACAACCGAGTTGATTCTGGAGAGCCCACCTGCGAGGGCATCTTGGTGACGGGCGCTGGCTTGGAAGTTCACCGACCACGGCTCAATGATATGCTCGTCATCGACCCCTTGGTGCTCGAGGAATTCGTAGTCGCGTAGCATCATGCCCTCAGCGAAGTCGAGCATGCGCTCGCTCGACCAGCCTGAGGTGAAGCGGACAGTCAGTCCTAGCCCGTTTTTCTTGGAGAGCGCAGCGATTACGCGGGCACCGATGTTCCGAGCCTTCCTGTGCCCGAACTCACCCTTCTTGCCCATGCCTACCAGCAGCACCCTGCACCCGGGGGTCCAAACAGCCATCCTCTGACCCTTCTTGCCTTCGAAGTCGTCCGAGGCTATCGCCTCCCGGACTAGGCTTCGCTGACTCCGGCTCAGCCCAGACAGGGCGTTGTTAGGAGCCTTCTCGGAGCCTTCGAAGAGAGGCAGTATCAGTTGATTTCCAGCTTCTCCGAATTCGCTTTTGTCCCATTCCATGAATATCGCCAAGCCTCCGATTCGGTAGTGATATACAAAGAATTGCTTTTGAAAGATGAAGTTTAGAGGCTATTTTCAAAAAGAAAATATGTAATTATTACTCAAACTTGCGATTTTTAGTATTTATCGCTGCAAGTGCGAAGGAGACAATCACGAGGAGCAACGAAGGGGCAGGCAGCAGACCTCCGGAACCATCTCCCCCTAAGTTCACCACGCTATCGTTGACCGGCTCGTTGACCCACAGGGCGGCATCAATCACACGCTTCTGGTAGTGAAGTTCGAAGAGGCCGCCCGCAACCACGCTCAGCCCGCTCGCATCGAGCCTCGTATCGGTGTGGTTGCTCGCGTTGACGCTGAAGTTACTCGAGTGCCACAGCACCTCGCCCGCCTCGTCGATGTAGTGCAGGGTGGCGTTGGCCGTACTGGCCCGTCCGAGATTACTCACGCTCAGGTCGACGTAGTCGTTACCGACCTCAAGCGAATCCACGCTGAGTCGAGCTCTCCAGTACCAGACGTTTGAGATCAGGTAGCGCATCACCTCGAGCTCGAGCGCCAGCCGATCGCTGACCTCCTGGATGCTGCCGAGCAGGAACTGCTCGTCATCGGTCTCGAAGGTGAAGCATGGGTAACCCATCACTCCGTAGCCGTAATCACGGCTGGTGCCGTGAGTCGGGTAGATTCCGGCGTTGGCGTTGCGGATTGGCAAATCACCGTCGATATTCTCGTGGATGTCGTCACGGATGAACTCGAAGAGCTCCCAGTCAGGGGGCATGTTTGGGGTGAAGCCCCACGGGTAGGCGAGGATCCACGTTCCAGTGTGCATGGTGACGTAGAGGTCTGCCTCAGTCACCCACTCCTGCATATAGGCGGCGTTGTTGCTGGTCTCGGGCTCGCTGAATGGACCGTCGCCGCTCGCTGTCTCGTCTTCGGTCCAGTGGTGGTCGTAGTTTCGATTCAAATCGACTTGATTCATGTTCCAGCGCGTGTCGGCGTCATTGCCGTCCGCATTGAGTAGGATCATGATGTGCAACTCGGTGCTCTGCAGCACCTCGATGACTTCGGGGTCACTGTCGGCCCAGCCCTCGATGTAGAACTCGGCGGTCAGGAAAGCGAGTTCGGTCCCAAGGTGCTCGTTGCCGTGGTGACCGCCGTCGATGTACACCTTCTCCTTGGGCGAGCCATCGCTCTTGTTCTCGACCGACCAGTCTGAGATCTGCACGACCCACTGCTGCCTGCCGTACAGGGTCGTTCCCGCGCTGAGCAGATGGACAATCTCGGGGTAGTCGTCCTCCCAAGCCTGGACATCGATGGTTAGTGTGGGGTAGGAATGGTACCAATGCTCCTGAGTGAAGCCGGGCTGCTGAGCGGTTGCGACCGGAGCGGCGCCAGCGACGAGCAGAACGGCGACAAGCGCCAGCGCGGACGCGACTCGCATGGCTTTCGGAGCAGGTAGAGCCCGTTCAATCCTTCTGATTCAGGCGCGATGCGGCGTGGCAGACCACTATCTTGGTCGCAATCAGTGCGGCGTTGAACTGGGTGACCGAATCACTCTGGCCGGGAACAATCTCGTTGACATCGGCACCGATGACGGTGACCCCCCGGGCTGCGAACAGACGCTCGATGAGCTCGACTGCGGCCCAGTGGTACAGCCCTCCCGGCACGGGCGTACCAGTTGACGGGACCTGTGAACTGTCTAATCCATCGACATCGAAGGTGAGCCAGACGGCCCCTTCCAACTGATCGATGCGCTCAGTCAATCGAGCCCACCCTGCCTGACCGTCGCACACTCCCATGAAGTCGCGGGCGAACCAGGTCTCCACCCGCTCGTCGGACTCGGAGAAAGCAGCCTCCTCGCGGGACAGCGCTCGCGTGCCGATTTGAACCACTCTTCCCACACCCGCATCGAGAGCTCGGCGCACAGCGGTACCGTGCGAGAAGCGCTCCCCTCCCAGATCGTCTCGCAGGTCAGCATGGGCGTCGATTTGCACCAGTGTCAGACGACCTAGGTCTCCTCCTATCTCAGGATGCCCTGATGCCGCTTGCATCAATGGCGGCAGAATGCCGTGCTCGCCTCCGAGGAAGACCGGAAACTGAGCCCCGTCAACCCACTTGGCAGCGTAGTCGCGAATCGAGTCCAGCTGCTCGAGCAGGGTGCCCGCTTCAGAGCCCCATGCCTCAGCGGTGTGGATGTCTAGGCCGCACGGCAGGTCACCGGGTAGCAGGGGGTCGTAGAGCTCGACTTGGGAACTTGCTTCGATGCAAGCAGCGGGCCCCTTCTCGGTGCCCTCTCCCCAACTTGTCGTCATCTCGAACGGAACCGGCAGGACCACCACGTCCCAGGGTCCCGAGTCAGACTCCTCTAGCCCTAGGAACCTCGGTCTTTGTGAGTCTTCCACAACCTCGCGAAAGTAGCGAGGAGATTAACCACTTCGGAGGCCAGAATGGCGAAAAACGAGGCTGAGCGAAGGACTGTTGAAATAGCGCGGCCTTCCATATTAGGCCACCGGAGGCGTATGCGATGGGTCTGACGCTAGCACAACTCACACAGGCCATCCGCCGCAAGGTCGACATCGACATGGAGACCGTCGTGGCCGAGTCAATCGCTGAGCACGCGCTCGGATTCTTCGGTTTCTCAAACCGCATCATCGACAACGCCCTTGAGCCAACCGACCGCAACCTGTTCTACCAACTACAGGACTACGACCTGCTGACCACCGAGTCAGAGGAGACAACCCTGTGGGACGGCAGAGAGTGGCGAATCCACTATTGGAAGTTCAAGTCCAATGCTGAGGAGCTGGCTCTCTTGGCAGCGGTGGACGAGAACTCCGGCGAGGATGAGGATCCATACGCTGGCATCTACGAAGATGTCCCAGTGTCACTGTGGCGCGAGCGCTCCGGAGAGGACGACGACTACGAAGAGCCCCTGTTCTGAGTAACAGGGCGGGAATTGGTTCATATCCTGAGGGTCGAGGCACGTTCCGTGCCTCGCGTGAGAGCAGTCCTTGCTGTTTTGACCATTCTATTGCTCAGCGGTCCCGCCGCGATGGTAGTCGGAGAGGGCGACGAACCGACGACCTGCACGGTACTGGTCGACTGGGATGTCGAGGGCCATTGGGACGGTGGATGGAACATGACCTACGACGTCCTGCACCGCTACCTCGTCGTATTCGAGCCGCCGTTCACCAACGGCAGCTCGCCGAACGCCCTCAGCGTCGAGGTGCAGCATCACAGGGACGGCGAGCAGATAGCTGACACATCCAACACCACGGTGCTGAGCGCCGGCGGCGAGGTCGACATCACCCTCTCCACCGAGCCCAAGTTCGGCGACTCGATATCCATCTCTGTCGCTACCAGTGAGGCGTCCTGTTCGAGGAGCCTCTCCATAACCAATTGGAACCAGCCCGTTGCCGACCACGAGATAACTCGCGAGACAACTTGGTCAATGGAGGGTGCTGAACAGGGCAATGGAATCGACTTCGAGGGACGAGGTTGGCAGAAGAGAACGGGCAGCATCCTCGAGTCCAACGAACTGGGCAACGGGACCCTGACTCTGGATTCAATGAACGGCACCGAGGGCCTAGAACTAGAACTCAATCTCGACCGAATCTGGATGAACGAGACCTACGATGGTATCGAGCTGCTCCGTCAGGACTTTGAGATGAGCGGAAACGGTTCGCTCTTCCTCAACACCACCGAGGAGGGCGAGGACGGCGAGAGCAACGGCTTCTCAGTCGATGTCCAGGTCAACGATGTTTACGTCCTGCGCTCATGGGACGAAGGACAGCTCACCGAGCGCTTTCTCATTGATGGCACAGGATGGCTCTCCTTCGGTGGCGGCGACAACAACAGCAGCGGCGGAGGATTCGGTCAACTGTCATCGTTCTACTACGAGACCTGGGACGAAGATGACCGCAGACGCCTACAGCACCTGCAGATTGAGGCCAATGCCACCCTGCGCCTCAATGGAGCAGACAGAGAACAATTCTCCTTTGATCTCGACGAGTTCAGGATACTCGAGCGCTGGGAGGATGGCACGAGGGAGCAGCAGCACTTCCTGATTCTCGGTGAGGGGGATTTCGGTTTCGTCATCGAGGACGAGTTCTTCGAGGTCGAGGTCAACGGCACCATTCCGGTCATCCACATTGAGGTCGAGGGCGGTGAGACCGTCGCAGAGACCATTCGGGTCGATGGCACCTACGATGGCGATGCCGAGGGAAGTTTTGGCTTCATCAGGAGGATAGTCGACTCCGGCTCGCAGGAGAATGCTACCGGGGCGATGTTCGAGGTCGACAAGATTGAGAACGAGTTCTGGTTCAACGTCTCTGCCACACCTATAGGCCCAATCACCGAGGAGTGGGAGGCCGAGCACAACCTGACTTACGAGTTCACCGTCCCGCAGACAGACTGGGGCAACCGCACCATCCGCTACCAGTACATCGAGGACAACGGCACGGTCACCAACGAGTACCCGGAAGTCTCGCCAATCATCATGCAGGCCGAGGCCCCAGAGGCCGAGGTCATGTTCGAGAACCACATCTCCAGAGAGACCGGCGCCGCCCCCGAGATTGTTTTCCCCGGCGACCGCTTCTCACTGGTCGGCAACGACGTGATGATACTGAGCATCGAGGTGACTGCCATCGTCGAGGACGAGATGGACGGTCATACCGTCGAGGTCGCCGAGTGGCTAGGGGACTATAGCGAGAGCAGCCACGCCTCGGGCAGCATCGTCAACGAGGGCCCCCTCGCCGGTCTGCTCAACGAGGTCCACCGGTGGGTGGAGATCGAGATGGGCGAGAATGGCTCGGGTGATGGCTTCGCCTTCGTCGAGCACCAGTTTGTTGACAGGGTACTGGCGCCCTCAGTGGTATCCGAAGAAGAGAACACCCCTCCCTCCCTAGTCTCGCTGGGATTCCGTGAGGGCAGGTTGCTGACCGAGGGCGACTCAGCCCACCTAGAAGTCCTCGTCTACGACTTCGACACAGATGTGACGGATGTCACCATCGACCTGTCGGAGTTGGGCTTGGGAGTGGTCGAGCTGTCTGACTCCGGCCTGCAAGGGGACCACACCATCCACGACGACATCTGGACTGCGCTAATCACCTACGATGGCCTCGACCACGGTATGATGGAAGCATCAATCGTCATCGAGGACTTCTGGGTCACAGCCGAGGAGCAGGCTTTCATCGAGATTACCAACGCCGCGCCGAGGATGATTTCACTACTCTTCACACCCGATGTGGTCAGGCGCGGTGAGACGGTCGGTGTCAGCGTCACCGCGCTGGACGGGCATGGCATCGACTATATCGGAATCGACCTGCTGAGCGCAGGTGGAGCGCTCAGCGCGCTCTCGGAGTTAGATGGGGTTTGGAGCGGGCAGTTCACGGTGCCCGACGGGATTTCCCCCGGTGAGCGTTTCATCCCAATCAGAATCACCGACGGCGACGGCGAGACGGTGATGGCAGTCCACATCCACCCCAACGGCTTCCCGGTGGATGCGCCGATGCTGACCATCGAGAACGAGGCGCCCTCGGTCACCTCGGTCAGCGTGCTCAGGTCGGGAGAGGCGGTTGAGACGATCCACGTCCCGTACAGCGACGGCACCCTCCCTCACACTCTCGAGGCGACCATAGACGACCCGGACGGAATATCGTCCGCTCAGGCCAAGATAGGCAGGCTGGCGCCAATCGGCAGCTCCGGCGTCTGGTTGCTGATGCTAGACGACGGCACCGGCGGTGACCGGGTCGCAGGCGACGGCGTCTACACTCTCCAGTTCGATGCCCGTGCGAGCCTGCCTGAGGGCAACATCACCATCCAGATACGGGCTACAGACACCTATCTGTCCTCTACGCCGACCATCGAACAGAACCACATCCTCGAACTCGAGAAGCTGGACCCGGGCGGGGGAGGAGGCAGCTGGATTAGCGACAACTCGACGACCCTCGTCTTCGTTGCCCTAGCCCTCTTGCTGATCGTCGGTATCACTGCAGTCGCGATTTCTCTGCGGAAATCAGATACCGAGTGGTGAGGGAATGGAAGCCGTTACCTCTGCTGCCCGAGCGCCTCTAGTCCAATTCCCTAGGGCGGATTATGCCCTCAATCGACCAGCCTCCCCCCGACTCGGCGAGCAACGCAGCCGCTGCTGGGGGCATTTCGCGCCACTCCCCTGTCAGATGGTTGATTAGCACCTCCGAGCCGGGGTTGTGCCCGAGGATCATCGTGGTGCCTTCGCCCAGCATATCTTCCAACTGGATTAGCAGTGTACTGATTCCCGCATGGTAGATCTCCGGTCTGATGTCTGTCTTCGCACCTCCGATTCGCGGAGCCATGCCTTCAAGCGTCTCCAATGTGCGAGTGGAGCTGCTCACCAACACCAACTGCGGCAGCCATCCGCGCTCAGTCAGAACATCGGCCACACGGCGCGCATCGCTCTGGCCTCGTGCGTTCAGAGGCCTGTCGTGATCGGCGAGGTCACGGTAGTCGTTACTGCTCTCGGCATGACGCATCACAATCAGTCGCCTAGTCACGACCCTCAGACACTATGTCCGTTATTGAATTGCATGAATCTCATAAGACGCCGCGTAGTCGAGTGGGCATGCACACGCGAGGGGAGCTGTACATCGACGGCCAGTGGGTCGAGCCTCTCGGCGAGGGCACTATCGAGGTGGTCAATCCCGCTAATGAGCAACTGCTCGGCTCGGTACCGGTCGGTTCGGCCGCCGATGTGGAT
>Ga0208765_1002292_pt1 | contig 10764 bp, 10 predicted proteins | sample ETNtaG_2_FD_185783 | JGI IMG/M metagenome (GOLD analysis project Ga0208765, IMG submission 185783) | Marine microbial and viral communities from oxygen minimum zone, Eastern Pacific Ocean - ETNP201406SV203 (SPAdes) (version 2) | ecosystem: Environmental > Aquatic > Marine > Oceanic ... | reverse complement strand
TCCGCGGCGAGCACGTCGATGTTCGCTTCGATGCGCCCCGTGACCCACCGTGGCGGGAAGATGAGTCGGCCTGACGGTCAGGGCTTACCGGGCTGGTTTCGCAGGAAGTCCTCGATGTCGGCCACCAGGCGATCCGGGTTGTCGTCGGGTTCCTCGTCGAAGTCCACCTCCAGGCGCTCGACGTACTCAGCGGTGTCGTCGTCCTCGGCTACCAGTTCGCTTACCTGGCGCTCGTAGGCAGCGGCAGCTATCTCGAGGTCGGTACAGGGGATGGTCGTTCCCAGCACCGTGCCGAGGCTCTCGACCAGTGCCAGGGCGGCCTTGGGGGAGGGGGCGCTCGACACATAGGCCGGAACGCTCGCCCACAGGGAAGCGGTTGGTATCCCGGCTGCCCGAAGGCCGGTTCCCAGAACACCGACTATGCCCGTTGGCCCCTCGTAGGTCGATGGCGAGAGGCTCAGGTGCTCGGCGATCGCCTCGTCGTCGGAGGTTCCGTACACCTGCACGGGTCGCGTGTGGGGAATGTCGGTCAGGAGTGCACCGAGGGTGACGGCAAGGCTGGCGCCGACCTCGTTGGCTGTTGTGACCACGTGGTCGACAAAGGTCCGCCAGCGCAACTGTGGCTCGTGGCCTGTGAGGACGACCAAGTCGTGCCCGGTTCCCGGGATGTGGGCGGCGTACACGCTCGTGGAGGGCCAGGCGATGTGGCGACGTCCGTCGTCATCGAGGTGGACGCTCGGTCGGGCCACGGTGAAGTCGAAGAAGTCCTCTGCGTCGATTGATGCCACCTCAACCGATTCGAAGTGGTCGCGCACGTAGCGGGCAGCTGTTGACGACGCCTCACCGGCGTCGTTCCAGCCTTCGAAGGCTGCAATAAGAATCGGCGATTCGAGGTCGTTGATCCTCGCTGCGTCGGTCCAGTGCAGGTGGGGTGCCGGAGAGCCAACCATCATCGGAGGCTACCGGTGGCCGGTGCAGCACGCGCCCGGCAGGTGGGCGATCCGGTTGGCAGGCCGGGGCCTCCTACAATCTGCCCGGATGGATGATTCGATGATCGAGATTCGTGAAGCCACCGAGGTGGACGACGCCCTCGTGGAGGCGATGGCCCGGCTTGTTCCACAGTTGTCAAACTCCAATCCCGCTCCAGACCGTGGAGAGCTCGCCACGATCGTGGACTCGGAGGCATCGATCCTTCTCCTGGCTGAGGAACACGGTGAGATCCTGGGGGCAATGACGCTCGTGGTCTTCCGCATCCCGACAGGTGTACGGGCCTGGATCGAGGACGTCGTCGTAGACGAGGCAGTCCGTGGCCGAGGCGTAGGCGAGGCCCTCAACCGGGCCGCCATCCAGCGTGCCAGCGAGGCCGGTGCCGGGACCGTGGACCTGACGTCCCGCCCGTCACGGGAGGCCGCCAACCGCCTCTACAGTCGCCTCGGCTTCGAACAGCGTGATACCAACGTCTACCGCCTGAAGCCGTAGCGCCACCCAGGAGGCTCCTCCTGGGCTCGAATCCTGTGCATTCCCTGTCGAATGGGGCAACATGGTGGGATGGACGCTGAAACTGACGTCGACTGGCGGGCACTTCGCTCGGTGGCTGCCGAAGCCGCTGCCAACGCCTACGCCCCGTATTCTCGCTTCCCGGTGGGTGCAGCCGGCCTTACAGACGACGGCCGCATCGTCTCGGGCTGCAACGTCGAGAACGCCTCCTACGGCCTCACCCTGTGTGCCGAGTGCGGCATGGTCTCAGACCTGCACCTGACAGGTGGTGGTCGCCTCGTGGCCGTGGTCGCCACCAACCCCGAGGGTGAACCGCTCGCTCCCTGTGGCCGGTGTCGGCAACTCCTGCTTGAGGCCGGAGGCACCGACCTGCTGGTCGACGGCCACAACGGACCCCGCACCATCGTCGAACTCCTCGCCGATCCGTTCTCCCCAGAAGACCTCACCTCGGACTGAACCGTGGACACCGTCGAGATCATCAGGGCCAAGCGAGACGACCACCGCCTCAGCGACGAACAGATCACGTGGTTCATCCACAACTACGCCGCCGGTGGGGTCATCGCCGACGAACAGGCCGCGGCACTCGCGATGGCCATCTTCTTTCGTGGCATGGAGCCCGACGAGTTGGCCGTCTGGACCGGAGCAATGGTCGACTCCGGGAGTCGCCTGGACCTCGGTGGAGTGGGAATGCCCACGGTCGACAAGCACTCCACCGGAGGTGTCGGAGACAAGGTCTCGCTGATCCTCGTTCCCCTTGTGGCCGCATGTGGTGCAGCGGTCCCACAGCTGTCGGGCAGGGGCCTCGGCCACAGTGGTGGCACGCTCGACAAGATGGAGGCGATCTCCGGGTGGAGGGCGTCGCTGAGCGTCGACGAGATGGTCGACCAGATGCGCCGTGTGGGGGGCGTGATAGCCGGCGCCACAGAGGACATCAGCCCCGCCGACCGTCGCCTCTACGCACTGCGCGACGTGACAGCCACCGTCGACTCCGTTCCGCTGATCGCCAGCTCCATCATGTCCAAGAAGATCGCGGAGGGAACCGAGTCGCTGGTGCTCGACGTCAAGTTCGGTTCCGGTGCGTTCATGCCCGAACTGGACCGGGCCAGGGATCTGGCGCGCACGATGGTCGGCCTGGGGGAGGGCAACGGGGTACGAACCGTCGCCCTGATCACGGCCATGCACACCGTCCTTGGCCGCACTGCCGGAAACGCCCTGGAGGTGGTCGAGAGCCTCGAGGTCCTCGAGGGAGGCGGTCCCGCCGACCTCGTCGAGGTCACTCTGGCCCTGGCAGACGAGATGGTCGCCCTGGCAGGCCTGGATGCCGACCCGGCGGCGGTCCTGGCATCTGGTCGGCCCCGCGAGGTGTTCGAGGAGATGGTCGTCGCACAGGGAGGTGACCTGTCAGTCGACCTGCCGACCGCGCCACACGTTGAGGTGGTCACGGCAGACGAGGCCGGCTGGCTGGGTCGCCTCGACTGCCTGTCGGTAGGGATTGCAGCGTGGCGCCTGGGTGCGGGCCGGGCCCGCAAGGAGGACACCGTGAGCGCTTCAGCGGGTGTTGTCTGCCTGGCTAAGCCCGGCGATGTCGTAGAGGCCGGTCAACCGATCCTGGAACTGCATGCAGAAGATCCTGAGCTGTTCGCCGGTGCCCGTCACGCCCTCGACGGTGCCATTGACGTGGTCGATGAGGCGCCCGCCCCGATGCCGCTGGTTGTAGACCGGATAGGGGCCTGACGCCGCCTCAGCGCCCGATCGGGTGCCAGACGGTCTTCATCTCCAGGAAGTCGCCGATCATGTACGGGCTGGCACCTGCGGGGTCGGCCCTCACGATGCGCTTCACGTTGTCGGCGGCCGCAGCCACAGCCTCATCCTCGAGGCCGTCAGGTGCACCGGTCAGGTCCACAGAGTTGACGTCCATGTGGCCCAGGGCCCACGGCAGCAGTTCGCCCTTCTCGCCTGTGAGGATGTTGACCACCCCACCCGGCACGTCCGAGGTCGCGAGAACCTCTGCCAGAGTCACAGCTGCCAGAGTCGAGGGACCTCCGGTGGCCACCACTGCCGTGTTGCCCGAGACGACCACCGGGGCGATTCGTGAGAGCAGGCCGAGCAGCGGCGGGTCATCGGGTGCAGCAACGACCACCACGCCGGTCGGCTCCGGGAAGGTGAAGTTGAAGTAGGGGCCTACGACCGGGTTGACCGTGCCGAGCACGTGGTGGAGCTTGTCGGCCCACCCCGCATACCAGACCCAGCGGTCGATTGACCGGTCAACCTCGGCTGTGGCATCACCCGGGGAGTGGCCCATGTCGATCAGCACCGAGGTGAACTCGGCCCTTCGGGATTCCATGACCTCGGCCACCCGGTAGAGAACCTGGCCGCGGTTGTAGGCGGTCCGGTCGGCCCATCCGGCCTGGGCACTGCGTGCCGCCCGGACTGCTTCGCGTAGGTCCTTGCGGGAAGCCTGGGCTGCGTTGGCCAGCAGGTCCCCGTCGGCTGAGTGGACCTGGAACGTCCTTCCCGACTCCGAGCGGGGGAACACCCCACCGATGAACAGCTTGAAGGTCTTGTCGACCGGCATGTGCTCGGCCATCACGCACCTCCCCCCGTTAGGTCGGCTCGTTCGTGCAGGTACGGCGCCAGGCCGTGCATGCCACCCTCGCGGCCGAAGCCGCTTTCCTTGTAGCCGCCGAAGGGACTGGCCGGGTCGAACTGGTTGTAGGTGTTGGCCCACACCACGCCCGCTCGCAGCTTCTCGGTCATCCAGAGGATCTTGGAGCCCTTCTCGGTCCAGATGCCGGCCGAGAGGCCGTAGGGGGTGTTGTTGGCCTTCTCCACAGCCTCCTCGGCGGTGCGGAAGGTCTGGACGGTGAGCACGGGTCCGAAGATCTCCTCGCGGGCAACCGTGTGGCTCTGCTGCACCCCGGTGAACACCGATGGTGGGAACCAGTAGCCCTTGTCGGGCAGGTCGCACTCGGGCTGGAAGAGGTCGGCACCCTCAGAAACCCCGGTTGCGACCATGTCTGTGATGCGTTGCAGCTGGTCGGCCGAGTTGATCGCCCCCACGTCGGTGTTCTTGTCGAGTGGGTCACCCAGGCGCAACGTCGAGATCCGGCGCCTCAGGCGCTCGACGAAGCTGTCGGCAATCGATTCCTCGACGAGAAGGCGCGAGCCGGCGCAGCAGACGTGGCCCTGGTTGGAGTAGATGCCGGTCACCACGCCTTCGACCGCCTGGTCGATTGCCGAGTCCTCGAACACGATGTGGGCTGCCTTGCCGCCAAGTTCAAGGGTGAGGGGGATCCGTCGGGCTGAAGCGGCCCGCTGGATGGCCTTGCCGACCTCGGTCGACCCGGTGAAGGCCAGCTTGTCGATTCCGCGGTGGTCGACGATGGCTGCGCCCGTGGCGCCCGCACCGGTCACGATGTTCACAACCCCGGGCGGCAGATCAATGTTCTGCAACACGTCGGCTAACAGGAGGGCTGTCAGCGGTGTGGTCTCTGCAGGCTTGAGGACCACCGTGTTGCCGGCGGCGAGGGCCGGTGCCAACTTCCAGGCGGCCATCATGAGCGGGAAGTTCCACGGCACGATCTGGCCCGCCACCCCGTGGGGGGCTACTGACCTGTTGGGGAACGCGTACTCCAACTTGTCGGCCCAGCCTGCGTAGTAGAAGAACCATGCTGCCGACAACGGAAGGTCCAGGTCCCGGCTCTCCTTGATCGGCTTGCCGCCGTCCATGGTCTCGAGCACGGCGAACTCACGGGAACGCTCCTGGAGTTGGCGGGCGATCCGGAACAGGTACTTACCCCTCTCGCTCCCCGGCATCTGGCCCCAGGGTCCCTCGAAGGCGGCGCGTGCAGCAGCTACGGCACGATCGACGTCCTCGGCTGAGCCGTCGGCGATGTTCGCCAGGTGTGTCTCGGTGGCCGGATTGACGGTCGGGAACGTGGCCCCGGAGGACGGTTCGACGAAGTCGCCGTTGATGAAGTGGCCGTAGGTCTTGGCGATGTTGACTACCGCAGTGGATTCCGGCGCCGGGGCGTAGTCGATGCCGAACGGCTCGTGAGGGTTGTCTGTTGGGGCCATGGTCTCAGTCCACCGTGACGTAGTCGGGGCCGCTGTAACGGCCTGTGTCGAGTTTCTGGATCTGCATGAGGACATCGTTGAGCAGGCTGGAGGCTCCCAGACGGAACAGGTCCGGGGTCAGCCATTCGGTACCGAGGGTCTCACCGACGATCACCAGATGGTGCCACGCCTGCTTGGCGGTACGGATTCCACCGGCTCCCTTGAGGCCCACGACCACACCGGTCTGGTCCGCGTAGTCGCGGATTGCCTCGGCCATGTTGAGCACCATGGGATGTGTGGCAGCCTTCGGGATCTTGCCCGTGGACGTCTTGATGAAGTCGGCGCCTGCGGCCATTGCAAGCATCGAAGCCCGCCGGACCTGGTCGTATGAGCCCAGCTCGCCGGTCTCCAGGATGACCTTCAGGTGCGCTGCACCGCAGGCCTCCTTGGCGGCGGCGATCTCGTCGTGGGCACGCCCCAGGTCGCCCGACATGAACGCAGAACGGTTCAAGACGATGTCGATCTCATCGGCTCCCCGCCCCACGGCATCGGCGATGTCGGCGACCCTCACGGCCGGCGCGGACATGCCCGCCGGGAATGCACCGGCCACGCTTGCCACCGCTACGCCGGTACCGGCTACGGCCGCCACGGCGTGTTCCACCATCTCCGGGTAGACGCACACCGCAGCCACCGACGGAATCACCGGGTTGGCCGGGTCGGGCCTGACCGCCTTCTGGCACAGTGACGCCACCTTGCCCGGGGTGTCGGTGCCCTCGAGGGTGGTCAGGTCGATGCACCTGATCGTGGTGTGGAGGGCCGACCGCTTGCTGGTGGTCTTGATCGACCGTGTGCACAGGGCAGCGGCCCGTGCCTCGAGAGAGACAGCGTCGACAGGTGTCGTGCTCACGGGGCCACCGCCCTTGGTCGGAACAAACACGGTCGAGGCCGTCATGTGACCGCCCCTGTCAACATGAGGCCTGCGCCGTCCAACAGGTGGTCCAAGAGGCGGGTCGCGGCCGCCTCGGCCTCAGCGAGGTCGTCATCTGGAGAGGTGTCGATCACTTCGGCGTAGGCCTTCAGCATCGGCTCGGTTCCGCTGGGTCGGACCACGAGGCGTCCACCGTCCAGGTTGAAGACGATGGTGTCTGTCGGCGGCAGCACCGAACCGGGTTCGGCCAGGTCGGTTACCGACATCACACGCATTCCCGACATGGTTTCGGGAGGATTGGTCCGAAGGTTGTCCATCAGCCCTGCCATCCGTGACACTGCGTCGGGCCCGTTGAAGCGAATGGTCCGCAGGCCGGTCCTGTGCAGTCCGTGGCGCTGCCACAGGTCGTGTAGTCGGTCGATGACGGTTCTGCCTGCGGCTTTTTCGGTTGCGGCCAACTCGGCGAATGCCAGGGCTGCAGTGATTCCGTCCTTGTCTCGTACGAGGCCACCCACGGCGAATCCGGCTGCCTCCTCGTACCCGAACACGAAGTCGGCTGACGGGTCGAGCAGGCCGGGCCTGACAATCCACTTGAAGCCCGTGAGGGTCTCGGCGTGGCGTACTCCATGGTGGGCCGCGATCGACTCGAGCATCCTGGAGGAGACCACGGTGGTGGCGACGAGGCGGTTGTGGCCAGAGCCCCCGGTGAGCACATGGTCGGCGAGGAGCACTCCGACGTCGTCGCCGGTGAGGGTGCGCCAGGACGACCCGTCGGGGACCGCAACGGCAAGGCGGTCGGCATCGGGGTCGTTGGCGAGCACGATGTCGGCACCGGCGTCGGCCGCCAGGGCAATGGCCAGGTCCAGGGCACCGGGTACCTCGGGGTTCGGGTACTCCACGGTCGGGAAGTCGGGGTCGGGGTCACCCTGTTCGGGGACCACCATGGGTTCGTTGAAGCCTGCATTCTCAAAGACCCCGAGCAAGGTGGCACGGCCCACCCCGTGCAGAGGCGTGTAGACGACAGAGAGGCACCGTGGCGAATCGGTCTGTACGACCGAGGCTGTCGCCTCGACGTAGCGAAGAACCTCTTCCTGCCCAGCCCGCCTGATGAGAGGGCTGTCCGCATCGGCGAGGTCGTTGTCGGTGGGCAGGGGTGCCTCATCGATCAGGGCCGAAATCTCGGAGTCGATCGGAGAGATGATCTGGGCACCATCTGACCAGTAGACCTTGTAGCCGTTGTCGGCACGTGGGTTATGGCTGGCCGTGACCATGATCCCGGCGTCAGCCCCCAGGTCGCGCAGGGTGAATGCCAGCACAGGAGTCGGAAGTGGCCCCGGGAGCAGGATGCTCGCGACCCCCCGGGCTGCAAGCACCCTCACCGTGTCCTCGGCGAACACGTCGCTCATGTGACGTGCGTCAAAGCAGACGACAACCACGGGTGTCGTTTCGGAGTCGGCCGGGGCGCCGTTCAGGCCATTACCGGCCAGCAGGTGTCTGGCTACGGCTGCGGCAGTCATCCGTACCATCACACGGTTCATCCGCATCGGGCCTGCGCCCAGCGCTCCCCTGAGGCCAGCCGTGCCGAACACCAGCCTGTCTCCGAAGCGCTCCTGTACGGCGTCCTCTGCACCTGCCAGCAGCGCCTCGGTCTCGGTACGCGTGTCCGGGTCGGGGTCCACCTGCAGCCATCTCCGTGCGGTGTCAGCCGAGTGGTCTGTGGCGGCGACCGTCCTCACAGCCTCTCCAGCACGCCGCGGAGGAGTGCCAGCATGCGGGGTCCCGCTGCCCTGGCGGCCTCCAGGACCTCGGCGTGGTCCAGGTTCTCATTGCCCATTCCGGCAGCGGCGTTGGTCACGAGGGAGATTCCGAGCACCTCGGTTCCGAGGTGCCTTGCGGCGATGGTCTCGAGCACCGTCGACATGCCAACAAGGTCTGCACCAAGGCCACCGAGCATCCGCACCTCGGCCGGGGTCTCGTAGGCGCCGCCGAGCAGGCCCGCGTAGATGCCCTCGGGCAGCGAACCGTCCACCTCGTGTGCGAGCTTCCTCAGCCTCATGGAGTAGGCCTCGGTCAGGTCGACGAAGCGGGCCGGCCTGTCGGATGGCGGAGGTGGTCCGGCCATGGGTGATGTACCGGTCAGGTTCAGCTGGTCGCACAGGACCACCGGCTGGCCGACAGGCCACGCAGGGTTGAGGCCTCCTGCGGCGTTTGTGAGAATCGCCACCCTGCAACCGGCCGCGATTGCGGTGCGCACCCCGTGCACGACCGTGGATACCGGGTGGCCCTCGTAGAGGTGGCTGCGGCCTCCGAGTACAAGGGTCGTGGTGTCGCCCACCTTGACCGACAGGGCGCTGTTGCGGTGCCCGGCAACGGTAGGCGCCGGAAAGCCAGGGAGGTCATCGAGAGCCACATCGGCCAGGACCTCACCCAGGCCGTCGGCTGCCGCCGCCCAACCAGAGCCCAGAATAACTACGGCGTCATGGGTCGCCTGCCCTGTGCGTTCGGCAAGGGCGGCTGCGGCCTCGTCGGCCAGCAAGAAGGGGTCTGTGTGGGGGCTGTTCATCGTGGTGGGTCGGCACGGGCCGGAGATCTCCCCGGCTCTCGGTGCCCACGGGAACGGTAGCGGCTCACCAGCGCCGGCCGCACCGTCAGGCGCCCCCGGGTTGGTGTCTAGGCCTCGTCGCCGTGGGCCTCCTGGCGTTCGGCCAGGCGCGCTGCGAGGCGCCTGTCGTTGCGGTCGACGGCGGCCCGGGCACCGATCATCATCAGTTGAACGGTCACGAAGATTGCCGAAAGCGCTGCCAGAACCGGCCAGCCGACAAGCAGGCCCACCACCAGCACTCCAATGGCTACAAACGTGGTAACGACCATGGCCCTGACCCTACGGCCACGCTGCACACACGAGGTGCCGGCGACCGGTGGGGTGGGGATTCTGGGCCATAGTTAGGGTGTAGGCATGGATGACCCCCGTTCAACGCTGTCGGGCATTCCCCTCTCGCCGGTCTACGGCGAAGGACCGCTACCGGGGGAGTACCCCTACACCCGGGGTGTGCACTCCGACATGTACCGGTCCCGCCTGTGGACGATGCGCATGTTCGCCGGGTTCGGCACGGCCACCGACACCAACGGCCGCTTCAGGGAACTGCTCCGCTCCGGCAGCACGGGCCTATCCACCGCATTTGACATGCCCACCCTCATGGGCCGGGATTCGGACCACCCCTGGTCGCTCGGCGAGGTCGGCCGGGCCGGAGTGGCCGTCGACACCGTCGAGGACATGGCAGACCTCTTCGCCGACATCGACCTTGGTGGGGTATCCACCTCGATGACCATCAACGGGCCGGCCGCGATCGTGCTGGCCATGTACGTGGTGGTCGCTGAACAGGGAGGTGTCGAAAGGGGGCAGTTGGCCGGAACCCTCCAGAACGACATCCTCAAGGAGTACCAGGCCCAAAAGGAGTACATCTTCCCGCCCCGGCCCTCTGTGCGGCTCGTCACCGACGTGATCCGGTTCACCGCCGCCGAGATGCCCCGCTGGAACCCGGTCTCGGTCTCTGGCTACCACATCAGGGAGGCCGGCTCCACGGCCGTTCAGGAACTGGCGTTCACCCTCGCCAACGGTTTCGCATACGTCGAGGCCGCCGTCGCAGCCGGCCTCGACGTAGACGCCTTTGCACCACGCCTCAGCTTCTTCTTCAACAGCCACGTCGACTTCTTCGAGGAGATCGGCAAGTTCAGGGCTGCCCGACGAATCTGGGCCAGATGGCTGCGTGACCGCTACGGCGCAGTCGACGAGCGCAGCCTCAAGCTGCGCTTCCACACCCAGACAGCAGGAGTGTCCCTCACTGCACAACAGCCTGAGACCAACATCGCCCGCGTGGCCATCCAGGCTCTTGCAGGCGTGCTGGGTGGCACCCAGAGCCTTCACACGGACAGCCACGACGAGGCCCTGGCGCTGCCAAGTGAAGCCGCCGCACGTACCGCCCTGCGAACCCAGCAGGTCATCGCCCACGAGACGGGAGTGACCGGGGTAGCCGACCCACTGGGGGGCTCGGCCTACGTGGAGTGGATGACAGACGAGGTCGAGCGACGTGCCGAGGAGGTCTTTGCCCACCTTGACGAGATCGGCGGCGGGTCGATCCTGGAGGGAGTCCACGAGGGCATCCAGAGTGGCTGGTTCATGGGTGAGATCGCCGAGTCGGCCTACCGCTTCGAACGTGAAGTCAACGCCGGTGAGCGAATCGTGGTCGGGGTCAACGCATACACCGAGGGCAACGGCTCGCCTG
>Ga0208765_1002275_pt1 | contig 10810 bp, 8 predicted proteins | sample ETNtaG_2_FD_185783 | JGI IMG/M metagenome (GOLD analysis project Ga0208765, IMG submission 185783) | Marine microbial and viral communities from oxygen minimum zone, Eastern Pacific Ocean - ETNP201406SV203 (SPAdes) (version 2) | ecosystem: Environmental > Aquatic > Marine > Oceanic ... | reverse complement strand
CACGGTACCTTCCCGGATCCGTCCACCGGGCCCGTCCACCGGACCAGCCAGCACGGCGCTCAGCGACCGGCGGCCCGGGCCAGCGCCGTGAGGAACACCAGCACGGTCACCGAGACCTTCTGCGCCTCTCCCCCGTTCAGTCCGAAGGCCTCCCCCACCGCCTCGAGGGCCTCCTGGTCGCCGTCGGCGGCGAAATAGGCCGTGGTGACCCTCTCGGCGCCGTCCACCTCAGGAGCATCGAGGGGCGCCGGTTGGTCACCAGAGAGGTTCACCAAGAAGGCCAGCACCCAGACGGCGGCTCGATGGAACTCGGCCGGTGACATCTTGAGATAGGTGGCAGCCGCCTCCACCGACTCCATGTCCTCCGCGGAGAACCCGGTGGTTACCCGGTACTCGTCCACCCTCGTCGACGGAAACTCCGATCCGGCATCCGGCGGTCCGTAAAGCACGCCGAACCAGTTGGACCGCAGGCCGAACTCCCGGCGGAACCGGTCGCCGTTCACACTGAACCGGTCCCCGGTCCGGGTACGGAACTCGATCTCGGTGGCCCGTCCCCCATCGTCGCCGAAGCCGTCCCGCTCAACCACCTCGACCTCGTACAACGTGCCCAGGCCGAACGACTCGGCCACCGACGCCGCGTTGAGATCCTTGGTCCACCGGTGTACCGGGTTGATCGAGACGTCGTCCCCCTCATCGGGCACGCCCGGAAAGTCGGCAGTGATGGTGTGCCCGCCAGTGGACGCCGAGAACTCCGTGCGTGACACCACGCCCTCACTATCGATGCGAACCAGGCCAGCGGTGGCAGCCACGGCTTGGTCGGTCTCGGGTGCCTCGTGGTCCCACTCCTCGGAACCACGCCTGGCCCGTCGGCCCGCGTACACCTGACACCGGATGGTGTCGCAGGTCTTCGCGTAGCCGTACCGGACCTCGGCCAAGGCGTAGGAACGGGCCGCCACCGCCTGTACCTCGAGCGCCGTCATGCCCGCGCCGCCACCGAGGGACGCCCAACTGGCCGACATCTCACGGGGCACCACCCCCCGGAGATACTGTTCGACTCGCACCCAGTTGACGGTCCGCTGGTTCGCCCCGTACCGGGCCGCTCGGATCTCACCCCGGTACCAGGTCGACGAGTTCGTGCCTTCGCAGACCTGGAGGGTCTGGGTAAGAGCAAGATCGGAGGCCTCCAGCACCTCGAAGGTGCGCCCCGATGCGTCCGTCCCCTCGACCGACGCTCCCCCTTCAGTCGGCTCACCGGTCGATTCGTCAATAGGCGCCGTGGTCGTCGTCTCGCCAGTGTTGGACGGATGGTCCGGGTGGTCCTCGGGCACCGAGGAGCCCGACACGATCGTCGTCGTGGTCACGACCTCGTCGATCAACACCGTGGTCGACGGCACTGCCGGGATGGTGGACGTCTCGTGCATCATCGGCTTTCGACTGGCCTCCCGGGCGACCGGTCGGGCAACACGGATCCTGGTGACCGGGCTCTCGATCACGACTCCGCTGTCGGAGAACGAACTACCACAGGAACTCCCGACCGCGACCCGGTACCGGTCGACGTCGCCATCCAGGGTGACCCGAACCGTGTCGGCATCAATCAACGTCCATCCACCCGTCTGACCGGCCACTGCGAGAAGACCGTCGTCCACGTGCACCGTGGTCGTCTTGCCGTCCCTCCCCAGAAGTCGGACACCAATCTCGACGTCTGGCACGATCCCGGGCGTCGTGCCCCCGTAGTAGTGGTCCAGGATGGCGTCACGGGTCCACCCCTCGTCCACCGCGTAGCCAAGCGATCCGTACTGGCCCATACCGCGCCCGTGACCCCAGCCCCGCCCGTCCACCCGAATTGGCCCATAGTCGGTCGAAAATTCCGGTGGTGCCGTCCTCCCGGGAATCAGCAGTTCCTGGCCGACCGACAGCAAATTCGGGTCGGTGATCGCGTTGGCCGCGGCCACGGCCGACACCGTCACGTCGTAGCGCGCCGCAATAATCGAAAGGCTCTCCCCGGACTGCACTGTCACCTTCAACGGCGGCAGGGTGGTGGCCGGGGTTCCCCGTCCCGGAATCGACAGGCGCTGACCCACCTGAAGTCGGTCGGGGTCGGTAAGCCCATTGGCCTCCATCAGGGAGTCGACGCTCACTCCATGGTCTGACGCGATCGCCGACAGGCTGTCGCCCGACTGCACGACGACGACCGTCGGACCCTTCAGACGGACCGCGCCGGACGCCCCCGGGACCACCAGTTCCTGACCGGGGTGGACCCGGTCCGGATCATCGATGGCGTTGGCCTCGATGAGTGCTGACAGGGTGACGCCGTACTCGGCGGCGATACCTGACAGGCTGTCGCCCGACTGCACCACCACGACCAACGGGGGAAGAGTCGTCGGCGTCACGCCGACTCCGGGCACCACCAGTTCTTGGCCCATGTAGAGGCGATCGGGGTCGGTGATGTCGTTGGCCGCCATGAGCGCGGAGACCGACGTGCCATGTTCGGCAGCAATCTCGGAGAGCGAATCTCCCGCCTCGACTACAACGATCACCTCTGCGCCCGCTGATGGAACGATGGCGAGCGAAGCCGCCACCAGCGCGGTAACCACAACCAGGACGCTGATCGGCGACCTCCTGCCACCCAGACCCCAGACCGGACCGGCCGTCACAGGGCCGACCAGGGTTCCATCGAGTGCCATCGGTCCGTCGAGCGCAGGCGCTCCACCAGTAGCACGGCCATCGAGGTGGCGGTGACCGAAACCGCAGCCAGGAGTCCCAGCTCGACCCGCAGGAACAGGTCCTCACCGATGGCCACCACCAGCGGAAAGACGGCCAGCCCGAGAACCCATGCCAGGGCCATCCTCCCCTGCGCTCGACAGGCCATGAGGGCCTGAGCGAAGGAGAGGGCCACCATCAGTACGGCACTAGACGCGGCCAACAGCACCATGTCTTGGCGCTCGACGGCGAAGTCGGCCCCGAACGCGAACTCCACGATCCATGTTCCGAGCACCGCGCAGACGACGATCGCCGTCCCACCGATGCCGGCCACCAGACCCAACAGGCGTCGAAACACGTGGACCAGTTCATCGAACCGACCAGCCCCGACCAGGGCCGACAACCTGGGCAGCAACGAGGCCTGTACCGCCTGGAAGAAGAAGAGCGGCACCCGGGCAATGAGCAATGCATTCAGGAACCGGCCCGGATCATCGGCCTGGTCGGGACCAGCCAGGACCTCGACGGCCAGCGGGCTCACGTTCAGCACCAGGGCGGTAGCCACCGACGCCACTAGCAGCGCCCCGAGGGCCCGCGACAACGCACCAGTTGGCTCGGCAGGACCCTCCAGCGAGAGGTCCCGCTGGCCGACCAGTGCAAGAACCACCCCGATAAAGGGCGCCAGACCCACCGCCAAGCCGTATGCGCCGACCCCACCGACCGTCCCGACCAACACCAGCACCATGACGAGGCGACCGACGCCATCACCGATGAAGTAGCGGGCGTACCCGCCGAAACGACCAAGTCCGGCCAGCACTCCGCGCACCAGATGCCCAATGCCAAGTCCAACCAGTACCAGCAGGAGCCCGACCACCAGGAGACCGTGGCCGTCGAACAGGTCGTGACGGATCCGGCCTCCGAGCATCAACGCCAGAACGGCCAACAGGCCCACCATGCCGGCACCAATGCAACCCGCCGTCCGGACCACGGGGCCGATACGACCACCGGACCGGGCGGCGACGATTCGGGCCACCTCCTGCTCCAACGGTTGAAAGAAGCCCGGACCCAGCAGGAAGCTCAGCGCCCACAGGAGGCCGACCGGGGTGTAGTCCTCCGGTCCGAGATCACGCGACGCGAGGGTGATGAACGCGTATGCCGCCAGTCCGTTGACCACCAGGCCAGCTCCGACCGCGCCAGTGCCCTCTGGGAATCGATCTAGAAGCTTCATCGACCGGTCAGGCAATCAGGCGGTCGATTCGACCGATCGGAAGTGGTCGATCATCCCGACGAGACCTTCCCGCAGGGTCACGGTCGGCTCCCACCCCAGGAGCGACCGGGCCGTGGAGATGTCCGGACAACGCTGAGCCGGGTCTCCCGTCCGCTCAACTGGCAAGGCGACCAATTCGATCCTGCTGGTGGATCCCGTCATCTCGATCACCAACTCCGCAAGGGAACGGACCGTGAACTCGACGGGATTACCGATATTGACCGGACCGGTCGCCGTGTGGTCGAGCAACGCCGTCAGACCCGCCACCTGGTCCGACACGTGACAAAAACTTCGGGTCTGGAATCCGTCACCATGGACGCTCAGGGGCTCCCCCCTGAGCGCCTGGACGATGAACGTGTTGACGACCCTCCCGTCGGCGGGCGCCATGCGTTCCCCGTAGGTGTTGAAAATCCGGGCGATGCCGACGTCGGTGTCATGGACCCGGTGATGGGCCATAACCAGTGCCTCTCCGAACCGTTTCGCCTCGTCGTAGCAACTCCGTGGCCCGATCGGATCGACGTGACCGACGTAGTCCTCGGACTGTGGATGCACCTCGGGATCCCCGTAGACCTCACTGGTCGAAGCTTGGAGGAACCGTGCATCGCTTCTCGAGGCAAGGTCCAAAAGCTGCCAGGTTCCCGTACTTCCGACCTCAAGGATGGCCAACGGGATCCTCGCGAAGTCGTCCGGCGAGGCCGGACTAGCCAGGTTGGCCACCGCATCGAAGGCCCCCAGGTCGGGTAGGCGATCGGTCACGTCGTGTTCGACGATGGTGACCCGACCATCGGCGGTCAGGTGGGCGAGGTTCGATCGACGCCCTGTCGAGAAATCGTCGATCACCACCACCTCATCTCCGCGAGTCAGCAGGTGATCGGTCAGGTGGGATCCAATGAAGCCTCCCCCGCCGGCGACGAGGACGCGCATGGAGATCAGTGACCGACGCCCCGGTGAGTGAAGCCGTGACGCTCCCACCGGGCCCGGTCCAACAGGTTTCGGGCGTCGACCACCGTCGGAGCGGCCATCAGCGCGGCCACCTCCACTGGATCCTGCCACCGGAACTCGTCCCACTCAGTCAGCACCACGAGGACGTCGGCTCCATCACATGCCAACACCGCTGTCTCCACTAGGTCCACGGTGTCGTGGCCGGGTGGCAGATCTCCGACGGCACTCACGGTCGGGTCGTAGGCGCAGACCGACGCGCCGGCCGACGTCAGACGTTGGATCACCGACAACGCCGGCGACTCCCGGAGGTCGTCCGTACCCGCCTTGAACGTCAGCCCCCAGACCCCCACCGTCCGGCCGGTCAGGTCGCCGCCGACCGCATCACGGACCTTGTCGGCGATTCTCGAAAACTGCTCCTCGTTAACGGCGATGACGCCGTCGAGGAGTTGAAAGTCGTAGCCACCTTGCTCCGCTATGCGCACCAGCGCACGGGTGTCCTTCGGGAAGCAACTCCCTCCCCAACCGGGCCCCGGTTTCAGGAACTCGGAACCGATCCGAGTGTCGTAGCCGAGACCCAGAATCACGTCGGTGACATCGGCGCCCACCCCCTCACAAACCGCGGCAATGGCGTTCATGAACGAGAGTTTGGTGGCTAGGAATGCATTCGCCGCGTACTTGATGGTCTCGGCCGATGCCGGATCCGTGACCACCGTCGGGGCCGTCACGCCGAGGTAGAGCGACAGTACCTTGATGGCGGCCGACTGGTCCTCGCACCCGATCACGATGCGGTCTGGGTGGAGGAAGTCCTGGACTGCTGAACCCTCCCTCAGGAACTCGGGATTGGAGACCACGGTGACGTCCGATCGACCCAGCGCCCGTTCCACCACGCGGGTCGATCCGACGGGGACCGTCGACTTGTTGACCACGATGGACTCCGGCGGCAGCAGGGATGCAATCTCCGCGGTGGCCGCTTCGATGTAACTCAGGTCGGCCGTGCCATCTTCGTTCTGCGGCGTCGGCACACACAGGAAGGCGACCTCACAGTCGGCCACTGCGTTGGAGGCCCCCACCACGAAGTGGAGGCGTTCCTCACCAATGCCCTCCCGGACCAGCAACTCGAGACGGTCCTCGAGGATGGGCACGTCCCCGGCCGACAACCGAGCCACCTTCTCGGCGTCGATGTCGGCACAGACCACCTCGTGACCCAGGTGAGCGAAGCAGGCACCGGTAGTCAGCCCGACATAGCCAGTGCCGATGATCGCTAGACGTGCCATGGTTCAGGATTCTCGCATGGGTCCGGTCCGACTCCTACGCATGTCACTGATCAGACCGGATCTCCCGAGTCAAACATCCTGCTTCGTCGACTAGACGTGCCGGTCAGTCCTCGGGTGAGGCGGCCACCTTCGGCATGCAGAGGCCATCTAGTTCGGCGATCTCGATGCGGTCCCGGTTCTCCCATGTCACCTCGAGGGACGGATCCTTCTGCAGGCGGTACTCCCGGAACGACATATCCATGGCGTCGAATGCCACCAGTCGCCCGGACAGGCCGTCGCCCAGCCCGAGGATCAGTTTGATGGCCTCTAGCGCCTGAATCGAGCCAACAATGCCGGGCAGTACGCCCAGCACCCCGGCTTCGGCGCAACTGGGGGCGAACTCGGCCGGAGGCGGCTCGGGCAGCATGTCCCGGTACGTGACACCACCTCGGGGATCGAACACCGTGACCTGGCCCTCAAAGCGGAAGATCGACCCGTGCACGACCGGCACGCCGAGCTTCACCGAGGCGTCGTTGAGCAAGTACCGACTGGGGAAGTTGTCGGCCCCGTCCACCACCACGTCGTACTCGGCAAGGATGTCCATGATGTTGTCGGCCCCCAGGCGAACGTCGTAGGTGACGACATCGACGTCGGGGTTGAGAGCAGTCAGAGTTTTCTTGGCCGAGTCGACCTTGCGCTCGCCGATCCGATCCAGGTTGTGGAGGATCTGGCGCTGGAGGTTGGACTCGTCGACCACGTCCATATCGATGATGCCGATCCGACCCACGCCGGCTGCCGCCAGGTAGATGGCGGCCGGTGAACCCAGGCCCCCTGCCCCCAGCATTAGGACACTGGCGTCGAGCAACTTCAACTGCCCCTCGTCGCCCACCTCGGGCAGGAGCAGATGTCGCTGGTAGCGGTTGCGCTGTTCGGGACTGAGGGTACGCGGGGTGCGCCACTCGCGGCCCTCGTCCTTCCACCGGTTGAAGCCACCGTCCATCGAAATGACGTCGGTGTAGCCGAGTTGCTGGAGGGTGTCGGCAGCGAACGCTGAACGGACCCCACCAGCACACATCACGACCAGCGGCTGGTCGCGGTCGGTGATCCGGTTCTCGATACTGGCCTCGAGGTTGCCCCGGGGAATGTGCACAGAGTCGGGAATCGCCCCCTGCTCGAACTCGTCGGGCTCGCGGACGTCGAGGAGGAGGTGCCCGTCGGCCAGCAGGGCCTCAGCACCCTCCGGATCAGTCTCGGTGATGCGCGATCTGGCGTCACGCAGGAGGTCTCGGAAGGTGGCCATCCCCGAATTCTATTGATCTAGTCGGGATTCAACCACTGGCAGGTCACACGTCGTCGGACAGGTCGAGGACAGCTGGCAGTACCTCACTTATGGAGCCCCGGACGACGACGTCGGCCAGATGGTCCATCTCGGTCGGAGAACCGTTCACTACTACGACCGTCGCCCCGTGCCGGACGGCCATCGGTACCATCGCCGCCACCGGGTAGACGCCCAGAGTGGATCCCACGGCCAGCAGCAGGTCACACCGCCGGGCCGCCTCGTCAGCCCGCTCCATGTCTCCCGGGAACAGGGCCTGACCGAAGCTCACCGTCGCGCGCTTCAACAGCCCATCGCATGCGGGCCTGGTACAGCGGGGGTCTTCGTCGCCCGAACGAACCCGCTCGAGGACCACTTCGATGTCGTCCTGCTGCCCGCACCCTAGGCACATCGACCGTCGGACCGTTCCGTGCACCTCCACGATCCGTTCCGGGTCGGTTCCTGCCATGAGATGCAGGCCGTCCACGTTCTGGGTGACCAGGGTGTCTAGGCCGCCCCGCCGATCCAATTCGGCCAGAGCGCGGTGGCCGACGTTGGGTTCCACCCCGTCCCAGAGCCCACCCGCCATGACCCGCCAGTTGGCCTTCCGGACCTCGGGCTCGGCCACGTACACGTCGATGTTGGAGGCCCGCTCGGCCTCCGGGTTCAGGGTCCATACCCCCTGCGGTCCGCGAAAGTCAGGGATTCCGCTATCGGTGGAAATCCCCGCACCGGTCAGAACGGCCAGCGGACCGGCCGACGAGACCAGTGCGGCAGCTTCCTCCAACCGTGTCCGGAGTTCCGACTCCCCTTCTAGCTGCGTTTCTGTCTGTGGTTCCGATCCACCCATCATCATTTGATCTTCGCAGGTCCGACCGGGTCAGAATGCTCGAAACCACCGCGCAGAGGAACTCCTGGACGGGTCGGTCCGGGCCGAAGAGATTGATCGGAAGCGAAGGTCACGCCAGGGTCACCCCTGCCTCCTCGTTCACTGCCACTGCCGAGCCGTCTCCCGACTACTTGTAAGACCACCGCACGACGCCGGCGCCATGGGCATCGATATCGGCGCGTGGAGTGCTAGGCCATGCCGGACTCGGGAGATCAGGCCGTGAAGGACCTCGCTAGGTCGACTAGCAGACGCACTCCGAACCCGGTTCCACCCCGGACCAACTCGGCGTCGTCCGAGTCGGTGAACGCCGGCCCGGCGATGTCCAGATGTGCCCAGTCGATGCCCTCGGTAACGAACTCGCCGAGAATCAGACCGGCAGTGATGGCCCCACCGTGTGGACCGCCGATGTTTTTCATGTCGGCCACCGGCGAGTCGACCATTTGCCGGTAGTCGTCGGGTAGCGGTAGGCGCCACACCCGTTCGCCGGTCCTCGCCGATGCCGCCTCCACCTGCTCTAGGAAACCGTCTCCCCGACCCATCAGGCCGGCGATCCGTGGGCCGAGGGCCACCATGCAGGCGCCGGTCAGGGTGGCCAGGTCGACCACCGCATCGGGCTTGCCCTCCGAGGCCAGCGACAATGCATCAGCCAGTACAAGTCGACCCTCGGCGTCGGTGTTCAGTACCTCGATGGTCTTGCCGTTGCGAATGGTCAACACGTCACCGGGACGGGTGGCGTCCCCGCCCAGCATGTTGTCGGTCATCGGCAGGTAGGCCCGGACCCGACACCGGGGCGCGACGGTCGGCATCACCGACATGGCGCCCACTACAGCCGCGGCACCACCCATGTCCATCTTCATGTCCATCATCCCCTGGCCGGACTTGATGGACAGCCCTCCGGCATCGAAGGTCAGGCCCTTGCCCACTAGGGCCAGCGTGCCCTTCGGTCGGTCCTTGGGTGTCCAGGCCAACTCGACGAATCGGGGCGGCTGGGTGGAACCCCGGTTTACGCCCAGCAGCCCGCCCAGGCGGGCCCGTCGGATGGCGGCCTCGTCCATCACCTTGACGGTCAGACCGCGGTCTCGGGCCATGCGTCGCACCCGGTTGGCGAACTTCGGTGGAGTGAGGCTTCCGCCTGGCTCGTTGACCAGGTCCCGGGCCAGCACCACACCCGCAACCACCGCCGCGGCACGCTCGACAGCCGTGCGAACCCCGGCGGCCGTGCTGCCCACCAGCGTCACCCGGGTCAAACGGTCGCCACCGCGGGCTCCCCCGGACGACTGATAGCCGAATCGGTACAGGGCCAGCGTCAGACCCTCGACCACGGAACCGGCGCCCTCGGCCTCAATCAGTCCGCCGGCACCGCCCGCTGCGGAAGCTAGGTCGGTTGCCAACGAGCGATGGGTGCGCACGGCCCGAGCCAAGGATGCAGCGGCCCGCCGGATGCCGTCCAGGGAGAGTCCTTCGGCATCTCCTAGCCCGACGGCAGCCACTAGGCGACCGTCGACCGGGACGACCTGGACCTGGCCGACCTTTGCCTCAAAGCCGAGGCGCCCCAGATCGGAGCGGTCCAGCCCTGACGGGAGTGGGGCGTCACCAGCCAGTCGGTCAATGGTGACGCCATGGGCCACTACCTCGGCACGGACTGGGGTACGGCGGGCAGTGGAGAACTGCGGGGCGGTGAACGTGACGGTCATGAGGAACCCTCGGGAAGTCGGTAGCGGACGAAACTTGGTGATGCGATCCGGGTCAGTCGGAGAGGGAGCGGGTCGCCAGCGAACCACCGTCCTGGCCGCCGGACTCCTGCCAGCGGGCCAAGGTCCACAGCAGATCGGAAAGTCGGTTCAGGTACGGCACCACTGACGACCCCTCACCAGCCACCGAAAGCACGGAACGCTCGGCCCGGCGACACACCGTGCGGGCGACGTCGATGCGGGCCGACACCTCGTCCTGACCAGGCACCACGAACTCGGTCGGTGGGTCGAAGCGGGACCAAACGTCGTCGATCAGGCCTTCCAACGCGGTGACCATGGCCGGAGTGGGCCGCGAACCCGACTCCTCCATCTGCTCGATCTGGTCGGGGTTGCAGGCCAACTCGGCCATCACCAGCCAGAGGTCCCGCTCAAGGCCGACCAGGATGGCGTCCATCTCCGGTCCAGCGGCCGAACGGGCCAGACCGATGGCCGCCTGGGCCTCGTCAACTTCGCCGTAGGCCGTGGGTTGGGGCGAGTCTTTGTCCACCCGCCCGCCGTGCAGCAGGCCGGTCGTCCCGTCGTCTCCCCGTCGGGTGTACACGCGTGCCTCAGTCATCAGGTCGCGAACCCTACCGGTCGAAAGTTTTCCTGCCGATCTCTTCGAGCGCGGTCCAAGTAACCAGCCTCAGGACAGGGTGGCTCTGGCCACCAGGTCCATCCCGAAGGCGGTGAGGATAGCGAGGTAGAGCAACCCGG
>Ga0208765_1002273_pt1 | contig 10813 bp, 9 predicted proteins | sample ETNtaG_2_FD_185783 | JGI IMG/M metagenome (GOLD analysis project Ga0208765, IMG submission 185783) | Marine microbial and viral communities from oxygen minimum zone, Eastern Pacific Ocean - ETNP201406SV203 (SPAdes) (version 2) | ecosystem: Environmental > Aquatic > Marine > Oceanic ... | reverse complement strand
AAATGGTTGAAAAAGAAAAGCCCCTATCGGCATGACCGATAGGGGCCCTTGAGAGGTAATATATAATAAAGGATTTTACGCCTGAAAAGCTGGCGCAGAATTCATTTCATTTATGGGTGGAGAATCGTGGAATTGTTCTTCCTCAGTTGACCCTTCCATGGCACCGGTAGAAGCATTTCCCGCAGTGACTGTATTTTGCACTGCATCGAAATATCCTGTGCCTACAAACCCTTGATGTTTCGCGGCCCTAAACCCATTTGCTTCATTGGCAAACTCGCGGTTTTGCATTTGAGAATAAGCGAACATGCCTTCCGAAGCATAAGCACGACTTAGTTCAAACATACTCAAGTTTAGGGCATGCCAACCGGCCAAAGTTATAAACTGATATTTATAACCCATATTAAAGAGTTCTTCTCGAAAAGATTTTAATTCTTCATCACCGAGATTTGCTTTCCAGTTAAAAGAAGGGGAACAATTATAGCAAAGAAGTTTTCCTGGGTATTTTTCATGGATAGCTTCTGCAAATCGCCTCGCTTCCTTCAAATTCGGCTTTGCGGTTTCGCACCAGAGCAAATCCGCATAGGGGGCATAGGATAAACCGCGATCAATCGCTTGGTCCAAACCATTGTTCACGGCATAAAAGCCTTCAGAAGTTCGTTCACCCGTGATAAATCTCTTATCTCGAATATCATTATCTGTGGTAATTAGATTGGCTGCGTTGGCATCTGTTCTGGCGATTATCACAGACGGGACACCCATTACATCTGCAGCTAATCTGGCTGCCACCAGTTTGTTGATTGCTTCCTGGGTCGAGACCAAAACCTTCCCGCCCATATGACCACACTTTTTTGCCGAAGACAATTGATCTTCCCAGTGAACAGCAGCAGCACCAGCTTTAATCATGGCTTTCATCAGTTCGAATGCATTTAAATTTCCGCCAAAACCTGCTTCTGCATCGGCGATCAACGGCACCACCCAATCGATGCTGTCATCGTCATTCATCCAATGAATTTCATCGGTGCGCAATAGCGAATTGTTAATCCTTTCTACCAGTTTGGGGACAGAATCCACAGGGTATAAACTTTGATCCGGATACATAGCCCCTGCAGAATTGGCATCCCCCGCTACTTGCCAACCAGAGCAATATACGGCTTTGAGTCCGGCTTGTACTTCCTGAATTGCCTGATTCCCTGTGAGAGCACCCAACGCAGAAATCACTTCATCTCCCTTTAATGCTTCCCAAAATTTTTCCGCACCATTTTTTCCTAATGTATGCTCTATTTGAACTGATCCACGAAGATTCACAACCTCATCTGCTGTATATGGACGCGTTATCCCTTCCCAGCGATCATTTTGATTCCAATCGTTTTCCAATTGATCAACTTGTTCTTTTTTTGTCATGATAATCTCACTTGAATATCTTGTTCAAAAATAGTCGTTGGACAAATAGACTGATATTTAGTCTGTTGTTCATCATCGTTTATTTTATTGTTTTGGGGAATCGACACCATTCTCTTATCTGTGATGTCCTGTTCAAATTCACGTGATTTATCTTTTTCCTGCATCGTTATTCTCCTATGTTAAAGTTTTGGGTATGCTTTAAGGGTTAAAAATTCATCAAAAGATTCTGTTTGAATCATTTCTGCAAACATGGATGAAGCTAATGTGAATTGACCCTGTTTAAATCGGTCAATCCCAATTTCATTTTTTATATTTTCTAACGCCTCATCAATCCATTTTTCAATTAAATCTATGGTGATTCTATAACCCGATTTCGTTTCTGCTTTTAGATGAACCCATTGCCAAAGTTGAGACCTGCAGATTTCAGCTGTTGCTGCATCCTCCATCAAATGATAAAGTGGGACACAGCCATTGCCACGAAGCCATGCTTCAATATATTGAATGCCTACACAAATATTATGCCTCACACTTAAATCTGAAATTTCTCCTGTCGGTACTTTGAGCAAATCATTTGCATTTATGTTTACATCCAATCTCAATCGATCATTGATCTGATTGGCACCCTTCATCCCAGAGAATGCCTCCAAAGCAATCGGTGCCAATCCAGGATGGGCAATCCATGTACCGTCATGGCCTGCTTTCATTTCTCTTTCTTTGTCCATTCTTACTTTTTCCATGGCTTCATCATTGGCGCTATCATCTCCCTTTATTGGAATTTGTGCCGCCATACCGCCCATAGCATGGGCACCCCGCCTATGACAAGTCTGAATAAGTAAATCCACATAACTTTTTAAAAAATGACGGTCCATAGTGACTGCCGATCGGTCAGGAAGAATAAAATCAGCAAAATTTTTAAATTTTTTGATGAAACTAAAAATATAATCCCATCGACCACAGTTTAATCCAGCTGAATGGTCTCTTAATTCATATAGGATTTCATCCATTTCAAATGCAGCCAATATAGTTTCAATCAATACAGTCGCTTTAATGGAACCATTAGGAATCGCCAATTCTTTTTGCGCATAAACAAATACATCATTCCACAAGCGCGCTTCCAAATGGCTCTCTAATTTAGGTAAGTAAAAGTAGGGGCCCGTATTTCTCTTAATTAGCTCGTTGGCGTTATGGAAAAAGTATAGCCCAAAATCAAACAAAGATGCAGAAATTTGTTGCCCATTGTATTCTACATTCTTTTCAGTTAAATGCCAACCGCGAGGTCGAACCATGAGTGTGGCAACAGTCTCATTTAACTGATAAAATTTCTCATTCGTCGGATTGGAGAATGTAATATTTCTCCGAACTGCATCTTTCAGGTTGACCTGCCCATCTATGATATTGTCCCAAGTAGGTGAAGAAGAATCCTCAAAATCAGCCATAAATACTTTTACACCCGAATTCAGGGCATTGATAATCATTTTTCTTTCAACAGGCCCGGTAATTTCTACACGGCGATCCTGTAAGTCTGCAGGTGCCTGAGCTACACGCCAATCGCCCAATCTTATATCTTTTGTTTCAGGTAAAAATTCTGGTAGGCGACCTTCATCAATTTCTAATTGTTTACTCAATCGTTTATGTAATAATTCTATTCGGCGATCCCCAAAACGGTCTTCTAACTTCTGAATAAACTTTAATGCTTCGGGCGTTAAAACCGTATCGCAGTTTTGGGTCCATTTCCCCTGAACGGACAAACCGGATATTGATCGATCTCCCTCAATATTATCCATATTAATGGGAATTGGATTTATTGGATTTAATTCTGTTGATCTTGAATATTGCATTTTTTCCTACAAAAATTTGCGATTTATTCTTTTGTAAATCCTAAACCGCGATGGAAAAGTACTTATGTAATTATCTCTTTCATTGTAAAATTTTACTATATAATTTGACAATGTAAATTTTACAGGAAACAATAATGAAACCGAAATTATACGCAGCGAATGTCCATTTTTTAGGCTCAAAATTGAGAATGCTCAGAAAACAATCAGGAATGACGTTAGAAGACTTGGCCACTCGGTGCATCCAAATTGATACTATTAATGCACCATCCGTATCTTATATCAGTCTAATTGAAAGAGGTCAGCGAACACCGGCACCTAAAGTATTAGAAATATTGGCCACCATTTTTCAACGTGAATTAGACTGGCTACTGGATGATGGGCAACAACCAAACATTCAGCAACAAGATAGTACAAAGCGGTCGCTCGACCGCATTCAATTGGAGCCACGTATCCTATTTGAAAAAGAATTGATGGAAATATCAATACCGGAATTATTAAATGATGCCAGTATTACCGGTCGACAATTTGCCCATATTTTAATCCGTGCACATCAGGAACATAACCATAACCAATTCCCTGATTTGGAGCGTGCAGCCGACGCCATTAGTGAAAAACGATTTCCACTTCGTTCTGAGCATATATTAAAGATTTATCAACAACAGGGATTAAACGTAAGGTGGTTTAAAAAACATTCATTTCAAACCATCAGCGATAAGGATAGTGAAGTAAAAACTTTTTTCAGGTCATTTTACCACGCACCCAATACGGTATATCTAAATGAAGAATTAAAAAAGAATGAAGCGAGACTTAAATATGATTTGGCTTTTCATTTAGGTCATAAAATACTCCATGGAGGTGACGGATTAATTTCATCTCAGGCCACCGGTGGCGAATTGGGCGGTTCACCACAACCATCTAAGGAGCGGTCGTCAACCATGAACCAAAGAGATATTTTAACAGCGTGGCGAGATTTCGAATGCAGTTTTTTTGCAGGTGCATTTTTATGCCCAAGGCAACCGTTTCGACAATATCTGGGCAGAAAAGCATATGATATCTTTTGCGGAGATCAGATTGATTTGACCCCAGCAGTTATTATGCGGAGAATGACCGCTGTTTCCCCTTATCGCCATTGGCATTATTTTGATATTTATCCACCGAATAAACTCCGAGCTGTCTATCGGGGGAATGGAATCCCCATGCCAGCGGGTACTTTGACTGCATCTCCTGATTTTTGTCGACAGTGGGCCCTATTTCAAATGGCTGATGATTTGAACGCCATGGATACAATTACTCAAATATCATTGATGCGGGAATCAGATAGAAATCCCAGATTATATTCCTGTATCGCAACCAAAACAACTGATGGTGCTGGAAATTCACACATTATTTCTGTCGGTGTTGATTTATTCCCATTATTGGAGTCACATGGATCTACCCCTATGGATATTATCGATGCATTAGAAATTGCGCCCCAAAACAAAAAGAATGAAATTTTAATACCAGAAAATATTAAAAAAACAATTCGTGCTGCGGCCAGAATTATTAATATCGAATGGATAGAGTCCGGGTTGAACACGCCAGTAAAAATAATATGTCCAAGACAATCAACATGTCCCCGTCATAGTAAATGCACAAAAACTGCACCAATCTCAAAACGGATTTCTTGGGTTGAAGAGATCAAAGACAAAATTCTTGCGAATGATCAAGAAATATAAATAAATGCCAATGACTGGAGTAAGCCCCAGCGATTAAAAATATTCAATACATATGATGCGTTAAGGGTTTCTTCTATCAATCCCCAATCTTCGGTCATCTTCTCTTCGATCTTCTCCAGATCTTTTATCACTTTCAACGGGCATACTTTCGCCCCGTCTTTCTTCGCCATTTCGACGTTCAATTTGTCTTCTGTCTGATCCTCGGTTACTCATACATACCTCAACATAAAGGAGTTAAATATTATTGGTTTAACCACCGTAAAACATACATCATAATGACCATTTATTCAAAATCCAATTGAATCCCTGTTTCCCCACTATTTGGGTGATAATAAAAATTGATAGTCAGAGGAATGGGCATCCTAATATCGAAAAATCCACCCAATTCTAATGTAAGCCCCGCTCCGACGGATAGCATGGCACCATTTTGGTCCATGGTTGCTTGATCCACATAAAGGCTTCCTCGAATTCGTTTAAGATATGATACACTAAAAGGCAGGGTCCAGTCTGGGTAAAATAAAGGTAGTTCATATTTGACTTTTACACGCCAGCCTTGGTTGAATGCATGCCAATTATAACCCGTGGGAGTTCCCATTTTTGATGGAAAAGAATAATCTCCTTCATTTTTCTCCCACTGAAATAAAGATGAAATAAAATGATGCTGACCCAATCCTTTCATACCGTGGTTCGCTATAATAGAAACTTGTTGTCCTTTCCAAATCCCTTCAAATGGCATACCGCCGGCATATCCATAAATCTGCCATCCGGAATTTCCCAAATCCCGGAGCGATTTTTCATCAATAGAATACATTGCTGATTCAATATAAACAGGAATGATATTTCCATCTCTATCAGTGCGTTTTCTTTCATTAGACACACGAACATATGGAGGGATCGAAAGAAAATCAAAATGATGAGTGGTATTGGATCTGTGAATATATTTAGTCCCAATTTTTGCAAAGGCGTATTTTGTGCGAATACCATTTAATGCATTAATCAAGGGGATGGACATCCCAAAATCAACGGTTGATTCATTCCATTTTTCATTAACATTATAAATTAATGTATCATTGTTATGATCCACTTTTTGATGAAATGGACCATATCCTACATTGCGCTTCCCAACATCAATTTCAAAATTAATCATGGGGTAAAACCCAGAATAGGTTCCCCTCGTTTTTGTATGGGTGGTTTTCTCATTGGTATTATAGAAAATTTCGCCACCAAATGATAGGGTTCCGAGAATATTATTTGACTGAATTCCCAATGATGGATTAAAGTCACTATCAAAAATATATCTGCTGTGAAAATTCAAAAGGTGAGCAGAAGCTTTATAATCCGCAATATTATAGGATTTAGTTGAAACTGGTTCATCAAAAACGGGTTTTATTTCAGATGAATACGTCAGCCCTTGAATTGGATGGGGCCGATTTGCAGATATTTCATTCCATTCGCTCGGTTTGAAATCCATGATTGAAATGGCATCACCTGTGGATAAATAATCATTAAATAATAATCGGCCATTTGGCGTGGAAGATAAATTGGACGCACCAAATTTTCTGGATGTAACTTGAAACTCCCGCTTATTCTTTCGATGAATGGCAACCAGATTTTCCACTCCATCAATTTGAGATTCATATATGATATAATCCCCATTTATTACCGGTTTATATACCGGCATCCAACTTTCTGGTTTTATTTGTTCAAATTCTCTTTTGTCCGGCTGATAAATATAAATACCTCTCCCCTTAAACTTTTGTGAGGTGAATACAATTTCTGCATTATCTGCCGACCATGATGGGGACATAATAAATCCCCCATTGGGTGCTTCCACACGGTCAATAATTTCACCGGTCTTTGCATTTAATATCACCAATAAAGAATGTCGGTTTTCAGTAAATGAAACAGCTACTATACGGTTTCCATCTGATGAAATGGTCGGATTATATATCCGCATATTAGATGTGATTTTTCGTAAGGCTCCTGTTTCAATATCAAAAACTCGGATATTGGCCCAGCTTAATTTTGTCCAGCGTTTATCCGGATCATAAGACGACCAAACAGCATAATCCCCATTTGAGTGATATCCAAACAACGGCACGACTGAAGAAATTTTTGTTAAGGTAGTCTCTTTCCCATTCGCCAGTTTTATAATGGTGGGTACATCCCCAAGCCCCGTTTTAAGTGCGATGATTTCACCGGCTTGGTTCATTGCGGGAAAAAGATAATTCGTTTTGACTTTTGGTTTTGGGCTAATCGTATCTGCAGTACTTTCTATAACATGTTCCGATTGCCCTGACCAATATTCCTTTAAATCATAAAATGTATCGTTATGAAGTTGAGCAGTGGATAACCCTGTTATTTTTTTTATCGCTCTGGACAGTGGGAAAAAAGGATTTAATGTAAACGGCCACCGCATGGTCTTACTCAAAATCTTTGACCAGGCCTTTTCTCCAAATTGGCGATTGACATGATGGGTTAATAAATACCCCAATTCATAGTGATCGGGATAGTCTTGTTTATACGATCCATATAAAGCTTGGTGGTAATTAAATTTTTTCCCTTCTAAAATAAGCGCCCGGGATGTTCGGTTGAATTGAGAAGACCGTCCACGTCCAGCTTGGGTAAGGGCTGTTTCTATTCCTACAGCGTCTCCCTCCCAAAACCAGGAGGGGATGAGCAACCCCGTATAAAGAGATTGGGTAGATTCGCCAAATACAGATCCAACAAAACGGCTCACACCTTGGTTCAAATAATTGTTCTGAATAATGTGTCTTCCCTCATGAACCGCTAAGTCCCGATACCATTCCATGGATCCCATTCCCTTCATCATGAAAGAGATGTTGAACCATTCAGACATCCAGGGTCCTTGCCCCACAAACCCATTAGGGATGGCGCCTCTATTACTGAGTAATATGGGGATTTTTCTATGATTGCTTTCTAGTGATGTTCCAATACTTTGATGCACATGTTCCATGGTATTGGCAACCCGATTAGCCTCTGAACCCAACTCCATTGGAAAAATTATTTGATAATGCTCGGTCTGTATTTGCTTCCAATCAATTCCTGGGGGATCTTGAGCGACACAAAAGGAAAGAGAAAGAAATAGGCAAGTACCGATATAATGTTTGATGAAATATCTCATGATTTTAAGCGATTAATTTATTTCATAACCGATATAGACCATAAGGAAAAAGCCCCGGCCCGATTTATCGGGATGGGGCGTTAAACAACCAAAACCATTTCAATCTTATCATAATTTGGATCAGAGGATTTCTTAAGTATATTCTCCAGGAATCCGGCAATAGTCCCTGCCCTGAGGATCATGGAATCGGTCAAACCGCATTCCCGAGCGTTCTCCATCACAGAATTTTTTAAGGAGATCATTTCTAATTATTTTATGCATTATTTAGTGCTTGGCTCAAATCGGCAATAATATCGTCCACATGCTCAATTCCTACTGAGATGCGTACCAACCCATCTGTAAGTCCCCGTGCTTCACGGTCTGCCTTTGGTACTTCAGCATGGGTCATTGTGGCCGGATGAGTAATCATTGTTTCCACCGCCCCGAGGCTTTCTGCAAGTTGGGCGAGTTTAACTGAATTCATGACTGTTTTTCCTGCAGGAATACCACCAGTTAATTCAAAGGAGATCATACCACTGAATCCGGACATTTGTCTTTCCGCAATTGCATGGGATGGATGAGATGCTAAACCAGGATAAGTGACACTGGCAACTTTCGGATGCGCTTCCAAATATTCAGCCACAGCTTGGGCATTTTCAGCATGTTTTTTCATTCGCAGATCAAGTGTTTTCACACCCATTGTTGTCAGCCAACAATCAAATGGGCCCGGTACAGCGCCGATCGTTTTTTGGACAAACTTCAGTTCATCAAATAAATCTTCCTGATTGGTGATAACAACGCCACCAATTAGTTGATTATGTCCGCTTAAATACTTCGTTGTGCTGTGCATGACTAAATCAGCGCCATATTCCAAGGGGCGTAAAAACACCGGTGTTGCGAACGTTGAATCAACGCCAAAAAGAATGCCATGTTTTTTGGTGATCTTCCCAACCGCTTCAAGGTCAGTGACTTTAAGTAGTGGGTTAGTCGGCGTCTCAACCCAAATCAATTTTGTATTCGATTGAATTGCATTCTCAACATTGGTCGCATCTGAAGAATCCACGTAAGTGAAATGGAGATCATAATTGACCAGAATCTGGTTGAAATGACGGGAAACGCCACCATAGACATCGTCGGAACAAACTACATGGTCGCCTGCCTTTAGGAGTTTCAAACAACTGTCAACGGCCGCCATGCCACTGGCAAAAGCAACGCCATATTTACCCCCTTCAATTACCGCCAATTGTTCTTCCATCACTTGCCGAGTCGGATTGGACGATCGGGTATAATCGAATCCTTTATCCTTACCCACCTCTTCCAGCACATATGTGGCAGTCTGGTATAATGGGGGCAAAATCGCTCCTGTAGTTGGGTCCGGTGTCATGCCTGCTTGGACAACTTTGGTCTCGAATTTCATAATAACTCCTTATTGTATTTACGGATCAGTCTGCCAATACAATCAAACCCGCAGAACGCGGTAGCATGAACTTGTATAGAATCTTTAGGCATGGATGTAACCTTTCTCGGTTAATAATTCAGCCATTAAAATGGCCCCACCAGCGGCACCCCGAACCGTATTGTGAGAAAGCGCCACATAACGGATATCAAAAAATTTGTCTTCAGCTAAACGACCGACAGAAACAGCCATTCCCTTATCAACATCCCGATCGATTTTTGGCTGGGGACGGTTTTCATCTTCTAAATAAATAATGGGATTTTTCGGAGCCAGTGGCAATCCCGCTTCCTGGGGGAATGCAGTATATTTTGTCCAGATCGATTTGATCTTTTCTATGGAAGGTACTTTCTTCCGGAAACTGACATGGATTACGGCGGTGTGTCCATCAATGACTGAAACGCGGGTACACACAGCACTGATGTTTATTTGATTATAATTGAGGATGCCTTTTTCTGAAACTGTCCCAAGTATTTTTAGCGGTTCATTTTCTGTTTTTTCTTCTTCCCCTGCAATGAATGGAATCACATTATCTTTCATTTCTTCCGATTGAATCCCTGCCTGTCCCGCACCGGAAACGGCCTGGAGTGAGGTCACCTGGACTTGATCTACCGGGAATCCGGCATTTTCTAAGGCAGCCAAAGTCACCAAAAAAGATTGAATGGAACAATTGGGTTTCACGGCTACAAAACCAGATTTTGGCAACCCCCTGTTTGCCTGCTGAATTGGAATCACATCTGCATGGTCAGGATTGATCTCCGGGATGATCATGGGTACATCTTCTGTACTGCGATTGGCAGAACTGGTACTCACAATTGGATATCCCGCTTTTGCATAAGAAAATTCTAATTCCCGTGTATCTCCTTTGTCGGGTAAATCCATAGCAGAAAAAACGCATTTTACTTCTTCCGGAATTGTATCAAAATCCTTGGCCTCCCGGACGATTAAATTTTTTATTTCAGCTGGAATTTCACTGGACATAAACCAATTTTTACCCGCAGCATCGGCATATGTTTTCCCGGCAGATCGAGGTGAAGCTGCCACATCCACTATCTGGAACCAAGGATGGCCATGGAGAAGTCGTAGAAAATTCTGCCCCACCATTCCTGTGGCACCCAAAACACTAACTTTAATTTTTTGACTCATTTTAATTACTCACTAAGCACTGTTGAATGTCACCCAAAACACCTGCAGCAGTTACGGCTGCGCCGGCGCCGGCGCCTTTAATAACAAGGGGCTGATTCGGATATCGCCGGGTTCGGAAAGCTATAATATTATCACT
>Ga0208765_1002265_pt1 | contig 10827 bp, 7 predicted proteins | sample ETNtaG_2_FD_185783 | JGI IMG/M metagenome (GOLD analysis project Ga0208765, IMG submission 185783) | Marine microbial and viral communities from oxygen minimum zone, Eastern Pacific Ocean - ETNP201406SV203 (SPAdes) (version 2) | ecosystem: Environmental > Aquatic > Marine > Oceanic ... | reverse complement strand
CCTATCCCTATCGAGTCACCCAGAGCGACACTGGATGACTCATGGCACATATTTGAGCAATCAGGAAGGTTGTTGGTACCCAATCTCCTAGCGAGCAGTTGCCATAGGAAGGCAGCCTCGTTACTGGTTCTGCCAGAGGTGTAGAATATCGCTTGGTCGGGATTATCCAGCGATGCAAGCTCTTCAGCGATAATATCGAAAGCGGCTTCCCACGCAATCTCCTCGTAATTGTCCGAATCAGGCCGTAGTACCATCGGGTGTGTTAGCCTGCCTTGTGAATTCAGCCATCGGTCTGACTTACGAGAGAGTTGTGATACCGTCCACCGGGACCAGAATTCGGGATCTGCGCGCTTCCTGGTTCCCTCATCGGCGACTGCTTTCGCACCGTTCTCACAGAATTCGAATGATGTACGATGGTCGTCCGGGTCCGGCCAAGCGCATCCAGGGCAGTCGAAGCCATTGAAACGATTTACCTTAGACAGATTGGAGAGGGATTTCACTGCGCCCATACGACTGAATCCGTGAGACATAGTGGATATCACCGCCGGAATCCCAGCAGCAACCTGTTTTGGCGGCGACAGTTTAGGCGATCTCTCCTTCACCGGGGTAAGGTGTTCGACCTCCCTGCTCACGTTACCCGGAAGGAGGTTGCTTACATCAGGGTCACCCTAGGGCATCCACTATCTAGGGCATCTCCACCCTGCCGCTACCGCTAAACACAGACATCCTGTTTTCCCCTGCGAAGGAGATTAGCGTCATTCCATGCTCATTGGCCATATCTACCGCTAGGCTGCTAGGGGCACCCACTGAGACGAATATTGGGAACCCAGCTCGCAGCGCCTTCTGAACGAGTTCAAACGAAGCCCTACCTGATACCACCACCATCTCCTCCGAAATAGGAATCTGCCCTAATTTGAGGGCATTTCCGATGAGCTTATCCATGGCATTGTGGCGACCGATGTCCTCACAGGCATCGATAATCATCCCCTCCGAAAGTACTCTGGCACAGGCGTGAGTCCCACCTGTGAGTTCGAATATCCCCTGATGCGATCGGAGGCTCGCTACAGCGTTGGAGACATCCTTCAGATTGACATTGAAGGATTCACTTAGAGGGGGGCCATGGATATGTAGTAGATTCGATATCGAATCCTTTCCGCATATACCGCATGATGAGGTGATTGTTGACTTCCTGGCATGCTCATTGGGTTCGAAAGCCACCCCGGGAGTCAGATGCGCCGTAATGGAGTCGTCCGTTGCATCCACGTCGACTATGTCATCAATCGAATCAATGATACCTTCCGAATGCAGAAACCCCAGTACTAATTGCTCGTCCTGACCCGGAGTCCTCATGGTGAGTCCAATGGAATGGCTACCCTTCCCCTGAAGAGATACTGACATAGATAACGCCGCCTCTATGGAGACGATGTCGGGCTCGCGCGTGGACTGACCAGACACCAGTCTGACTACGGGCTTCTCTTCAGTGCCTTCCACACTCCGCGTATCGCGTTCATCGTATTGGGTTATGGCTTGTGTGGGCTGGTTTCCGCAACCGTTGAAATACCCCTGTCGGCAGGGGGTACCATGGGAATACTCGGAGGCGAGGGCTTCAGTCTACCCGTTGTGACTTCTGCCGAAGTTGTTGATGTGCAGATTGAGTTCACCGAACCTGCCAGGCTGGCAATGAAATCCACCATGGGGGAAGATGAGTCTACGCATGTGGTAATCATCAGCGCCGAATCGGGGGGATGTTCTGGGTATATGTACGACATGCAGATAGTCAAAGATCCTAACGACGATTCCTTCCAGCGGCTGGAAGTTGGTGGTTTGACAGTGCTCGTCCATAACAAAAATAGTGCTATGCTTAGTGGCATCCGCGTCGATTACAAAGACACGCTTATGGGTGGTGGGTTCCAAATCGACAATCCTAACGCGGACCGTTCATGCGGTTGTGGTCAGTCATTCGGTTGAGCGCATGCCACCACTGGATCTGCATCCTGTTGCGGAGGTAATACCCTCTCCTTGCAGTGTCAGTGTACTCAAAGGAAACACCGCCGTAGAACACCTGAATAGAACACTGACAGTAAATACTTCCGAGATACAATTCGGCGATAGAGTAGATGGATTGCTTTGTAACGCCAACGGGAGGATTCTGGATAGGCTGATGGTCTGCAACCTCGGAGAAGAGATACTGCTCATTGGCAATCACGGGGTCGGTGAAGACACGCGTGAGAACATTATCCAAGGCATCCCTTGGGATGAGGAAATCACAGTGATGAACGGAGATGCTGCTATCACTCACCTGAGGCTTGTAGGTAGGGCTGTTAACAGATGTCTCGCGGGACTCGGTATCGATCCATTAGAAATCAGACAAGAACGGTGGATCGAATATGGGAGTGCTTTGGTTTCACGCACTGAATATAGTGAGTCATATGTAATCGAAATCCTAGTGCCATCGGCAGAACTTGTTGCCTTCACTGCACTATTACATGAAAACGGTGCCATATCATCAGATAGAAACAGGTGTGAAAGCCTCCGCATAGAGCTTGGAATACTCGATTATAGAGAGATGAATCCTGCATTCCTGCCCATTGAACTGGGCCTGGCGCACATGGTCAACCTCAACAAGGGATGTTATCCAGGCCAGGAGATTCATGCTAGAATGGATAGTCGGGGAAGGGCATCTCGCGAAATCGTTAGACTGCTACTGCCTGCAAGATTAGCTGTTGGCAAGCACAAGGTCCCAGGCATAGGCAGCGTGACTGTCACAGCCTCCGCAGACGCGCAAGATGGTTCGGTGGCTCTAGCCTTACTGCCTCGTTCTGCTATTGACCTAGAAGAATTGGATCTGGGTGGTGGCGTGGTTGCATCAGTGCAGTCACTCTGACTCGATGCTGTCGAATTCGAATACCTCTCCCTTGTTCAGCCACTCCGACAAGGGCATCAGTGGTGAGAGTCGAAGTGTCCCTAGATTTCTAGTGAACAGATAGACAGTCGGGTCATACTCCTCGACCATCTGCTTCTGAAACGCCTTCCTGACCTCTTTGCCTCTGGAACGGAAGAAACTCAGTTCAACAGTGATGCCTATGATGGTCGCAGTATAGAGCACCAGCAATACGCTCAATGAAAACACCACTGGGTCTCCAAACAGATCGTTGGGCCTGAGTTGGCTGCCGTAAAGCAACTGACGCGATATCAGGAAGATTAGTCCGACGCCGACGAGTGGGCCCAGAGCTTCCTCCACGAAGGTATCCATTGGGATTAGCCGTCGCTTGGTGGGGTCAGCGAACACTAAGGCGTTCGCAGTAGCAGCCCTGATTACCGATGTTATGGAGACCAGTACTATGTAGACTACCCCACTGAGCAGCAGGATCTCCCTAGACTCCAGAGGCAGGTACAGCACGACGAGATATGCGAACAATCCAAGAAAGACGGTGATTGGTAGCCTATGCACCGAGGCCAGAACAAAATCAAGCTGCTTGGCCCCATCATCTAGACGAGGGATTCCGATGACCTCCCATCTGGTGAACCCCTGGAGCACCTTGGCGGCCCTAGCCAGTACCCTCTTGTCGATCATAATCCATTCAATCGCCCTCAGCACAGGCATCAGGGGAATTGCGATGACTGCGGCGAACAGACCCAGTATTGGCCAAACAATCAGACTGGGTAGCAGTAGGAAGTGCTGGATACGTAGTGGATGGAGCAAGTCAGATTCTATCCTAGCTTGCCTCTCAGGATCGATCAGGAACCTACGAGCCTCAGCATCCAATTCAGCCCTGTACCTACGCAGGGGTATGCCAGCATCCAGCACCCTCCGGACTTTTTCCATATAGTGCTCGTGCTCCGGCTCGGAACCGACCCACCACCTCCAACCCACTGACAAAGGGATGGCCAAGATTAGTGGGGACAGTAGAATGAGGGTCGAAGTCACTAGTGCCTCAGTAGTGACAACCACGTCTCGTGGTCGTCGTCCCCCCCAATAACCAAGCGGTGATTGAACAGACAGTATGCTGAATCACTGACAATCGAAGAATCTCCGTGATATCTCATCCCAATCAACAACGTTCCACCACGCCTCGATGTACGTTGCTCTGCCCGGACCGTACTTCTTGTAATACGCGTGCTCCCAGACATCGAGTCCAAGAATTGGATTGCAGCATCCATCCATCAGAGGATTATCCTGATTGGGGGTTGAGCAGACACAAAGACCGCCGTCCTTGACTCCTAACCATGCCCATCCGCTTCCGAATTGAGTCATGGCGGCCTTGTGTAATGCCGCTTTCAACTCGTCGAACGAACCGAACGACGAGTCTATCACAGCAGCAAGATCGCCTGATGGCGAACCTCCTCCATCAGCGGACATCGCCTCCCAGAACTGGCAGTGATTCCACCAGCCCCCGCCATTGTTTCTGACGGCTGCGATATCACTATGCTCGGAGAGTAGTTCCTCAATCGACTTGCCATCCAAGCCATTGGCCTCAACAGCTGCGTTCAGGTTGTTGGTATACGCATTGTGGTGCTTAGAGTGGTGTATCTCCATGGTCAGGGCATCTATGTGCGGTTCCAGTGCGTCATAGGCGTAAGGCAGATTTGGTAGTTCAAAGGTCATCTGTCAACTCCAACCGGTGGATAGGTAAGAAGTCTCCCGCAATAGTTCGAAGGGCTTTCTGGGCAACCTTGATTGGAGGCCTCTGACGCAAGTGAGGTGTGGGCAGGATAGCTGTTACCGACGGAATGGACGATGTCGCCGTGAGAATTTTGGAGACTGCGGGTCACGAGGTGGTGCTGAGGCATTACGAACCAGAGGAGCTGCGATGCGGCGCACTTGCGGATTTCGATGCTGTGGTGGTGCGTAGCGCGACGAAGATGACTTCGGATGCGATCGATGCCTCCTGCAAGGAGGGTGTGCTTGGGTTCATCGGGAGAGCTGGAGTTGGAGTAGACAACATCGACATCGGGGCGGCCACCCGGAACGGCGTCGTGGTATGCAACACACCCGGAGCCTCGACGAATAGCGTAGTCGAGTTGACGATAGGGCATCTGATTGCATCGACGAGATTTGTCGCGAGAGCCGACCGAACCCTCAGAACGGGGGATTGGGCTAAGAAGCAACTCAGAGGAAGCGAACTAGGAGGTAAGCGACTCGGACTAATCGGTTTCGGCAGAATCGCCCGTGGAGTGGCAGAGTTGGCCAAAGGAATGGGGATGGAGGTCAACGCATTCGACCCGTACGTCTCTTCCGAGGATGCGGCTGAGTTAGATTGCCTCATGCACGATGATTTGAATGGCCTGTTCAAGGCGTGCACTCACATCTCCGTGCACTGCAATCTCTCCCAGGACACTCATCACCTTGTCAATCTGGATAGGTTGGCCATGATGCCAGGGGTTGGGGTTGATGGCACAGCCTGTGGGAACCATGTCGTGAACTGCGCCAGAGGAGGGATTGTTGACGAAGTTGCGGTACTAAATGCACTAAACTCGGGAATTCTATCGAGCGCTGCATTGGATGTATTTGAGGTCGAGCCCGCTATAGGCAACGCGCTGCTACAGCACGAGTGTTTTCACGGAAGTCCTCACATCGGAGCAGCTACTCTCGAAGCTCAAACCAGAGTGGGTGCCGAGATGGCGGGGCTGTTATCGGCGTTCTTCAACGGTGACCGTCCGAATTCAGCAATCAACTGAATGCTCACTCGAGGCTGTGCATGCGCACCAGTGAATCCTCCAGTGCAGACAATTCAGAGGGTATGGCAATACCAGAAATAGGAGATTTGAGTGAGATGCCAGTGTCCTTCTTCGACTTCCAAACAGCCGAGTTGAACTCCGAGATAATTGGTGTGAGAGCCCTCATGGCATCGGCATCCTCACCGATGGCTCCTGTCGGTAGGCGCGGGAAGAATCTTACATCTACAGCACTGCTTCCGTAGAGAGTGGTTGATAGATAGTGGCAGAAGAACGGGCATATTGGAGATAATGCGCTCAACAGATCTCTCACGACCCTGTGAAGCGTCCAAGCAGCCGCGACATCTCCATCGTAGAGCCGGGATTTCGACATCTCCAACCAATGACTTGGGAACACCCCAGTTCCGAATCCCTTTAGTGACTGGGCTGCAGTGTAGATGTCTATCCTAGACCATGCTTCTTGGACGCGTCCCATGACATCATCGAACTCTGACAGAATCCATCTGTCCTCTGCGGCCAAATCCAAGGGCGCTTTGTCGAAATCTTCTGGAACGTCGAACTGGCTAGCGAATCGTGCTACGTTGAACACCTTGGTTAGGACGCCGAAGTATTTGGATTCGATCTCCTCTGGGTTGATATGGAAATCATCACCGACCTGTGCATCGCAGGCCTTCCACAGTCGGAAGCACTCGCTCCCAATCTTGTTTGCTCTGAGGGAGATCTGTTTGCCGTCTGGGCCCCTGATTTTCCAAGAACCTGTCCGGCCCCCCGCTCCGCACTCTAGAACGGAATCCGCATCGATGCCGTTCCCAAGAGACTTGGACATCTTGCGGCCCCAAGGATCCATTCCGAGGCCATCCACCCATATGTTCTGGAATCCTGGTTGGTCGAGCAATAATGCGCTTTTCAGCAAGGTGTAGTACAGCCAAGTCCTAACGATTTCCTTGCCTTGAGGTCTTATCGATGTCGGAAACGCTCTTTCGAAGAGTGCTGGATCACTGATGTACCCAGAGACGTAGAGGTTCGAGTTCGATGAGTCCATCCATGTGTCGAACACCTTCTCCTCCCCCACGAGTTCCCCGAGTTCTCCCTCCAATGAGTCATAGGACCCTATCGATTCACGCGTTTCCCTGTCGAGCACTTCTGAGCCAGTTGGGGGGGCTTCGCGCCATGGTTGGACGTATGCGCCAAGAGGAGGCACCACCACCTTGGAGCCGTCTTGTGAGTACCAAATAGGGACCTCTGTGTGATACCATCTGCGCCGACTGATAGGCCAGTCGATGGAGATTCCGTCCATCCAGTCATGCAGGAACTGTCGGTTACGCTCGGGTATGAACCTGCTCTGCTCAGAGAGCTCCGATAATCGTTCGAGGATGTGGGTCTGCCTGACGTACCACTCCTTCAGTAGAATAATCTCTACTGGATTTCCGCCTCGCTCACTCACTGGGACCTCCTGCATGTGCTTCTCGGCTGCTGACAAACGACCGGACTCACGGAGTATCTCGATTGAAGCCTTTCTTGCCTCTTCAGCTGACATTCCCGAAAATGGGCCACTGATGCTGGTCATCCGGCCATTCATATCAACAGCAACGAACGGTTTGAGGGCCAATTCACGGAATACCGCGACGTCATTCTGGTCGCCGAATGAGCAGACCATTAGAACACCGCTGCCAAATTCCATCTTCACCGAGGGATGGGTTACGATCTCCACTGATGGTTCCCTGTCATCGACTGGAAGAGGCAGGTGGATGCGCTTGCCGACCAGATGGGTGTATCTCTCGTCTTCGGGGTGCACCACCACTACCCCACAGGCACAAATCATTTCGGGACGAGTGGTGGATATCATCACATCCTCGCCATCCTCGGTGGTCCAACGGACATCGCACAGTAGAGTCTCACGTGTTATCCGCTGAACCTCTGCTTCGGCGATTGTTGTTCCTTCTACCGGGTCGTAGATGTTGGGACGCAAGTCCTCTACTATGTCACCCCGCTTGAACAGGTCAACGAATATGGATTGGGTCACTGCCCTGTAGTCCGGGGCATCTGTCAGGTACTCGTTGTCGAAATCGCAGGATAAGCCTACGCGCTTGGCTGTTTCACGCATCGCCTGGGTGTAGGATTCTATCGTCTCCGCGCACAAATCAATGAATTCCCCCCGGTCGTAGGATCTCATCTTGCGGCCGTGCTTCCTCTCCACTGTGAACTCGATGTTGATTCCGTTGCGGTCGACCCCCCATGGGAAACGGACTTCCTTACCTAGCAATCGTTGGCTGCGAGCAATCACATCAATCATGCTGTATTGAGCCACTGCTCCGATGTGCCAAGTCCCACTGGGGTATGGAGGGGGGGTGTCGATGATGAAGAGCTCTCTCTCGCTATTCGAATCGAACGAGTAGCGTTGTGAGTAAGACTCTCCATAATGGCTCTCTTGAATCCTTTTCTCGAGGTCAATAGACCATCTCTTCTCAGGAATTTTCGGTGCACCCATCATACAACCTCGGCTTTCTCGCAGGCTTCCCTGAGGAATCTCATTCTTGACCATTCCCGCATTCGCCGGTGGGTCCGATATACAGCATCAGTCGAATTGCTTCTGCGTGGGGTTGAAGTCCCGCCCCTATACAGGGCACTCACGAGAAGTGCATGGGTGCAAGCGATGGCAAGGGCTTCAGGCCCCGGGAAGCCCTAGAACGTGCTAAGACCGAAGCAGCCTCAACCGTCGCTCGAGGCAGGGAAGTCGCAAGCGGTATGGATGCTGAATCTGTCAAGGGGTCAGTAAGACGGGCCCCTAACGCCTTGAGAAGAGCTCTGTCTGACTCTACTGCGACGGGCATTCTCACCAAGGCGCCGGCAGTCACAGTGGTACTGTGTTTGGTAGTCACTGGTTTCTTTACTCTGCACTCAGGCATTCTGGATTGCAGGGAGGGTTTCGATAATCCAGCATATTGCGAGGAGGAAGCTGCCCTCAATGTAAATGGAGACTTGGAGGTCTATCTCCCACAGGGTTCTGAGGTTTCACAGCAGATTGCAGTTGTAGAAGAGGATTGGACCACGAATGTGATGGTAATTTACGTAGAGTCGGAAAACACCAACGTGACCACGGTGCGCATCCTGAATCAGATAGACGCCGTGGAGGGGGAGTTGAATTACGTCCGCAATGACGGAGGGCTGAATGACAACATCATCTACGTACTCTCAATTTCCACTGTTATCAAAGAAGTCAACTCAAGTGCGGGTAGGGTGGCCAAAGCCACATTCACCGCACTTGCAGAAGCAACAGGCAACGGAGATCTATCTGAGCAATTCAACGAGACAATAGACGAGCAGGAGGATATAATCGGCAGCTACACCATACCCGATGAGCAGGAACGAGTGGACCAGATTCTCGATGAGATGCCTCAGAACGCTCTAGACAAACTAGTCCGCGACGTGGGCAAGGATCTCGATGGAGATGGGATTAATGAAATTACCAAAGTCAACTACTGGAATCGAGCTGTCATAATCATAGGAATCCAAACAGACAAGGACGGTGACGGGGTAGACGACATTGCCGTCTCCGAGCTTATTTCCGAGACTCAAGCGACGATTAACGACATCGCCGAGCAGAACAACTGGACCGAGGATAACCTGACCATGACCCTAACTGGTCCAGTACCGATTACCAGTGCTGTGACAGAGGAATCGTTCAAATTATTCTGGAAGGTTTTTCCACTAGGGGTCTTGGCTGTGGCAGTGGGTCTTTTCCTGTTCCACTGTGATCTCCTTCAAACCGGAAGGATTCGATTCGTTCAGGGCCTCAAGGTGGTCATCATAGCGGGTCTACCAACCTTATGCTCGGTTTGGATTACTCTCGGAATCATAGGATTCACCGATTACGAAGTCACAATGACGGTAATCATTGTCGGGCCTATCGTACTCGCTCTCGGCGTATCTTACGGGCTACACATCACCAACCGATACGCAGAGTCAAGGGGCACTCCGAGGGAAAAGATGGCGATTGCTCTGAATTCGACGGGGCGTGCCGTGTTCCTCTCCGCGATAACCACCATCATCGGTTTCATCTCTCTGACCTTTGCTCCGATGAAACCGATTCAAACCGTTGGTTGGTCACTTGCAGGAGGCATAGTGGTAGTTTACATCATGACGATGGTCATGGTTCCCAACCTCACTATGATGCTTGATTTGAAGAAGCCCTCTCATCCCCCTCCCAAGCTGTTCGTCCAAGCAGTTGGGGTCCCAATTAAATGGACTCGAGCGGCCATTGCAGTGTTCATGATTGCGATGCTGATGTCGGCTGGAATATCCAGAGATAATGTAGAAGAGAATATCGACCTGCTTCAAATGGCTCCGCAGAACGTCGAAGCAGTCCAGAAGATGGCTGTGTATTCCGATGAGTTCGAGGCCGGCCAACCAGGATTCCTAATGGTGGAAGGAGATTTGGGCGCCAGCCCCAATCTCTTCGCCCCCGTGCTCGACGACCCTTTCGACAATCTGAAGGGTATAGAAGCACTAGAGCAGAACTGTAATCGTGTGAACAGAACGACAGCGGTGTCGATAGTATTCCTGATGAAGGCGGTGGCTGTTGGAGTGAATGTCTCTGGCCAGCCTCTGGCTGATCAGATTAACCAGTGGCCCCTACCAGATCAGGCCAAAGATTTGGTAAACTTCGTGTTCGGCAGGGAGGTCGCTGGAAACGGTTCCTTCTGGGAGACGCTGTCCGCTCTGGATGGTTCGCCGTCTGGTGATGATCAGGCGCACAACTTCCTGATTTACGTATTCTACAACAGCATGACCGACGAGATGAGAGAGCTTTTCATCTCCTCGAGCTACAGACGCAGTCTGATTTACATCGACATGCCATTCATGGACGTCAAAAACACGGAGGAGGCCGTAGATGGGCCAAGTGGAATCAACTACTGGGTGGACAACACCCCTGGAGTCGAGTCGTCGTACTTGGTCGGCGTCGCCTCGGTGACAATCGAGGTGAATAACCTCATAGTTGACTCCCAGTGGACTTCACTTGGATTCGCCTTACTGTTCACCGTTCTCACTCTTGGACTCGTATTCAGGGACCTCAGGTTCGCACTACTGACGACGATTCCAGTGGGTTTCACAGTGGGAATGCAATGGTTGGCAATGGATTCGCTTGGTGTC
>Ga0208765_1002264_pt1 | contig 10831 bp, 10 predicted proteins | sample ETNtaG_2_FD_185783 | JGI IMG/M metagenome (GOLD analysis project Ga0208765, IMG submission 185783) | Marine microbial and viral communities from oxygen minimum zone, Eastern Pacific Ocean - ETNP201406SV203 (SPAdes) (version 2) | ecosystem: Environmental > Aquatic > Marine > Oceanic ... | reverse complement strand
AGATAATTATGGAGTAACACAATGTGTAATTGAAAATAGTCATAAAAATTTTAAAGATTTAGAAAAACTCCCCCTCGAAACAGTTTTAAAAATAGATGGCAATGTTCTGGAAAGAACAAAAGATACTTTAAACAAAGAATTGGATACCGGGGAAATAGAAATATCAATAATTTCTTATGAAATTTTAGGAACCACAAAAGAACTACCAATGCCAGTTTTTTCAGATCAAGAATACTCTGAAGAAATTAGATTAAAATATAGATTTTTAGATTTAAGAAGAAAAAAAATACATCAAAATATAATTTTAAGATCTAAAGTTATTTCATTTATTAGATCAGAGATGGAAAAACTTGGTTTTTTAGAATTTCAAACACCTATTTTAACATCATCAAGTCCAGAAGGAGCTAGAGATTTTTTGGTTCCAAGCAGATTGAATCCAGGAAAATTTTATGCACTACCTCAAGCTCCACAGCAATTCAAACAACTGATAATGGTTTCAGGTTTTGATAGATATTTTCAAATAGCCCCATGTTTTAGAGATGAAGATGCTAGAGCGGATAGAAGTCCAGGAGAATTTTATCAACTTGATTTAGAAATGTCTTTTGTAGAACAAGAAGATGTTTTCGAAGTAGTAGAAAAACTAATGTTAAATGTTTTTAAAAAATTTTCGAACAAAAAAATGCTTTATGATAAATTTCCAAAAATAACTTACTCAGACGCAATGATTAAATATGGTACGGATAAACCTGATTTAAGAAACCCTATAATTATAAATGAATTTACAGAAATTTTTAAAAGAGATGATGTAAATTTTGAAATTTTTAAAAAACTAGTAAAAAATGGGAATATTGTTAGAGGTATAATTGCCAATAACACTAAGGACAAACCCAGAAGTTTTTTTGATGGTATTGACAAATGGGCAAAAGATCAGGGAGCTTCTGGATTAGCATATTTTACAATTGAAAAAGAAACCGAAATAAAAGGAAAAGGACCAGTAGGTAAATTTTTTAGCTCAGATTCAATCAAGGAAATTATGAAAATATCAAATGCTGAAGTAGGTGACAGTATCTTTTTAGCTTGTGGGAAAAAAAGTGAAGTAGAAAATATACTTTCACTGGCCAGAGAAAAAATCGCAAATGAATTAAAAATAATAAATCATGATACTTTTGCATTTTGCTGGATTGTTGATTACCCAATGTTTGAAGAAGATGAAAAAACTAAAAAAATTATTTTCAGTCACAATCCTTTTTCCATGCCTCAAGGAAATATAAAAAAACTTGATTTATCAAAACCATTAGAAATTAAAGCCTACCAATATGATATAGTTTGTAATGGAATTGAATTATCTTCCGGAGCTATAAGAAATCATATACCTGAATTAATGTATAAGCTGTTTTCAATTGTTGGATATGAAAAGAAAGTCGTTGATGAAAAATTTAGTGGAATGATTAATGCATTAAGCTATGGAGCTCCTCCGCATGGAGGTATTGCTCCAGGCATAGATAGAATAATAATGTTATTAGCAGGAGAAAAAAATATAAGAGAAGTCACAATGTTCCCCATGAACCAAAATGCACAGGATTTAATGATGAACGCTCCATCTAAAGTTAGCGAAGAACAATTGAAAGAATTAAACTTATCCTTGAAAAAAAAATAAATAATTACTTTTTTCCTTTTAAGTTAATTCTTATATCCGAAAGATCTACCAATTTTTTTTTGTAATTACTTCTTAAAAAACCTTTACTTGAAATGTCTTTAACAATTTTTAATAGTTGATTTTGGTCATCATTTATATCTTCGGATTTTTCTTCTATTTGTTTTTCTGCATTTCCAATAGAAGGAGTATGAGCAAGATCTTCTCTATTTAAATATGATATTGCTAATTCTCTGAATATATAATCAAGTATAGATGTAGCGCTTAATATTCTATCATTACCAAGAACTTTACCAGATGGTTCAAATTTGGTTCCAACGTAAGCACTAATATACTCATCAAGTGGCACTCCATATTGCAAACCTAAAGAAATAGCTATAGCAAAATTGTTCATTAAGGCTTTTACTAACTCTCCTTCTTTACTGGTATCAATAAATATTTCACCTATTTTTCCATCCTCATATTCTCCAGTATGAAGATAAACTTTATGATCACCAATGGTTGCTTTTTGTATATAACCCTTTCTTCTATCAGGCATACCAAATCTTTTATTGCTTTGATCTATAATGCTATTTTTTAAAGGAATACTATTTTTTAGAGAAGCAGTTTTTATATCTGTTGGTGTATCTAATATAACATTATTTTGTTTGTTATTATCTGAAATACTGCCAATTTTTTCTAGATTTTTAGTTTTTCTATTATCCAGTTTAACATCAATAATTTCAAATTTTCCATCATCTCTTTTTTCTAAATTTTTTAATTCATTTGTATTAATTTCATCTAGATAGTGACTGACTTTAAATGTACAATTATAGTAAGTTTCAACCAAATATTTTGCCATATTTCCTTTAAATAATTTTTTTTGAGTCTTTATATAAATATTGTATATACAAATTATAATTTTAGTCTAATTTATTTTTTACAATTTTGAATTGAATAATTTTTATAAAATTTATGTTGACAGTTATTAAAGAAATTTTTACTTGGTGGAATCACCAAACTCTTGGAACAAGATTAACAATATTTTTTTTTGGAAAATTTGTTGGAAAAGATAGTTATGGAAATAAATATTATCAAACAAAAAAAGGGAAAAGATTTATAATTTATAATGGGGAAGTTGATGCATCAAAAATTCCAAATGAATGGTATTCTTGGATGCACTTTACACCTAACAAAATTGAAAATTCACATGAATTAGAAAAATTTGAATGGCAAAAACCTCATAAACCAAACTTAACAGGTTCAAATGAAGCGTATAGCCCCAAAGGCAATACTGATGCAATTAAAAAAAAATATAAAACTTGGAAAAGTTAAAATACAAAAATATTTTTACTTAATTTTTTTATTTTTAATATTTAGTTTTAAATCTTTCGCTAATGATTTAAGATTTGTAGAAATAAAAATTTTAGATAAAGTTAGCTCAAAAACAAGCCAATTATCTTTAAATATTGAACAAGAAACTAAATTTGAAAATTTAATTATTAAAATTTTAAAATGTAAAAATTCAGAATTCGATGACAACCCTGAGGTTACAGCTTATATGCAAGTTCAAGATATTACATTAAAAAATAATGATAAAGTTTTTGTTTTTAACGGATGGACATTTTTATCAAGTCCTTCAATAAGTTTATTTGACCATCCAGTTTATGATATATGGCTAATCAGATGTTATTAAATAATTTTCTCTTTATCTAGCCAAGAAACATTAAAATCAGATTTAATGAATTTTGGGTGATCTAATAGTTTTTTATGTAAATCTATTGTTGTTGTGACACCTTCAATTACAAATTCATCCAAAGATCTTTTCATCCTTTCAATAGCTTCAGTTCTATTCCTTCCATGGCAAATTAACTTACAAACCATACTGTCGTAATAAGGAGTAATTTTGTAACCTTGATATATTGAGCCATCAACTCTTGTTCTAAAGCCAGAAGGTTGGTGGCACATTGTAATTTTTCCAGGAGATGGTTGAAAATTTTTACTAGGGTCTTCCGCGTTTATTCTACATTCAATTGCATGTCCTCTTGGAGAAATATCAGCTTGTTCAAGAGCAGTTTCGCCTGAAAATGCAATCCATATTTGTTCCTTTATAATATCTATACCAGTAACAACTTCTGTAATAGGGTGCTCAACTTGAACTCTAGTATTCATTTCTAAAAAAAAAAATTTTCCGTCTTCGTATATAAACTCTACTGTCCCTGCACCTTCGTAGCCAATTTTACTTACCATATTTACTGTTTTTTCAAATAAATCTTTTCTTATACTTTCATTTAAAATAGGGCTAGGCGTTTCCTCAATTAATTTTTGATGACGTCTTTGAACAGAGCAATCTCTTTCATGTAAATGAACAGTTCTATTTTTTCCAGAAAGAACTTGTACTTCAATATGACGAGGATTTTGAAAAAATTTTTCTATATAAACCTCTTCATTACCAAAATATTTTTGTGCTTCTGATTTAGCTGTAGCAAACAAATCATCAAATTCAGATTCTTTGTAAACTATTTTCATTCCTTTACCTCCACCACCGGCAGAGGCTTTTATCAAAACTGGAAAACCAATTTTTTTACAAATTTCTTTAGCATGTTCTTTATCTTTTACTCCACCATCTGAGCCTTCAATAACTGGAAGACCATATTCTTTTGCTATTTTTTTTGCTTGTATTTTGTCACCCATCATTTGTATTAATTTTGAAGAAGGTCCAATAAATTTAATTTTATAACCCTCTAAAATTTTTGCAAACTCTGGGTTTTCTGATAAAAAACCATAACCAGGATGAACAGCTTCTGCATTTGTTAGTTCAATTGCAGACAGTATTGCCGTAATATTTAAATAACTATTTAAAGGTTGGTGAGTCCCTACGCACACACTTTCGTCTGCTAATCTTACATGCATGCTATCTCTATCAACGTCTGAATGAATCGCTACAGTTGAAATTCCCCATTCTTTACAAGCTCTAATAACTCTGACTGCAATCTCACCTCGATTGGCAATTAATATTTTTTTAAACATTACTCAAGAATTATAATTTTTTGATCAAACTCGACTGGCTGACCATCATCAACACAAATTTCTTTAACTACACCGTCTGACGATGAAGGAACATGATTCATTGTTTTCATGGCTTCTATAATCATAACAGTGTCTCCCTTTTTTATTTTTTTTCCAACTTCAGCAAATTTTTTTCCTCCTGGTTCTGCCGAAAGATATGCAGTTCCAACTATAGGACTTTTTACAATTATTTTATCTGATAAATCTATTTCTTCTTCTACAAAACTATCTTTAGTTTTAATATCAATGCCTTTTAATGATTTTTTTAAATCTTCTAAGACTTGAATTAATTTGACAATAATTTTTTTATCTATTTCCATTTTTTAGCAATTCTTGCATTGCATTTATGGCCAAAATATAACCATTTGACCCAAGACCACAAATAATTCCATTTACAACATTGCTTAAAAGGGATTTTTGTCTAAATTCTTCCCTTTTATATATATTTGAAATGTGCAATTCTATAATTGGTTTTTTAAATATATCGAGTGCATCGCGGATAGACACAGATGTATGGGTATATCCAGCAGCATTGATAATTATACCATCATATTCTTTTCTAGCATTTTGTATTTTAGTTACTATTTCGCCTTCCAAATTTGACTGGAAAAAATCTAGTTTTACTCCTGCTTTTTTTGAATGTTCTAAACATATATTTTTTAAATCACTGAATGTAATTTTTCCATATTGGGATTGTTCTCTTTCACCTAATAGATTAAGATTTGGACCATTAATAATTATTATATTATTCACAATAAGCTTATAATGCATGAAATTTAAAAATAAAATAAAAATCAAGATAAATGGAAAAAAAGTTATATTTAATAAGAATGAGTCAATTGAAATATTAATTAAAAAACTCAAAATACCTTTAAATAAAGTGGCTATAGAATTAAATAAAAAAATTTTGAATAAAAAGAAAATAAACAAAATCAAATTAAACGATAATGATAGTATTGAGATAGTTTATTTTATAGGTGGAGGGTGATGAAAAAAAAAGATTTCCTTAAAATTGCAAAAAAAAAGCTTAATTCAAGACTTATAGTTGGCACAGGAAAATATAAAAATATGACTGAATGTGCAAAAGCAATAAAAATTTCTGGCGCAGAAATGGTTACTGTTGCCGTAAGAAGAGTAAATATAGTTGATAAGAATAAACCAATTTTGATGGATTATATTAATCCGAAAAAAATTACTTACTTACCTAACACTGCAGGCTGTTTTAATTCCAGCGAAGCATTAAGAACACTTAGACTTGCTAGAGAAATTGGAGGCTGGAAATTAGTTAAATTAGAAGTTTTAGGAGATAAAAAAAATTTACTTCCCGATATGATTGAGACACTAAAATCAACAGAAGTTTTAACCAAAGAGGGTTTTGAAGTTATGGTTTATTGTAATGATGATCCTTTAATGGCAAAAAGATTAGAAAACGTTGGAGCAAAAGCTATAATGCCATTAGCTGCCCCAATTGGTTCAGGTTTAGGAATACAAAACAAATTAAACATACAAATTATTAGAAAGCAAACCAAGCTTCCTTTGATAATTGATGCTGGCATAGGAACTGCTTCAGATGCATCAATAGCAATGGAAATGGGTTGTGATGGTGTATTAATAAATACTGCTATAGCAAAAGCAAAAAAGCCTTATCAAATGGCTGAAGCAATGAAGTATGCAGTAATTGCAGGTAGAAAATCTTATTTATCAGGCAGAATAAAAAAAAATATTTATGGTAACGCTTCGTCACCAAAAAAAGGATTAATTTAATTTTTTTTTATATTTTTTTTTTTTAGAAAATTTTTTCTTTTTAAATTTATTTTTATTAATATTATAATTTTTTGCCTCAGGTTTAAAAATCTCTAACTTTTTTAAATTATAAATTTTTTCTACTTTTTCTATCACTTTGTTTGTTTTAGACAAAAATTCGATTTCATAATCATCTAATCCTAAAGCATTGTTTTCAAACAAATTAATTTCAATTTTATTTTTTCTTTTAAAATAATTAAAATCATCATAGTAACTTTCTTTGATAAAATTGCTTATTTTGTCATTCAAGTATATTTTTACTATTTTTGCTTTGTTTTCTAATGTTTTTAATTCTACTAATTTAATTACTTTTAGAGCAAAAGTTTCATTAGATAATTTTAGATTCCATTTAACATTGCTTTCCCTCAATCTTTGTCTTGACATTTCTAGAAGACCAAAATTACTTATTCTTCCTATTTGAATTCTGGCTCTATCAGTTCTACACTTGTCCTTAAGTTTTCTTTCTACTAGTCTTTTGTTAGAGTAATTCAGCATATCTATAAAATCTATTATGATTAAACCGGACAAATCTCTTAATTTAATTTGTCTTGCGATTTCTTCACTAGCTTCTAAATTTGTGTCTAAAGCAGTACTTTCAACATTTTTTTGTCTAATAGATTTTCCTGAATTAACATCAATAGACACCAAAGCTTCAGTTGGATTAATTACAAGGTAGCCTCCTGATTTTAGCTTAACTTCAGATTCAAAAATTTGATATAATTTAGATTCAATTTTTTCTTTAAAAAATAAAGGCACTTTATCTCTATATTTTTTTATTTTTTTAACATTATTTGGCATCACTAGCTTCATATAATTTTTTGCCTTTTGATATCCTTCGTTACCTTCAACAATTATACTTTGAGTTTCCTCATCATACATGTCTCTAATTGATCTTTTTATGATATCGCTTTCTTGATGAATTATATTTGGCGCAATAGAATTAATAGCTTTTTCCTTTATTGAATTCCAAATATTAATTAAATTATTTAAATCATTTCCAATTTCATTTTTTGTTTTATTAGATCCTGCCGTTCTTACAATCAGCCCCATTTCTTTAGGAATTTGAATTTCATTTAAAATTTTTCTAATTTTTTTTCTATCTGCTGGATTAAAAATTTTTCTAGAAATTCCACCTCCTTTTGGAGTGTTGGGCATTAAAACAATATATTTTCCTGCTATAGAAATAAATGTGGTTAGTGCAGCACCTTTTAGTCCTCTTTCATCTTTCAATACTTGAATTAAAATTACTTGATTAGGCTTAATAACTTCTTGAATCTTATATCTTTTTGTTGGATATCTTTTTTCTTTTTTGCTTTGCTCTATCTTATTTTCTAAAGGCGTTTTTTCAATAGGATCTTGGCTAACATTTGCACCATTATTATTTTCTTCTATATTTTTATTTTCATCAATAAAATTTTGTTCAGTTTTTTCGTCTTCTTTAATTAATTCTTCTCTTACTTTTTCTTCTTCTTCTTTAATTTCTTCTAGATCACTTTTTGGTATCTGATAATAGTCAGATTGAATATCGTTAAAAGACAAAAAACCATGTCTTTCTCTACCAAAGTCAACAAAAGCAGCTTGTAGCGAAGGTTCTATCCTGCTTACTTTTCCAAGATAAATATTATTTTTGATTAAACTATTGTTTACACTTTCATACTCGTAATCTTCAATGTTATCATCAGATTTAAGTACAACTCTAGTTTCATTTGGATGCGATGCATCAATATACAAATTTTTTGACATAGATTTTTATTATTGTTTTTCATTATTTTTTTATAAATTCTGTGCCTTAACTTTAACAAATTCGCAAACTAAATTATACAAAAATGAGCAAGTTATTTAAAAAAATTCTTATTTTTTTAACATCAGGAGTCCTATTTTCTTTTGCCCTAATTATAGGGATACTTTGGGTTTATTCGAACAAATTGCCAGATTATAAATTTTTAAAAATGTACAAACCTGCAGTTTCAAGCAAGCTGTATTCGGGAGGAGGTGAGTTAGTTAGTGATTTTTCTTCTGAAAAAAGAATATTTGTTCCATACGATTCCATACCAAAAATTGTTATTAATTCATTTTTATCAGCTGAAGATAAAAATTTTTTTTACCATCCTGGTGTTGATGCCAAGGGCATTGTGAGAGCTACAATTAACAATGTTTCAAATATTATTTATTCAAAAAGACTAGAAGGAGCCTCAACAATTACACAACAAGTAGCCAAAAACTTCCTTCTAACCAATGAAGTAAGCATTAATAGAAAAATTAAAGAAGCCATACTTGCATTTAGAATAGAAAGAGCACTATCAAAAGAAAGAATACTAGAATTATATCTTAATCAAATATATTTAGGAGAAGGATCATATGGAATTGCATCTGCAAGTTTAGAATATTTTGATAAACCTATAAGCAAACTAAACTATGCAGAAGCTTCGCTTTTAGCGGCTCTTCCCAAAGCTCCAAGCAAATACAATCCTTTCAAAAATGCTGATTTAGCAAAACATAGAAGAAATTTAGTTATAAAAAATTTGCTAGAAAACTCGTATATAAATGAAGAAAAATATAGTGAATTAATTAATTCAGAAATAAAATTAAGAAAAAGAAAAAAGAAATATTTAGAAGATGCAAGATATTATGTGGAGGATGTAAGAAAATATCTTGTTGAAAAATATGGTTTTAATAAAATTTATAAGCAAGGTTTTACAATAAAAACACCTATAAATTTAGAATTACAATCTATTGCCACACAATCTTTGAGAGAAGGATTGGAAGAATACGATAAAAGAAAAGGTTGGCGTGGTCCTATATTAAACAAAAAAATTACAGATAAATGGAATAAAAATTTAAAAAAATACAAATTAGAAAAAACAATAGGATGGGATCTAGCAATTGTTAAAAAAATTAATAAATTTTCAGTAGAAATTGAAACGGAAAAAAAAAACCAAGGAATTATAAAATATGATGATGCATCTTGGACAAAAAAAGAATTAGATAAAATTTTTAAAATAGGTGATGTTGTTTATGTAAAAAATATTAAAGATAATTTATATAGTTTAAAACAAATTCCAAAAGCAAATGGAGGAATAGTAATATTAAATCCATACACAGGAAGAGTTCTTGCTATGTCAGGCGGATTTAGCTTTAAATTAAGTGAATTTAATAGAGCTACTCAAGCTTTTAGACAACCAGGATCGGCCTTTAAACCTTTTGTTTATGCTTTAGCCTTAGAAAATAAATTTACACCATCTACACTCGTTCTCGATGCTCCTGTTGTGCTTGATCAAGGAGAGGATCTAAAAATGTGGAAACCAGAAAATTATGGTAAGAAATTTTATGGCCCTTCTACAATTAGGACAGGACTTGAAAAATCTAGAAATTTGATGACAGTTAGAATTGCTCAAGAAATTGGAATTGATAAAATTGCAAATTTTGCAAAAAGTTTAAAAATTTATGATAACCCTGAGGAACTACTATCAATTTCATTAGGATCAGCAGAGACAACTTTATTAAAACTAACATCTGCATACAGTTCATTTGTAAATGGTGGAAAATTAGTTGAACCAATATTTTTAGACAGGATTCAAGATAGTGAAGGAAATACTATTTTTAATTCAGAAAAAAGGTTTTGCAAAAAATGTAAAGAAATTTCGTATTTAGGAAAAGATGTTCCAAAAATTGAAGATAATTTTATACAAATTTTTTCAGAGGAAACTGCTTATCAAATTACTTCAATGCTAGAAGGTGCTATTCAAAGAGGAACTGGAAGAAAATTAAAAGATTTAAACCTAGATTTAGCAGGAAAAACTGGAACAACAAACGAAAATACTGATGCATGGTTTGTTGGCTTTACATCAAACTTGGTTATTGGCGTTTATGTAGGACACGATGAACCAAAAACTCTTGGAAAATATGAAACAGGTGCAAAAACAGCATTGCCCATTTTTAAATCATTTATAAAAAAATCAGTAAAAAGAAGTGAAGCAAGACCTTTTAAAGTAGCAAAAAATATTAAATTTTTAGTAATTGATCAAAAAACTGGAAGAAAAGCAGATTTTGGCTCCAAAACAACTATAATTGAAGCATTTAAAAAAAGCGATTTAACAAAAAATTTGTTAATTAATGATGATTTAAATTTAAAATTAGACAAAAATAATATATTAAAATTCTATTAATGAATATTGATTTTTCAAATTACCAAACTGAAATAAAAAAAATATGCATAAGAATTCAGGAGTATCTTTGAAAAACAAGATATTTACTCCAAGCTAGAAAATACAAATAAAATAATTTTGGAACCAAATTTTTGGGACAACAAACCAAAAGCTGAAAAAA
>Ga0208765_1002260_pt1 | contig 10840 bp, 9 predicted proteins | sample ETNtaG_2_FD_185783 | JGI IMG/M metagenome (GOLD analysis project Ga0208765, IMG submission 185783) | Marine microbial and viral communities from oxygen minimum zone, Eastern Pacific Ocean - ETNP201406SV203 (SPAdes) (version 2) | ecosystem: Environmental > Aquatic > Marine > Oceanic ... | reverse complement strand
TCATGTTTGAATCCAGTAATAACGTATATTTTATTAACTTTTAGTTTGTTGGACAATTTTTTTATTGATCTTTCAATTAAGCTAAGATCGTATAATTTAATTAAAGGTTTAGATCTATACTCTTCACCGCCAGCGATTCTTTCTCCACGTCCCGCTGCTAAAATAACTGCGGTATTAATATTGTTATTCAAAGGTGAGGTTGTTTTCATTTTTTCTTTTTTTATAATCAGGCAAGTAAGTTTTTTTACACCAAAAAACGCAATTCTGACAAGTTTACCCCCTATATTAACAACATGATACATAGAATAGATAAAAAAGCAGTTAAACGAATTGTGTATCTGCGCCAGGTTCAAGATTTACCATTCTCAGTCATAGGCGAAAGGTTTGGAATATCCTCGACACGAGCTGTTCAAATTTTTAAGCGCCAACAGAAAAAACAACAAGCTTCAAACGTCAATCCTAAACATCTACACGTACGAATACAAAAGCGTTCACATGCCACAAACTTCAAACATCATGAATTTGTAAAAACATGATGCGTAAAAAATCATCAACCAAAAATCAGGTGGAAGAAAATACAGTAAAAATTGGTAGGTTTGTAATAGCTGCTTTTTTACTTGCAGTAATTATTTATTCATTACCACTTTCTACTCCATAATATTTTTTCTAAACAAGCCAAATGGCGTAAAAGGATGGATTTCGTATCAACTTGTATGGAAGTTGTAATGGCTAATAAGTACGATTACTCTTTATATATCTGTCCCAAAGTTGAACTAGGGTTGAACGAAGAGGACATAAAAATAAATATTTATTGAGTCTTTAATGCAACACCTGAAATGAGGATTCAATACCAACGTTTTTTTGGCGCGCCCTAGAGGATTCGAACCTCTGACCCTCGGTTTAGAAAACCGATGCTCTATCCAACTGAGCTAAGGGCGCAGTGATGAAATAACTTATATTAAAAATATCTGAAAACTACAATTGAAAACAAAAAAGATATAATTGTAGCTATCCAAAGTATTGCTCCAACCAAACCCAGCCAAGCTAAATGAATAAATGCTGCACTTAAAAGTGAAATAAACAATCTATCGCCTCTTGTTGTGTCCAAACCTAGTATTCCCCTGCGTGGTGTGCCGCCTGGTACTTTTTTTTCCCACATGACCATCAAAAATAAACAGACAGCAATGAAAACAAAAAAGGCAGCTGTTTGCCATGTCCAAGCCATCCAAGTAATAAATTCAAATTCGAAAAAGCCTTTTTCCCTTGTTTGTGCTACGGAATCCCAATTAGCTAATAGCAATACTTTATCTGATGGAACAATAATCATACTCTACCTAAAGCAAATCCTTTCGCTATATAATTTCTTACAAAATAAATAACAATTGCACCCGGTATAATGGTTAGGCTTCCTGCCGCAGCCAACAACCCTAACTCGTAACCAGAAGTGCTAACAGTTCTTGTCATAGTTGCCGCGATTGGTTTGGCAGCAACCGCAGTAAGAGTTTTGGCTAATAATAATTCAACCCAAGAGAACATAAAACAGAAAAACATAGTAATACCAATTCCTGCTGTGATTGTTGGAATGAATATTTTGAAGAAAAATCTCCAAAAAGCATAGCCATCTACATATGCTGTTTCATCCAACTCTTTGGGAACTGCTGAAATAAATCCTTCTAAAATCCATACTGCTAAAGGAATGTTAAATAAACAGTGAGATAATGCAACAGCAACATGGGTATCGAATAAATTAATAGATGAATAAAATTGGAAGAATGGTAAGGCAAATACTGCAGGTGGTGCCATTCTATTTGTCAGAAGCCAGAAAAACAAATGCTTATCACCTAAAAATTTATATCTCGAAAATGCATAAGCGGCTGGTAATGCTGCCACTACTGATAAAATTGTATTCATAACCACATAATAAATTGAATTTAAATATCCTGTGTACCAAGTATTGTCTGTAAAAATTGTTATATAATTTTCGAAAGTAAATTTTTGCGGCCACAAAGAGTAAGTATTTATAATCTCAGTTGTTGTTTTAAATGACATATTAAGCAACCAATAAATTGGTAACATTAAAAACAAAATGTAAATTGTGGGTACTAACCACTTATATTTTTTCATTATCCTTGTGCCTCATTTCTCATCATCAAGTTGTAAAAAACCCAACAGACTAAAAGAACTATAAAGAAATAGATTAAAGACATAGCGGCTGCTGGACCTAAATCAAATTGTCCAAGTGCCATTTTAACTAAATCAATTGACAAAAATGCTGTAGCATTGCCTGGACCTCCTCCGGTTAACACAAACGGTTCAGTGTAAATCATGAAACTGTCCATAAATCTTAAAAGAATGGCTATGGTTAAAACTTTTTTCATTTTTGGAAGCTCAATATGTCTAAATACTGCCCATCTGTTCGCTCCATCAATTTCAGCAGCTTGATAATAGGCTGGTTGAATAGATCGCAGACCCGCATAGGAAAGAAGAACCACCAAAGATGTCCAGTGCCACACGTCCATCAAGATCGTGGTAAACCACGCATCTCCAGTTTGTTGAGTAAAATTATAATCAAATCCTAAATCATTTAATGTGTGACCCAATAACCCAATTTCTGGTAAAGCAATTATATTCCACATCGCTCCTACTACATTCCACGGAATTAACAAAGGCATCGACATCAACACTAGACAAACAGAAACACCAATGCCTTTTTTTGGCATTGTTAAAGCAATCGCTATACCAAGAGGAACTTGTATAAAAAGTATTACTCCAGTGAATAAAAATTGTCTACCGAGCGCTGAATGGAATCTGTCAGACCTAAGTATTTGTTTAAACCATCTTGTTCCTTCCCAAGTAAATACATTATTTCCAAAAGTTTCTTGAAATGCATAGTTAACTACCGTCATCAACGGAACCACAGCATTAAACGCTACTAAAATAAAAACGGGTATGACAAATAACCAAGCTTTTTGATTTATTGTTTTGTTCATTCGATTATCCAGCTATCACCATAAGTATAAGTGTATTTTTTGTTAAAAGACAAAAAAGCACTTCCGCTTGGTATGTCTTTTGATGGATGAGAAAGAACTTTTATTTTTCCGCTTTTACATTCTGTATCAATAATCTTATGTCTTCCTGTATTACTTACTTTTAAAACTTTGACCGGTATACCTTCTTTACTAAAAGAAACAAATTCAGGTCTAATTCCTATTTCTGTTTTAGAAAAATTTGATTTTTTAATTTGTGAATTGGTAGATATTTTTACACCATCTATTACTGGTGTGGCGCTTTGTATTTGACAAGGTAATATATTCATGCCTGGTGATCCTATAAAGTGTCCAACAAAAGTATGTTTTGGTTTTTCAAACAATTCAACAGGAGTTCCAGTTTGAACAAGCTGACCTTCGTGCATTACAACAACCTGATTTGCAAATGTTAAGGCTTCAGTTTGATCATGAGTTACATAAATCATGGTTTTATTAATTTTTTGATGAAGTTCTTTTAGTTTTGAACGCAGCACCCATTTTAAATGAGGATCAATAACTGTTAGGGGTTCATCAAACATTATCACATTTACATTTGATCTGGCTAAACCTCTGCCTAAAGAAATTTTTTGTTTTCCATCAGCGGTTAAACCTGAAGCTCTGTTATTAAGTGTCTTTGTTAGCTCTAGCATCTCTGCTATTTCTTTTACTCTTGAATCAATTTCACTATCTATCATTCCACGATTTTTTAACGGAAATGCAAGATTTTTGTAAACTGTCATTGTGTCGTAAATCACAGGAAATTGAAAAATCTGTGCAATGTTTCTTTCGACAGGAGTCTGTGAAGTTACATCTTTATCATCAAACAAAACTTTCCCTTTTGTCGGATTCAAAAGACCTGAAATTATATTTAACAAAGTTGTTTTTCCACAACCTGACGGCCCAAGTAGTGCATATGCGCCTCCATCTTGCAAATCAAGATTGATATCTCTCAAAGCCCAATCAGCATCAGAGTTTTGTTTATCTAAATAACTATGACTTAAATTATCTAACGTAATTTTAGACATTGTTTACCAAATTGTTATTTTGATCGAAGTACATAAATTCATCTACATTCATATATAATTTTGCTTCTTGACCAACCTTCATTTGATGAATTCCGTTAGATAAAGATACCCAATTTAAATTGGCATTTCTAAAATGGATCAAACTTTCAGAACCGCTAAGTTCTGATATTAAAACTTTTCCCTTTATTTCAATACAATTATTGCCCTCTTTGTATGTGGTAATATTATAAGGCCTGATGCCTACTTTGTAATTTCCATCTTTCAAATTTATATTTGAATTCTTCCATTTGACTAAATCATGTAATAAAGAAAAAGTATCTCCACTTTTTTTAATTTCAGAAATATTTATTGGAGGATCGCTAAAAACTCTTGCTGAAAATAAATTTTTTGGCTTATTATAGACTTCAATTGTCTTGCCATATTCAATAACTCTACCTTCCATAAGAGTTACGGTATTACCTCCAATTAATAAAGCATCGGAAGGTTCAGTTGTTGCATAAACTACAATACATTCTCTATTTTCAAATAATTTTGGTAGTTCTTCCCTAAGTTCTTCTCTTAGTTTAAAATCTAAATTGGCCAAAGGCTCATCTAATAATATAAGTCCGGAATCCTTAACTAAAGCCCTGGCTAATGCAGTTCTTTGTTGTTGCCCACCCGAAAGTTCATTGGGTCTCTTGTCTAACATTTCTGATAATTTTAGTAATTCAGAAACTTGGCCAACTCTCTTTTTAATTTGATCGGAGTTAATTCCAGTAATTTTTAAAGGTGATGCAATATTATCAAATACTGAGAAATTTGGGTAATTTATAAATTGTTGATAAACCATGGAAACATTTCTTTTTTGAACAGCAACTCCTGTAACATTTTTATCAGCAAACCATATTTCTCCATTTGTTGGTTTATCCAAACCGGCCATGATCTGCATTAAAGTTGTTTTGCCAGCTAAAGTAGATCCTAATAAAATATTGATTGTATTTTTTTCGAAACGTAAGTTAGTTGAATATATATGAGTATCTTGACCAACTTTTTTTTCTACATTCTTTAATTCTAAGCTCATAAAGCTACAAATCCTGATTTAAAAAGGGGGCGATAAACGCCCCCTTATAATCATTTAGACAACTGTCCTATTAGTTCCAAGCTTTTTCGTAAGGAACAGTTTTACCCTTTGGCTTTTCGTTACGTTTCGCTTTTGGCGAACCTGCTTTATTAAGCCAAGCGGCTGCATCTCCCGGTTTATTCAATCGAGGACCACAACCACCGTATATTTTGTTAGCTTTATCGGCAGCTTCCATACGAGACATCACTAAGTCCATCTCTTCTGCAAGACGGTCCATAGCTTGTTGTGGAGTAAATGCACCAGAGTTTACATCTCCAATTTGTTGCCACCAAATTTGTGCAAGTTTTGGATAATCTGGAACGTTAATTCCAGTTGGTGACCACAATACTCTGTTAGGAGATCTATAGAATTCCACAAGACCACCTAGTTTTGGAGCTCTCTCTGTGAAAGATTTATGGTTGATATCACTATCACGAATAATAGTTAAACCGACATGACTCTTCTTCAGAGACACAGTTTTTGAAACTGTAAACTGAGCAAATAACCATGCTGCTTTTCTTCTGTCAACCGGAGTAGATTTAAATAAAGTCCATGATCCAGCATCTTGATATCCAAGCTTCATACCTTCATCCCAGTAAGGTCCTTTTGGTGATGGACCCATTCTCCATAACGGCTTTCCATTATCATCAACTGTTTTGTTCCCTGAACTTTTTGGAGCAACCATCGATGCTGTAAACGCTGTATACCAGAAAATTTGCTGAGCAACATTTCCAGATGATAGAGCTGGTAAAGACTGATAGAAATCCATACTTGCTGCACCTGGAGGAGCATAGGCTCTTAACCACTCATCCCATTTTCTGATTGCATAAACGGCCGCAGGACCATTAGCTGCACCACCACGAGATACCGAAGCACCTACTGGGTTACAAGAACCTTTTTCCATTCTTATACCCCATTCGTCAACTGGTACACCATTCGGTTTACCAACACTTCCTGCTCCAGCCATTGATAACCACGCGTCAGTCATTCTCCATCCTAAGTCCGGAGCTCTTTTACCGTAGTCCATGTGACCGTATACTCTAACACCATCGATTTCTTTAACGTGATTTGTAAAGTAATCAGCAATGTCTTCGTAAGCAGACCAGTTAACTGGTACACCTAAGTCATAACCGTATTTTGCTTTAAAACCTTTTTTAATTTCAGGTTTATCAAACCAGTCTTTCCTAAACCAGTAAAGGTTAGCAAATTGTTGGTCTGGTAGTTGATATAATTTACCATCCGGACCTGTTGTAAATGATTTACCAATGAAATCATCAACATCTAAAGTTGGTAAAGTCACATCTTTACCTTCTCCCGCCATCCAGTCTGTTAAATTAACTGCAAGTTGAAGTCTTGAGTGCGTACCAATTAAATCAGAATCATTGATATATGCATCATACAAGTTTCTTCCTGTTTGCATTTGTGTTTGTACTGCCTGTACAACCTCACCCTCTCCAAGCAACTGGTGATTTACTTTTATTCCAGTAATTTCTTCAAATGCTTTGGTAAGAGTTTTAGATTCGTAAGTGTGAGTTGGAATAGTTTCAGAAAGAACGTTTATTTCCATTCCCTTAAAAGGCTTAGCTGCCTCTTGAAACCATTTTAATTCTTCAACTCTTTCTTTTTCAGATATAGTTGAAAGACTAAACTCACCTTTCGCCCATTTATCAATTGCATCTGCAAAAGCAGAAGAAATTAATAGTGAAAGGGTTACAGCAACAGTTAAGATCGATTTTAATGTTTTCAACATTATTTCCCCCTTAAATTGTTGTTTAAAACATGATTAGATATAAAAGAAATTTTCTTGTCAAAAACTAAATTTACTTTCGCCAACTTATTTGATACAGATCAAATGCAATTGTGGATTGTATTAATTAATCAAAGTTCTTTTAATTGCTGTGTCCCAACCTCTAATTAATTTTTTTCTGAAATTGTTGTTGATTTTAGGTGAAAAGTTTTTATCTAAACTCCATTGTTTTGAAATGTCTTTTAAGGATTTATATACTCCTATTTTCAGACCAGCCATAAACGCGGCACCTAGTGCTGTTGTCTCATGAACTTTGGGTCTTAAAACTTTTACATTAATAATATCTGCCAAAAATTGTGAGAACCAATTATTCATAACCATTCCGCCATCAACTTTTACTAGCTTTGGTCTTAATCCATCATGTTTCATAGCTTCAAATAGATCGTAGGTTTGATAAGCAACTGATTCAATAATAGCCCTTACTATTTCTTTTGGACCTGTGTCTCTAGTAATTCCACTTAAGATTCCTCTCGCATTTGCGTTCCAATATGGGGCTCCCAGTCCAGTAAATGCTGGAACTAAATAAATTCCAGCATTATCTTTAAGAGACTTAACAATGTTTTCAGTTTCAGGAGCTTTCTTTACAAACTTCATTCGATCTCTTAACCATTGTACGCCTGCCCCAGCAATAAAAATCGAACCTTCAAGTGCATACGTAGTTTTACCATTTAATCGATAACCAATGGTCGTTAATAATCTATTTTTAGAATATATTTTTCTAGATCCTGTGTTTAACAAAATAAATGCTCCTGTTCCATAGGTACTTTTTAAAGAACCTGGGTCAAAACAACATTGACCAATAGTTGCTGCTTGCTGGTCGCCAACAACACCGGTTATAGGTATGGATTTTCCTGTTAATAAAGGATGAGTATAACCATAATCATCAGCACAATCCTTTACTTCTGGAAGAATATTTTTTTTTATTTTTAAAAGTTTTAAAATCGTATCGTCCCATTTGTTCGAAGTAATGTTGTAAATCATAGTTCTACTTGCATTTGTGGCATCAGAAGCATGCACCTCTCCCTTTGTGAGCCTCCAAATTAAAAAACTATCTATAGTTCCAAAAAGCAGCTGATTATTATCCATCAGTTTCTTAGCTAAAGGAACATTATCTAATACCCATCTGATTTTTGTGCCCGAAAAATAAGGATCAATTAAAAGTCCGGTTTTATTAAAAATTAAAGTCTCTTTGTTCTGTCTTCTTAATTTTCTACAATAATCTTCTGTTCTTCTATCCTGCCAAACAATAGCATTGTAAACTGCTTTTCCAGTTTTTTTGTTCCACAAAACCGTTGTTTCTCTTTGATTGGTAATTCCTATGGTTAAAACATTTCCCCTAAGTTTTTTCGCTTTATTAATAACATCTTTAAGGGTTTTTTTGACTGTGTTCCAAATTTCTTCTGGATTATGTTCAACCCAACCACTTTTTGGAAAATATTGAGTAAATTCTTTTTGAGACGAATAAATAGGTTTACCTTTTAAACTAAATAAAATGGTCCTACTTGAGGTCGTTCCCTGATCAATTGATATAATAAAATCTTTTTTCATTAACTAAAATTTTCCCATTTAATCTCTAATTTTTTATCTTCTAAGATGGCATCGATCATAGCAATCATTAGAGGAAGTTTCTTTTCATCAAAGTCTTCTTTGACTTTCTTGCCAATTTCAAAAATTAGCTCTGCTCCCTCAACAGTAATATTAGACATTTTGTCTCTTTTAGCTTCAGAAAACAACATGCCATCACCTATCAAAGCTCCCATTCTACTATTTCTTCCTCCGGCTGAACTAACATATAAATCTCCCAAACCGGCAAGACCATTCACAGTTTCTTTTTTTCCATTTAAAAATTCTACAAATACCTCCATTTCATAAATAGATTGTCTTACCAGTGCAGCGGAAGTGTTTAAATGAGTATTATCTTTTCCTTCAGTTTTATTTAATCCTGGCGCAGCACCAATGGCCATAGAAAATATATTTTTTATTGCTGCGCAGACTTCTACGCCATTAATATCTGTGCTAGTTGAAACACGATAATAATTTGTAGTTAACATCTTTTTCAACGAGTTAGCGGTATCTAAATTGTTATTTGCAACAACAACTCCACTATAAACTCTATTTGCTAGACCTACAGCTAAACATGGCCCGCCTACAGCGGATAAGTTTATGTTTTTAATTTCCTTTTGAGATAACAGTCTGATTAATTTATCGACTAAAAGTTCATATTTATTTCCATTAATACTCAAACCTTTAGTTAACATTAAAAGTGGAGGTAATTCTCCATCATATGAAACTTTTTTTAATTCTTCCGCAACCCAGTCTATACCTTTCGAACTAACACCCAAAACAATTAAATCTGGTTTTTTTTTAAAAACTTCTTTAATTAAATCATGTTTAAAAAATTTAATCGTTTTTATAACTTCAATATTAAGACCAAAATGAAAGTGCCTTTTATTTAATTCATTAATAGAATCATTTTCTAAATGTGTCCCAACAATACTGACATCATGTTTATTATCAGAACATGGATAGGCAAATGCAGTACCCATTGCGCCAGCACCTAAAATTACTATCTTGATCACAAGCTACTCTCTAAAAATAAATTTCTTAATTAAAAATAACACAGCAATAATTTCAATTTTACCAAATATCATAAAAATCATTAAGGTAACTTTAGTAAAACTATTCAAATTAAAAAAGCTTAAATTTTCAATTCCATACAATGATGAAGTAACCGTGTTGGTAAGTGTTAATATTGACAATTTGAATGAATTTTCAAAACTCAAATTATCTAAAGTTAAAATGCTTGACAGAATAAATATGGCAATAATGAAAGAAATAAAAACCAAAAAAGCTATTTTTGAATCCTGATCATCAATTTTTATCTTTGAATGAAACAAATTTTGATTAAAAATATTTTTTGGTTTAACCACTTTGTTGATTTCCTGATAAGAGATTTTGAACAAAATATAGAGTCTAATATATTTAAGGCCGGATGAGGTCGAGATCAATGACCCGCCTATAACCGTTAATAGAATAAAAAATAAAGATAAATCTAAATTAGATGAATACATTGCTATACCTGATGTAGATAATGATGAAGTTACTGCTAAAACAACATTAGCAAGTCCCTCATTAGGAATAACAAAAAAATAAAATAATAAGGTTAATAAAATAACTATTGCCCCCAAGTGCAGATCTTCTTGATGTTCTTGAAAATTGAATTGTTTGGTAACAATTTTATATATCAGATAAAAATTAAATATTGGAAATAATAAACCAAAAGATAAAACTAAAGCTTGCGTGTTGTGGGTTATGATATCAGATAAACTATTTTTTGAAAGAAAACCACCAGAAGATATAGTGGTAAAAGCCAAATTAAAGGAATCAAGAAGTCTAATGTTTGATAGATTGAATAAGAAAATTATAAAAATAGTAGATAAAAAATAAATCAACAAAACTTTAAAAGAATTATAATTGAAATTATTATAAAAATTACCTCCAGAGTTTCCCGTTGAAAGTAAATAGGTTGCTTTTATCTTAATTGCCCTATTCCCTAGCGTTCCAATAATTGCGATTAAAAAAAATAAGCCTCCCAACCATTGAGAGCTAGATCTCCATATCAAAAGTGGTTCATCTAAATCTTGAATATCGCTAATAACTGAAAAACCGGTAGTAGTAAATCCTGATAAAGATTCAAAATAAGAATTCAAAAAACTAATATCATAAACACTTAAAAAATAAGGTATGCAAATCAACAGTGGCAAAAATATAAAACTTAATATGATTAAAATAACTTGATCACTTAGAGAAATATTCTTGCTATATTTTCGACCTAACAAACAAAAAATTAATCCCGTGCTTAAAGAAATTATAAGAGAAACAA
>Ga0208765_1002258_pt1 | contig 10845 bp, 9 predicted proteins | sample ETNtaG_2_FD_185783 | JGI IMG/M metagenome (GOLD analysis project Ga0208765, IMG submission 185783) | Marine microbial and viral communities from oxygen minimum zone, Eastern Pacific Ocean - ETNP201406SV203 (SPAdes) (version 2) | ecosystem: Environmental > Aquatic > Marine > Oceanic ... | reverse complement strand
GATAGTATATAATTTGCCGTTCTCCAAACATCTCTGCCCGGGTGGTGAAATTGGTAGACACACAGGACTTAAAATCCTGCGGAGGTTAAACTCCGTGCCAGTTCGATTCTGGCTCCGGGCACCAACTTAAATTAACTTTTTTTTATAGAAATCCTTCAATAATTTTTTTTATTACATTAACAAAATCTGTTACTATTCACTTTGTTGACAGTTTCTGTTAGCAATTTAAATCACACTAAAAAAAGGAGAGTAAATATGAGTGATTCAGAGTTAATTTACGAACTCGAAGCTGATCCACCACCAGCTGAAAAGTTCTTTGCTGCACTGCAACATGTGCTAGCAAGCTTCGTAGGAATTATCACACCAACTTTAATCATTGGAGGTGCTCTTGGATTAGGAGAACACATACCTTATTTGATCAGTATGGCTTTAATGGTTTCTGGAGTTGGCACTATAATCCAAGCAAAAAAACCTATGAATATCGGTGCAGGAATGATCTGTCTACAAGGTACTAGCTTCGCTTTTTTAAGCTCAGTTCTTGCGGCTGGTTTCTTAGCAAAATCTCAAGGTGGAGGACCTGATGAAATACTCGCTATGATTATGGGCGTTTGTTTCTTAGGTGCATTTATAGAAATTGGATTAAGTCAAGTCTTACCTCAACTTAAAAAACTAATTACACCTATTGTTACTGGAACAGTAATTACGATTATTGGTATTAGCTTAATTAAAGTTGGACTCACAGATTTGGCTGGAGGCCAATGGTTGCTAGATAATAAACCAGAATTTTGGGGATCTTTATCCAATCTATTTCTGGGATTCTTAGTTTTAATTGCAATAATTATTATGAATCGTTCAAGCAATCAATGGGTTCGATTATCTTCAATTGTCATTGGTATGGTAATAGGCTTTGTTGTGGCATTATTTATGGGTAAAGTCAATACAAGCCAATTGTTCGCAGTACAGGAGATGATCAGTATTCCAATACCATTTAGATATGGCTTTGATTTTGACATTATTGCCTTTATCCCGATAGCACTCATCTATGTGATTACTGCTATTGAATCCTCTGGAGATATTACTGCAAATTGCATGATATCTAAACAAGATGTTAAGGGTGAAGGTTATATTGAACGAATCAAGAATGGTGTTCTTGGTGATGGTGTTAATTCAGCAATTGCTGCTATTTTTAATACCTTTCCAAATACAACGTTTAGTCAAAATAATGGCGTAATTCAATTAACTGGGATTGCAAGTAGGCATGTTGGTGTCTGGATAGGTGCAATTCTAATTTTAATGGGATTATTTCCTCATATAGGTTCTATATTGAGAGCTCTTCCTAACCCTGTATTAGGTGGTGCAACTATCGTAATGTTTGGTACTGTTGCTATAGCAGGTATCAAAATTCTTGCGTCAGTTGACATGAATCGACGTAACATGCTGATTCTTGCAGTTTCCTTTGGCATGGGAATTGGAGTCTTGTTAGTTCCGCAGTTTGCAGGTGCTTTAGCCACTAATATTGGTGGCACATTTGGCAAACTCATGGGCAGTATTTTTAGTTCTGCTATTACTACTGGTGGACTTACAGTTCTCATTTTGAGTGCCATTATGGGAGAAAAAGAGACTAGTTAAATTAGTCTAGTTTTATTTAAAAGGGGCTTTCTAGCCCCTTTTTTATGGCATTTTTTTGAACATACCTTACTATCTATATGGTATATTTCGTCTTAAGTTAAATTTACTATAGTTGCATTGAATTAAACTTAAGTTTTATAACAGTTATCTTTAGCACCTGTTATAGAGCATTAAGTTCTAAAGTTAATACCTATAGGAACGACAAAAATGGCTGGATAAAGCAGTCTTATGGTTTTTATTTTTTTATAAAAAAATTATTATTATATGAGCAACTCCGAACCTTTAGTTAAATTTGAAAATGTCCAAAAAAGTTATGATGGTGAAATATTAGTTGTTAAAGATTTCAACTTAGACGTCGCTCAAGGAGAATTTGTCACAATGTTAGGCCCTTCAGGTTCAGGAAAGACGACTTGTCTAATGATGCTTGCAGGATTTGAACCAACAACAAATGGAACGATCTACTTAAAAAACAAACCCATCAATAATGTACCCCCACATAAACGTGGAATTGGTATGGTTTTTCAAAACTATGCATTGTTCCCTCATATGACTGTTGCAGAGAATTTAGCATTTCCTCTTGAAGTTCGTAAAATGGGAAAAACCGAGAGAGAAGCTAAAGTTAATCGAGCCCTAGATATGGTTCAGCTTGGAGAATTTGGAGCTAGACGCCCTATGCAGCTATCTGGTGGACAACAACAACGTGTTGCTGTTGCTCGCTCTCTTGTATTCGATCCAGATTTAGTTTTGATGGATGAGCCATTAGGTGCCCTTGATAAAAACTTAAGAGAGCAAATGCAATATGAAATCAAACATTTACATGAAGAACTCGGATTGACAGTTGTCTATGTAACTCATGACCAGACTGAAGCACTCACGATGTCAAACCGAATAGCTGTTTTTGATGACGGTGTTGTTCAGCAGTGCGCGACACCAGAAGACCTTTATGAAAAACCTGAAAATGCTTTTGTAGCTAACTTTATTGGAGAAAACAACCGCCTCATGGGATCTGTAGAATCAATTGATGGAGATAAGGCAACAGTTAAAACAGATTCAGGGGATATTGTCGTTGCATCTAAAGTCAATGTTAATAAAGCAGGTGAACGTGCCACATTATCACTGCGCCCTGAGCGCATAATGGTTATGCCTTCAAAAGGCAAAACCCCTAATACATATTCCGCTAAGGTAGAGGAGCTAATCTATCACGGCGACCATATTCGCACACGCTTTAGTGTGTGTGGACACGACGATTTTATCGTCAAAATTCCTAACTCAGTCGATAATATCAGCCTCAAAGAAGGCAAGGAAGTTAATATCGGCTGGATGACGGAGGACTGTCTAGCTCTAGATGGATAGAGTCTAGATAATAATATAAGGAGAAATATAAATGAAAAATGTAATAACAAAAACTCTGGTGGCAAGTGCTATCTCAGCAGCTATGTTGGCTGGTGCAGCTCAAGCATCTGTAACTGTGGTTTCTTGGGGTGGAGGCTATTCAGCTTCACAACAAAAAGCTTACGTTGATACTTACTCAAGTGGAGAAATCAACATGATAAGTTACAACGGTGGTCTAGGTGAGGTTCGCGCACAAGTTGAATCTGGCAATGTTGTATGGGATATCGTTGACGTACTTCCATCGCAAGCTCGTACAGGTTGTGACGAAGGCTTGTTTGAAGAGCTAGATCGTAGTATCTTCTTACCTGCGCCTGATGGCACTCCGATGGATGAAGACCTAATGGTTGATGTTCCAAATGATTGCGTAGTTCCACAAATTTGGTGGTCATACGTACCATTCCATAAGGCTGACACGTTCTCAGGTGAGCAACCTTCTACTATCCAAGACTTCTTTGATGTAGAAAAATTCCCTGGAAAGCGTGGTGTTCACACTTGGGCTAACGCTATCGTTGAGATGGCATTGTATGCTGATGGTGTAGCTATTCCTGATATCTATGACGTCTTAAGTACTCAAGATGGACAGGATCGTGCTTTTGCTAAACTTGATACAATTAAAGATCACGTAGTATTCTGGTCTGCAGGTGCAAAACCTCTAGATCTAGTTAATTCTGGTGAGGTATCTATGTCACTAGCTTATAACGGTCGTATCGGTGGAGCTGTGCTAAACGACGGTGCAGACTATGTTACGGTTTGGGATGGACAGGTTCTTGAAGAGGAATGGTTAGTTCTTATGACTGGAGCTCCGAACAGAGCTGCAGCGCTTCACTTCTTAGTTCATGCTTCTAGCTCTCAAGCTCAGGCAGATCAAGCTAAATGGATCAACTATGGTCCTATGCGTCCATCTGCTCTTCCAATTATGGAAGCAGGCGAGCCATGGTTCAATACTGGTGTAAACATCATGGAGCATATGCCTAACACAGATGAGCACATGAAAGGTGGTATCCTAGCTGATCCTGACTGGTGGGCAGATAATGGTCAAGCAGTAAATGATCGTTATGCAGCTTGGATGGCTCAATAGTTAGCTGACCATTAAACGAGCTTATAGATTTAATCTCGTTTTACAAAAACAGGTCGGTATAAGTATCGGCCTGTTTTTAATTTTTTACCTTAAATTATAATGTTATAAATATTGGTATTTATATGAGCGATACTTCCCTTATAGATTCTAAAGGTCAATTGCTGACCAATGATGGTGTGCCTCTTAAAGAAAGCTTAAGAAAATCACTACGACGTACTAAAATTCGCTCATTCCTTTTACTACTAACTCCACTCTTATTTTTATTAATAATGTTTGTCGGTCCGATAGGCTCTCTTCTATCCAGAAGTATTGATGACATAAATATTAATACAGTACTTCCTCAAACATTTGCTCAGTATGAACTATGGGAAGATAAATCCATACTTCCTAGTGAAGAAATGTTTGCCGCAGTTATAAACGATATTCGAATAACTCATAAACTTGAGGATAGCAAAGGCAAAAATATTGGTAAAAATTTACTAGGTAAAGCTGGTACTAGGATGACTTATGAGTACTCTGGGTGGAGAAGTTTATTATTAAAGACAGTCAAATCAGCGACTGCAGTAAACAAAAGATCAAAAGAAGAAATCAAGCCCTATAACTGGGAAGCACCCTACAAAGAACAGATGATTAAAAGAGATAAGCGCTGGGGCAAACTTGAGTTCTGGCAATCACTTGGAGCAATGAAAGATCCTTATACAATGGGTTATTATCTTAATGCTGTTGACCTGAGGTATGACGCTAATAAAAATGTTATTCAAAAAGCAGATCATTTAAAAATTTATAAAACAATTTGGATGAGAACACTCAAAGTTAGCTTAATGGTGACAATTTTCTGCCTAATCCTTGCTTATCCAGTCTCTTATTTACTGGCAACTCTGCCAATGAGGATATCCAATCTACTTATGATCTGTGTTTTGATGCCTTTCTGGACATCACTACTAGTGAGAATTGTTGCTTGGATGATTATGCTTCAACAAAACGGTGTGGTAAATGATACGATGCTCACTGTTCTTCCATGTATCTATGAAGGACCAATTAATTTACCTTTTTTTGGAGAAACTAACATTGATCTCTGCTTTAGTGAAGAGGATCGTATTCCAATGATGTACAACTTTACTGGAACCATTATTGTGATGACTCAAGTGCTTCTACCGTTTATGATTTTGCCGATCTATAGCGTTATGAGGGGAATACCGCCAAGCTACATGAAGGCAGCGAAAAACCTCGGAGCGACTCCTACTCGTGCCTTTATACGTGTTTACATGCCTCAATCAGTTCCTGGGGTTGGCGCTGGATGTATATTAGTGTTTATTGTTGCCATTGGCTACTACATTACCCCGGAACTAGTAGGCGGAAAAGATGGACTCATGATTGGTAACTTTGTTGCTCGTGAAATGCAACAAACCTTGAATTGGGGTCTTGCTGCTGCAATGGGTGCAATTCTTCTGGCGGCAGTTTTGATTCTTTATTGGGCGTATGATCGACTGATTGGTATTGATAATTTGAAAATGGGTTAATGATGAAATTTCCTTCTTACACAACACCTCGAGAAAAGCTTTGGTTCTATACTTATAGGACATTTTGTGGCCTTGTATTGTTTTTCTTGGTCGCTCCTCTTATTGTTGTCATACCTCTATCATTTACAAATTCAGTTTTCCTTCAATTTGTCCCTGAAATGAAAATCTTTAGTTTTGAGACATGGTCTTTTAATTTTGACGGCTATGGAATACGCTGGTACAAAGAGCTACTGGGTATTTGTAGTGAAAATTCGGGAACAACAGTCTGTACAGATAGGTGGATGGTTGGCATCAAAAATAGTGCGCTGATTGCTGTCTTTGCAACCTTCTTCGCTAGTGTATTAGGAACACTAGCAGCTCTAGGATTATCAAATCGTCATATGCCATTTAATCGTTTAATAATGGCGCTCATGATATCTCCAATGATTGTCCCACTAATCATTACTGCAGCTGGAATGTTTTTCTTTTTTGCAAAATTGAACCTTGTTGCAACCATACCAGGATTAATTGTTGCTCATACTATCTTAGGAATACCTTTTGTTGTAATTACAGTGACGGCTTCTCTTGCTGGCTTCGACAATAACCTTCTTCGTGCTGCAGCAACTTTAGGCGGATCTCCACTTAGGAATTTTTTCAAAATACAGGCTCCACTGATAGCGCCAGGTGTAATCTCGGGATCCCTCTTTGCTTTCATTACCTCGTTTGATGAAGTCGTAATAGTTCTCTTTGTGGGTGGAACTAAATACACTCTGCCTAGACAAATGTGGTCTGGAATTAGAAATGAAATCAGTCCTACGATTCTTGCTGCTGCAACAATCCTAGTCATATTTTCTATTCTGTTGTTGACAACACTTGAAATGCTTCGTCGCCGATCAGAAAAAATCCGAGGCGTCACTCCTCATTAACCCTATCTTATCTTTCATTTAATAACTAGCTTTTAATGTATAGTTTATTGAATGAATTCGCAGGGCATTCAAAAAAATAGTGAAAGACTACTCGCCTTAATTGCCTGTCTTTTAATCTCTTTCTGTATGGGCACTGTCCATGCTTTCAGTACACTGATACAAAATATTGAACTTCAGACTGCTGTTGGTCGAATGGCCTCTAGCCTTGTCTACTCTACTGCACTTGTCAATGTGACATTAGCAGTATATTTTGGTCATATTCTTTATCGAAAATTTTCACCTAATTTACTGATTACACTCATAGCAACCTTGCCACTCATTGGCTTATTTTTTTCATATTCACAAAGCTGGCTTGGGTGGATTATTGGCTATGGATTTCTATTTGGGTTTTCCAGTGGTTTAGGCTATGGACTCTCTCTATTTATTGCCTCCTCTATTACCGAAAGAAAAAGACTTGGATTTGCTTTGGGATTAGTAACAGCTTCCTATGCATTTGGAGCTGTAGTCTTTTCTATGCTTTACCCATTTTTATTTAGATACTTTGGCTTTGAAAGAGGTTATGTTATTGGGATATTTGCTCTTTCATTAGTTGTGATTATTGGCTTAATGTCCTTTAAGTCTTCAAAAGTAAGAATCACTACAAATTCAATTGACAATACTCAGAATAATTCCAAAACGCCAAAAATAACAAAGCTATGGTTTGGCTATTTTCTAGGGGTCTTTGCTGGGCTTATGGTTATTGGGCACGCTGTTCCATTAATTAATTCTTTTGGTGGATCGACGTCTAATGCAATCACAGCCATTACCCTAATGACTCTTGGAAGTGCAATCGCAGGAATTTATGCTGGCTGGCTTGTAGATCGCTTTGGATGTAAACGCCCTCTTATAACTATACTCATTATGAATTGTGTTGCTGTTTTTGGACTTTCGATATTGACCAATGTTAACTTCTTATTAATCTTATTAATTTTTATTGCCTCGATTTATGGTGCTGTAATTGCAATCTATCCAACACTGGTCAATCATATTGTTGGCAATAAGCTATATGTTTCAGTTTATGGCAAGGTCTTTACAGCCTGGGGGGCCGCGGGACTGATTTCCCCTTCTCTTGCTGGCTGGCTTTATGAGAAAAACAATAGTTATGAATCCTCAATACTTTTAACCCTAACTATATCAATTCTTGCAGTTTTAATAATTTGGAAAATTAAATATAGTATTAAACATTAAATGCAATAAAAGAGTTCTCCAAAAAATAAGATCCCGAATATAATTAAACTTATTTATTTCATGAGTTTAAAGCTATGAACAAACATATTATTTCAACAAATAAAGCTCCTGCAGCAGTAGGAACTTATTCTCAAGCAGTTGCTGTTACGGGTGGGACAACTATCTATCTATCTGGACAAATTCCTCTTGTACCTGAGACAATGGAAGTGGTTGAAGGTGGAATTGAGGAACAAATCCATCAAGTATTTAAGAATCTTACGGCAGTTTGTGAAGAGTCAAAAGGAAGCTTAAGTGACATAGTTAAATTAAACATTTTTTTAACGGATCTAAATAACTTTGCAACTTTAAATGAGATTATGTCGACCTATTTTTCGGAGCCTTATCCTGCTAGAGCAGCCATCGGAGTGAACGAACTCCCCAAAGGTGTAAGTGTAGAAATGGATGGCGTTATGGTTATTAGCTCGGACTCTTACAGCTTCTAAATTTATGCCGTCTCTCTCTGATCCAATCATCTCGATTAAAGGGTTAGGGAAGAAGACTTCTGACAGACTAAACCAGCTAGGAATTCACTCTTTAGAGCACTTGGTTTTTCATTTACCAAGAAGATATCAAGACAAAACATCAATCACGCCTCTCTCTAGGGCAAACGTTAATGATGAGATTTTAATTGAGCTTACTATTGATAGAATTGAGGTGGTGCCATCAAGACAGAGACAACTTCTTTGCTACCTATCTGATAATCAAAATCATAGAATCCTATTACGTTTCTTTCATTTTACGCAATATCAAAAACAGGCGCTTATTCGAGGGGAGACTATTCAGTGCTTTGGAGAAATCAAAATTGGTCGTCAAGGCTTAGAAATGCATCATCCTGAGTATCGAGTCATCTCTCAAAACCAAAAACCCCTATTGGCGTCAACCCTTTCACCGATCTATCCACTCTGCTCTGGTATTAGTCAAAATAAAATGAAACAATGGGTTAATTACTCTCTTGAGGTTCTACAAATTAGTCAACTTGATGATTATTTTGAAAAAATCACTCAACAATCAATGCCTAGTCTTAAAAGTTCGTTAATGTTGCTTCATCATCCTGAAAAAAATGAAGACTTATCTAAGATTGAATCCTTTAAACATATTTCACAACAAAGATTAATTATTGAAGAGCTTGCTACACACCAGCTCAACCTATTAAAAACTAAAAAAGCTAGAAAAAGTAAAAAGACAAATGCATTTAAAATTCAAGATTCGTTAAGCAACAAACTTCTAGGGTCTCTCGATTTCGTCTTAACTAATTCTCAATCACGCTGTATCAAAGAAATCAATGAAGACTTATCGAGTTCTGAGCCAATGCTTAGACTTCTTCAAGGAGATGTTGGCTCTGGAAAAACGATAGTTGCAGTTTTTGCTCTAATTCAAGCAGTTGAAAATAATTTTCAAGCTGTAATTATGGCCCCAACAGAAATATTAGCTCGACAACATCTTCAAAATTTTACTGATTATCTAAAGCCATTAAATATTCAAATTGCATACCTTTCAGGGTCTCAAAATCCTCAAGAAAGAAGGGAGCATCTTGATTTTATTGAAAGTGGAGAAGCGAAAGTCGTTGTTGGAACTCATGCACTTTTTCAAGAAAGTGTCAACTTTGAAAATTTATCCTTAGTGATTATTGATGAACAACATAAGTTTGGAGTTCATCAAAGACTTTCCCTTTCAAAAAAAGCGAATAAAACGCCGCATCAATTAGTAATGACTGCTACCCCAATTCCTAGATCATTAACAATGAGTGCGTACGCTGATCTTGACACTTCAGTTATAGATGAATTACCTCCAGGTCGTCAAGCTGTTGAGACGGTTGCATTAAGCAATTCAAGAAGAGATGAACTCATTGAAAAAATAAAAAAAATATCAGACGAAGGACGTCAAATTTATTGGGTATGCACTCTCATTGAAGAATCAGAAGTCCTTAGAGCTGAGTCAGCAGAAAAAACTTTTAATTATCTTACTGATAATCTTAAAGACTTAACGGTGGTTATGATTCATGGAAAACTAACAAAGTCAGAGAAAGAAATGATTATGAGAGACTTTGAAAAAGGAAAAATTAATCTCCTTGTTGCCACAACTGTCATTGAAGTTGGAGTAAACGTTCCAAATGCAAGCTTGATGATTGTTGAAAATTCGGAACGCCTTGGTTTAGCACAGCTCCACCAGCTTAGAGGTCGGGTTGGAAGGGGCTCTGAAAAAAGTATCTGCATCCTTATGTATCAATCGCCTCTAAGTGATAACGCTAAAGAGAGGCTTGATATCCTTCGTCAAAGTAACGATGGCTTTATGATAGCTCAGAAGGATCTTGAACTTCGAGGCCCGGGGGAAATATTAGGAACCCAGCAAACGGGAATTGCTTCAATGAAAATTTCTAATATTGTTAGAGATGCATACCTCCTTAAAGAAGCAGGTTACTATTCATCAATAATGTTAGAGGAAAGTGAAGATAGTCAAAATGCTATGATTAGTCGATGGATAGATGACGAAAAAACCCACTATTTTGATGCATAATCATTTTAGAATTTATAAAAAACTTAGATTCTTGTAAAATACACCGCTTATGTTTAATCCAGATAAATTTAATTGGCGAATTTTTGATCCTCAAGAACAAATACCAGCGCATGTTAGTATTTGGTTATTGGATAACAAGTCTTTAACCTACAAACTAAAAGAAAAATATAAAGACTTCAAAGTTAACGTAATTTCGCAAAAGCAAAATAACCCATATGAGTGCGAATTAGAGTTACTTGGATCGTCGAAAAACCAAACTATCATTGTTAGAGAAGTTGAACTTCTAGGACATCAAAAACCTGTAGTAAATGCACGCTCATTAATCCCATTAACAGAGGATACAAGAGATATCTTAACAATAGGATCTCGACCCTTAGGTGAAATTTTGTTCGATGACCCTAAAATTAAACGCGGCCATTTAGAGGTAGGAAGCTATAAGAACTCATGGGCTAGGCGCTCAACATTTACCATAGGAGAGACTAATTTACTTGTTTCAGAGATCTTTTTGGAGTCATTGTATGCGTGATCAGTTATTCGACAA
>Ga0208765_1002253_pt1 | contig 10859 bp, 11 predicted proteins | sample ETNtaG_2_FD_185783 | JGI IMG/M metagenome (GOLD analysis project Ga0208765, IMG submission 185783) | Marine microbial and viral communities from oxygen minimum zone, Eastern Pacific Ocean - ETNP201406SV203 (SPAdes) (version 2) | ecosystem: Environmental > Aquatic > Marine > Oceanic ... | reverse complement strand
TAGTATCACACATTCCAAAGATAATAAGAATAATGAAATCTGCATACAATACTGGGGTTAGTCTAAATTTCAATAATTATTATGTCTACTAGGCTAACAATTTTAATAATCCCGGTACTTTCATTACTAGCTCTCAATTGCAGCAACAATAAAAAAGATAACATTTACAACCGTATTAACTTTAATTCTATAAAGCCTGGAACGCTGGCTAAAGGTGAAGAAATATATAATAATGTATGCGCCTCTTGCCACAGGTATGGCACAGCAGGCGCCGCAACAATGATTGACTTTAGATCCTGGAACAAGTCTGCAAATAAGGGAATGGATAAGGTTTTAGATAATGTAATTGAAGGGTATAACGGTGCGCTAGGGGTCATGCCTCCAAAAGGAAACTGCCTGTCTTGCAGCGATGAAGATATTCGGGCCTCCGTGCTCTATATTTATAAAAAAGTTAAAGATAATAAAGAACAGATGGCTAACTAGATTATCACAATTACTATTTATCTGTCCAGCATAATATGATTAAAATAGATAGACATATCGAAACAAACTAAAATGAATAACCATCCACTATTTAGTCTTATATCTAACCAAGGTCTACTAGATGATATTGCAAACGAATATGGAACCCCGTTATACGTATACTCAGAGAATAGACTAAAAGAAAATATTAACAGGCTTTCTATTGCCATTGGCAATAGTTTTGACAATCACCAAATATATTACGCGGTTAAGGCCAACAGCAATATTCATATTATTTCGACACTCAAAAAGGCTTTTAATAGTCTCGGCTGTGACTGCTCTAGCCCAGGTGAACTATATGCCGCACAAAAAACAGGAGTCGACATGTCTGACTGCGTGTACACAGGAAACTATGAATCTGTTGATGACCTGAAAACCGCATACAAAAGCGGTTGTGAGATCAATCTAGATGACCTGAACTCACTTAAAAGGTTAGGATCTGTTGGGGTCCCTGATTATATAAGCTTTCGGCTCAACCCTGGAAAAGGGCATGGTCAGTTCAAAGGAATTAGGACAGGTGGAAAAGACTCTAAGTTCGGTATCCCAAAAGAAACCATTACCAATGCCTATAGCCTAGCAAAGGAAATGGGGGTAAAAAGGTTTGGACTGCAGTGTCACGCCGGATCTGCCACTCTTGATGTAGAAACATTTGGCGAGATCACGAAACTAGTATTGAATTCTGCAAAAGAGATAGAGGGTTGTATAAACCAACGTTTAGAAAAGATAAGTATCGGAAGCGGATTCGGAATCCCCTATAAGGACAACGATGCTTCTCTCGATCTAGACCTATTATTTTATAAAATACAAAATGTATTCTCTGATCATTATGGTGAAGATAATTCTAGTTGGCCAGTGCTGTGTATTGAGCCAGGAAGAATACTTGTTGGAGACACCGGCTTTATCCTGGCTAAAGTGACCGGCATGAAAAATTCTTATAAGAATTTCATAGGCTTAGACGCGGGAATGGAGACACTAATGAGGCCTGCACTTTATGGTGCATTCCACAGAGTATTAAAAATAGGTAAATCCCAGCAGAATGGCACACTGGTTTATGATATTACAGGAAGAATCTGCGAAAATACAGATCGTATATCTGAAAACTATACAATGCCTAAAATGGAAGAAGGAGACCTGTGTGCAATTATGGACGTCGGAGCATATGGATACTCAATGTCTCATAATTTCAACACTAGACCTCGACCAGCAGAAATACTAATCAACAATGGGAAAGTGAAACAAATCAGGAAAAGAGAGTCAATTGAAGATTTGTTTAAAGGCTGCGATGTATAAAAAATTACTGTTTTTGTTTTTTATGATAACAACAACCTTTTCACAACACCATCCTAGTATTCATCAGCAACAATTAGAATATTATAATGCAAACTATGTTCAACCGGCGGCCACAGATACTACTCAATTTATTAATCCAATATTGTCAAGAACACAAACCTCATCTAAAGAAGTATTCGGGTACCACCCATATTGGATGGGTACTGCTTGGACAAACTACGATTTTGATCTTATATCCACTCTAGCCTATTTTAGCGTAGAGATAACAGAGATAGGAGGCCTTGGAAATTTACATGGATGGCCAGTAGTGAGTCTTATTAATGAGGCTCACTCGCACGGGACAAAAGTTGTACTCTGCGCAACACTATTTAACAGTGATGATCTGATAACATTACTGAGTAACCCATTATATAGACAAAATTTAATTGATAATCTTCTTGAGCAGGTTCAATTAGGAAATGCAGATGGTGTAAATATTGACTTTGAATCTTTTCCGGTATCTCAGAAAGAAAATATGGTGAATTTTACTACAGAATTGACTAATGCATTTCATGCGACAATACCTGGTTCTCAGGTTACACTGGCAACACCCGCGGTTGACTGGAGTAACGCCTGGGACTACAATGCTTTAGCATCTATTAGCGACGGTCTTTTTATTATGGGATATGCATACCATTGGAGCGGTAGCGAGACTACTGGTCCAAACTCGCCTCTCTCTGGCCCTGGATATACATTAACATGGACCATTAGTGACTACCTAGAAAAAACAAATTACCAATTAGACAAACTAATACTTGGTTGTCCCTATTTTGGATTCGAATGGGCATCAAGTGCAAATACTCCTGGTTCAAACACACTCGAAGTCGGAAATGCAAAATTTTATTCAGAAATAGAAGGCTTAGCACTCTCCTATGGTAAACTATGGCACCAATCCTCACAAACACCTTGGTATACATACAATAATACTGGCTGGAATCAGGGCTGGTATGATGACAGCCTCTCTCTTTCTCTTAAATATGATTTTGCGCTATATACCAACCTAAAAGGGATTGGTATATGGGCTCTAGGGTACGATGCAGGCAGAGAAGAACTTTGGAATCTACTTCATGAAAAATTCGGAGAGGCCGAATTAGAATTAGAAGAAAAAAACATTTATAATATTATAAATCCATCGCCAATAATGATACATAATATTTATCCAAACCCAACTAACTCATCTATCATAATTTCATTTTCAACAATGAAAAAAAATAGCCTCAGCAAAATCAGTATTTATGATTTATTTGGAAATTTAATTTCTAATACGTCTACTTATACAACTAATATGCCATTCAAATATGTGTGGAACGGATTAAATTATGAAGGAGAAATTGTCCCATCTGGAACATATTTTGTTTCAATATTGCAAGGCAACCATAGAGATACTAGAAAGTTGACTATAGTAAAATGATTATTCTAATCCGTCTTTTAATATATACATTAATCACAATTTTTGCTAGCTATGCACAGCAAAGCAAAACAGGTGTACATAAGCTACAATCCATTTACTACCAAAATCAAAACACCCCCATATTAGAAAAAGTAACCATATTTAATGGTATTGATGTCCTCCTCGAGAAGAAACTTCATTTCATTCAATCAAGAAAAATCGCTCTTGTAACAAACCATAGTGGGATTGATCGCAATGGTACACCGAACTATATAAGATTAATGGAGATAAAAAATGTTGAACTGAAAGTAATTTTCTCACCGGAACATGGACTTTTTGGAGAAGCAGCAGATGGGGAAATAATTAATTATAATGAAATCAAAGACATTCCAAAAGTAATAAGTCTATATGGAGGTACAAAAAAACCCACAGCTGAAATGTTATCTGGAATAAACCTCATTATTTATGATATTCAAGATATTGGGGTTCGTTTTTACACATATATTAGTTCATTGGGACTAGTCATGGAAGCAGCCGCTGAGTTAAATATTCCCGTACTTGTACTTGACCGCCCTAACCCGATCCGAGCTGATATTATTGAAGGCCCAACACTTGATCTCAAATATCGTTCATTTATTGGTTCCTATCCAATTCCAATAAGGTATGGAAATACTATAGCAGAACTTGCAGAAAAAATTGTTGAAAATGGGTGGGTAAACCCAGTTCCACAATTAGAGACAATTAAAATGGAAGGCTGGCACCCTAACCTCTGGTTTGACCAGACTGAACTGATTTGGATACCTCCCTCGCCAAATATCCCTGACCTAGAAACTGCGATTATTTATCCGGGAATGTGTTTGATAGAGGGTACAAATATCAGTGAAGGACGTGGGACGCCAAAACCTTTTAAGTGGATTGGGGCTCCCTGGATTAATGGAAAAAAATTATCACAAGCATTGAATAATTTCCATCTTCCTGGTGTTGTCTTTGTACCAAAACAATTCACCCCAGTAACAATTCCTGGAAAAGCTGAAAAGCCAAAGTTTGAAAATAAACAGTGTTATGGCATTGAATTATGGGTTACGGATAGAAACACATATAAGAGTATTGATACTGGTGTTTTAACTCTATTGTCAATTTATAATATGTATCCTGAAAAAATAATAATTGAAGAAGATCAACTAAATAAAAGATGGGGCGATAACAAACTGTATGAAAAATTGACCCGAGGCGCAACCACTGAAGAGTTATTAGATTATTGATGCTGTGAACGAATCATTAACCATAACATCTATCTTTTTTCTTGGCTGTTTGCATGCGTTAGAGCCTGGGCACGGAAAAACATTTCTCTTAGCCTATACTATTGGAGGAAGATTAGACTTTCAAAAGATTATCTTACTCACTGCCAGCCTTTTAGTATCACACTTTATCGTGCTAAGCCTTATTGCGATAATTTTCAACCTCATCATGGCCGAGATTGCAAGCGTATTCCTCCATGAATTTTCACACTGGCTAGCGCCAGGTATTGTGATCACTTTCGGGTCTTATATACTTATTCGTGCAATCTATAAAATCAGGCACGTTCACTCGGATGATTGCGACCATGACCAAGGAAAATTCGAGAATTCAACAATAGAAAATCCTATCACGGTAGGATTACTAACGGGTATGCTTCCATGCGCGTCGTCCCTAGCTGTTGTAATAATGACAGGTATGACACCGTCATTGGTCTCTATCGTACGTTTTATCACGATCTATGTTCTCGGGATCGCGCTAGTCCTATTTTTGATTGTAGCTACATTTAACTTTACTAAAAATATTGTCTTAGAAAAATTGAACCGGATACAGTTCAATTTTAATCATGAGATTGTGAGTGGCTGTTTAATCCTAGCTGTGGGATTTTTATATCTAGGATATAACTGGGTTGATCACATCCACTAATAATTCCGGCCTATAATTAGAAACTTACTCTTTTAATAAAACAAAATTATCTACGATTAAATATCAAAAATACACTACTTTTTATCTGGTTGAAGACTAGAATAAACTGTCAAAAATGAAAACAGAAAAACATCTAATGGTTATTGACCCTGCCGTAGTAAAACCTGCGATTGAGTCTTTCAACAGAATTGCAAACATAGCACCATACCCCGTTACCTATCACTTGCCTGCCCTCTATGGTACTAAAAGCCTTGGTATGTATAATAGTAATGTAATGGGCATCATTGTGTTGGGAAGCGCTGCATCAGTAAACGATAATAATAAGTGGCAACAAGATATCTCAGATATTATGGTCAATGCGTCCGCGCAAGGTATTCCAATTCTTGGCCTCTGCTACGGGCACCAGCTTATTGGTCATATTTATGGAGGTGAAGTAGGTCCTTTATGGTCAGGAGAAAAAAAACAAGGTGAGCGCATCGTTCATCTAAAAAATACCACACTATGGGAAAAACCAGCTTCTGGACCTCTACTTTATTCTCATCAAGATGGCATTACATCAGTCCCTCCTGAATTTGAGGTAATTGCATATAGTGATTTGGTATCTGTAGATGCGATAGCTAGTAAAATAGAACCTGTATGGGGTTTCCAGACTCACCTTGAAGCCACCCAAGCATTTGTTGACGATCACAATCTTCCAGTTAAAGATGCAAAAGCATCTTTCAGATTTGGTCACAGTATCCTTGATAAATTTATCATGTCTTTGAAATGACAAATACCTCTAGAGTATTTATTAACAAACATTTATTAATTGTTGTATCCATAGCATACCTATCTTGTACTCCTCCTAATTCACTTTTTTATCTAGAAGGAGATCTAGGATTAATAAATAAAATAAACAAAATAATCGAGTCCTCAGGGGTTGACCTGAACATGGGCATAAAGATAGTCTCTCTTGAGAACAACAAAACACTTTATGCCTACAATAGCCAAAAACTATTAATGCCTGCCAGTACAAATAAGTTATACACCTGCGCAGCTACGCTGCACTACCTGGGTAATAACTATAGGTTCACAACCAAGGTATTAAAAAGGAAAAATAATTTAATATTAAAAGGCGGCGGTGACCCAGATCTAACGATAGACCAGCTTGACTCTCTTGCAATAATCGTTTCAAAATATATTAAAAAAGTTGACACGTTGTATGTAGACGATACTTTCCTTGATTCATTAAACTATGGTGAAGGCTGGATGTGGGATGAGGGTCCCTGGTGGTATGCAGCCCCAATCAGCGCACTATCAGTAAATGATAATTGTATAAAATTTTATATTGAACCTGGGGATATAGGTAACCCTGCTAACATAAATTATTTCCCAGAAACATCATACATTACTTTTGAAAATAACTCTATAACAGTAAATGATACCCTAGACTTTAAAAAATTCAAAATTGATAGAGACTGGGTTGTAAACGGTAACAACTTTTCAGTTACAGGTGAAATAATTGATACTACAAAAAAGGATACACTTTATAGAAATATTTATGATCCTTCATTGTTTACCGGAACAATCTTTAGACAGCTATTAAATGAACACGGTACAATAGTTAAAAAATTATCAAAAAAGACTCAGGACTTAACAGTTTATAAGGAAATAACTGTTCATTATTCTGACTCACTAATAGTCTCTGCAAAAAATCTGATGAACGAAAGCGATAACCTGACCGCAGAACTTTTTGTGAAATCGATCGGAGCTTTGGACACGTTGCCCGGAACATGGGAGGCTGGTCTTGATAGCATAAAATCGTTTTTAGCTGAACAAGTAAAAATAGATACCTCCAACATTAGACTGGCTGATGGTTCTGGCGTATCTCGTTACACCCTGACCAATTCTGACCAACTTATATCTCTTCTTAAGTGGGTGTATAAGAGCAACCACAAAGACGATTTTATATCTACTCTTCCGGTTGGAGGATGGCCAAAGAGTACGCTAGAAAAAAGATTGGCTGAAGAAGGGGAATTGGTTAGGGCAAAGACTGGTGGGCTATCTGGCGCACGTAATTTAGCCGGATACATTTATTCCCCAAAATACGGAACTGTGGCGTTCTCGATTTTAATGAATGGCTATATAGGTTCTTCATCAAAATATAACTATGTGCAAGACCAGATCGTAAAAACAATAATCTATGATTAAACCAAATCCGCTTAGACAAAACTCAACAATAGGTATAGTAAGTCCATCCTACTGGCTTGATGAAAAGGTTCTCAAAAAAACTGCAAAATTTTTCAAAGACCTGGGTTACAATATCGAAATTGGCAAAAGTAATTCACTCCAATGGGGACCATTTGCTGGTACACCGCAAGAAAGAGCAGATGCCCTGCACAGAATGTTCATCGATCCTAAAATTGATGCTATTATGTGTGCTCGCGGAGGATACGGAGCAAACAGAGTTTTGCCACTGCTTGATTATGATTTGATACAGAAAAATCCAAAAATATTTATCGGATATAGTGACATCACTGCCTATTTGACATCCATCACCCAGAGAACTAGCTTGGTCACATTTCACGGGCCTATGTTGACAACTTACAAAAGGTCATGGGTCAACTATAATTACAATCTGATGAATAAAGTATTAAAAGGAGAAAAAAATATTACTATTCAAACGCCAACTACTACTAAATCAAGGATATTAAAAGTCGGAACCGCGTTTGGCCCACTTTGGGGAGGGAATATGAGCCTTTTGATTAACCGACTCGGGACCACCGATGCACTAGACACGAATGGAGTAATACTTTTCCTTGAAGATATTGACGAATATTTATATTCTTTTGAACGAATGCTGGTCCAAATGAGAACAGCTGGAATGTTTGATAAAATTAAAGGCCTTATTATTGGTGAGTTAAAAGACATGAAAGACCAGGAAGTGAAATTTGGTAGAAACACAGATCAAATTATTTTAGATATTTGCGGAGACTTAGATATACCAATAATCTCTAACTCTCCCTGCGGCCATGGAAAATATCAGGCTACACTTCCGATTTCAATAAAGACGGAGATTGACACTACTAAAAAAGATGCTTCCATCACAATTATTGATAGCGCGGTAAATACGGAGACCTAGTATGCTAAATTATATATGGTTTAGTCTCATTTTTATATCTGTTGTGGTTGGCACTATAACGGGCCGGATCGATCAAGTTACTGAGGCTGCAATTTCAATGTCTAAAACATCAGTAGAGATTGCCATAGGCCTAGTTGGTATAATGGCACTATGGTTGGGAACAATGAAAATTGCAGAAGAATCTGGATTAATCCAAATAATAGCAAGAGCACTAAGGCCTATTACAATAAGACTTTTCCCAGATGTCCCCGCTGATCATCCAGCAATAGGTTCTATTGTTCTTAATATGGCTGCAAATATTCTTGGACTTGGGAATGCTGCGACTCCAATAGGGCTGAAAGCAATGAGGGAACTACAAGACCTGAATAAAAAAAAGGATACTGCAACTGATGCCATGTGTACATTTCTAGCAATCAATACGTCTAGCGTCCAGATAATATTACCAGCCACTGTGGTAGGCTTAATGGGTGCAGCAGCAAATCAAATTTTTATAACAACTATTATTGCAACAGGGCTTTCAACTATCGCCGCTATTATTTCTGTAAAATTTTTAGCGCGGATGAAACGATTTAAAATTGAAATGGACGACTAATGATAGATAGTATTATTGTATTTACGAACCAGTTATCAAGATATATTATACCATTTCTATTAGTCGGGATTCCTTTCTATGGCCTGATCATTAAGAAGGTAAAGGTATACGAGTCTTTTGTAGAAGGTGCCAAAGATGGGTTTGATATAGCACTCAGAATCATTCCTTATCTGGTAGCCATCCTTGTGGCGATAGGAATGTTTAGAGCCTCAGGAGCAATGGACCTGCTGATTAGTCTTATAGCACCCTTGTTAAACATAATCGGATTTCCACCAGAGAATCTTCCTCTCGCTTTTATGAGGCCTCTTTCTGGTAGCGGATCATTGGGCCTTTTTACAGACCTAGTCAATCAATACGGAACCGATTCTATATTTACAAAAATAGGTGCTACAATGTTCGGCTCCACCGAAACGACATTCTATGTTTTAGCGGTATACTTTGGCTCAGTTGGGATTAGAAAATCTAGGCACGCACTCATAGCGGGATTGATTGCAGATGCTGTAGGCATATTATGCGCTGTTTACATATGTAAAATCATATTCATATAAAATACTCCTGTGACAGATTACAAAAAAAATCTAGGCCTTAAGGAATCAACCTCAATTGTTGTCAGCCGTATCATTGGATCTGGCATCTTTAGAACTCCAGCTCCAATAATGGCCCTTGTAGGATGCACATCACTTTTTGGTCTAGTGTGGGTACTAGGCGGCATAATAACAATATTCGGTGCAGTGGTTTATGCAGAACTAACGGCCATGATACCAAAATCAGGCGGACCTTACGTATTTTTAAAAGAGGCCTACGGACCATATATAGCTTTCTTAAGGGGATGGGCAATGTTTTTTGTCTCTGAAACCGCTTCGATTGTCGCAGTGTCACTCGTGTTTGCTGAATTTATTAACGCAATATTTGAGATCATTACCGGAACTCCGTTTGGGCTCTTTCCAACATTTTTATTATCTCTAATTACTATATGGATGCTCACGACTATAAACCTTTTTGGAGTCAAGATCAGTGGAAAATTTCAAGTGGTGTTTGGCATAACCAAGGTGGTTGCGGTTGGAGGAATAATTGGAATAACACTGACTGGGTTTTCCACAGGTAATTTAGCTCACTTTAGTAATCCATTTTGGCCTGAAGAATTCGGATGGCCTACTATTCTTGCTGTTGGCGCTGCACTACGATATTCTTTTTTTGCATTCAGCGGGTGGGAAGGTGCTACCTATATGGCTGAAGAGGTCAAAGACCCTGGCAAGACGCTTCCCCTTGCACTTTTCCTAGGAATATCTGGGATCATGGTACTCTATTTAGGAGCCAATCTCGGGTATCTCTATCAGCTAGATGTAGAAGCTATAAAACAAAATAAATGGGTAGCAACTAAGGCTGTAGAGGTCGTTCTCGGAGCCTCAGGAGGCATACTTATCTCTATCGCTGTCGCGATCAATGCTTTTGGAAACATAAGCACGCAAATACTTTGTAAAGGCAGGGCCTGGCATGCTATGGCAAGAGATGGCCTATTTTTTGATAATTTTAATAAGCTGCATCCTGTTTATGCTACGCCAAACAATGCTCTGATTGGGCAAGGAATCTGGGCGACAGTTTTATTAATAGGCGCTGTGGCCTCTACCTACTACCAATCTGAACCCGGAAATAACAACACCTATGAAATAATTATTGATTTTTTTTCGGCCACAAGCACCATATTTAATCTTTTCACATTTGGTTCTATCTATATTCTCCGGAAAAAGTTTCCTAATAAAAAAAGACCATACAAAGCATTCTTTTATCCATGGAGCATGATCATCGTACTGGTTTTATATGTATCTTTTCTAATACTCACACTTATCACAGCTTTTGTACCATCTATGATAGGAATTGCTCTGACCGCAACCGGAACTATTTATTATACAAGAAAAGTGAAAAACTAGGCGCTCAAACAATATCCCAGCCAAAGTATTATCCTA
>Ga0208765_1002250_pt1 | contig 10878 bp, 8 predicted proteins | sample ETNtaG_2_FD_185783 | JGI IMG/M metagenome (GOLD analysis project Ga0208765, IMG submission 185783) | Marine microbial and viral communities from oxygen minimum zone, Eastern Pacific Ocean - ETNP201406SV203 (SPAdes) (version 2) | ecosystem: Environmental > Aquatic > Marine > Oceanic ... | reverse complement strand
GCAGGAACAGTTGTTGGTTCTGCTGGGACGCTACTGACCCAACTAATGGCCAAAGCTATGAACCGCTCATTGGCTAATGTTTTGTTTAGTGGTTTTGGTGACAGTAGTGCTCTGTCATCAGAAGAAAACACACAAGGAGAAATGAAGCCCATTGAAGCAAACGATGCCAGCATCATGATGGCTTTTGCTCAAAAAGTTATTGTTATACCGGGCTACGGTATGGCTGTTGCACAAGCCCAACAAAAAGTATGGGAATATTGTCAATTGCTTATCGATCGAGGTGTTGATGTAAAGTTTGCTATACACCCTGTTGCAGGAAGAATGCCAGGTCATATGAATGTCTTATTAGCAGAGGCCGGGGTTCCTTATGATTTAATTTATGATGCTGATGAGATCAACCAAGAATTTAAAAGTTGTGATGTGGCTTTGGTGATTGGCGCTAATGATGTGGTTAACCCTGTCGCTAGAACCGATCCATCTAGTCCTATTTATGGAATGCCTATACTTGATGCTGATTACTCTTCAAATGTTATAGTTGTCAAACGAGGCCAGGGTGCTGGTTTCTCAGGCATTGAAAACAGTTTATTCTTTTTAGATAACACTAGAATGCTATACGGAGATGGAAAGGACGTGGCCACAGATCTAGTTCAATCAATAAAAGAGCTTTAAATAAAGACAGTTATCTCAACTTTCAGAGTATGTTATTCTCAGCATTATGTTTGTAAGATTTGAAATGGAGCGCTTTCAGTCCGTCTATGAAAATGAGGTGGATTTTAACCTTAGTGATAGCGGCAATCATCCAATGTCTATTAATGATTTGCTTGATAAAGATGAAATTGAGAGGTTTTTATCAATGGAAATCTACTACGGTTATACACAGGGTGACCCTCGTTTGCTCAATTTAATTAAAGACTGGTACCCCAACACCAACGAGTCAAATATTCTACTAACTAGTGGCTCTGCTGAGGCTAATTTTATAATGGCTTGGACGTTAGTTAAGCCTGGTGATGAGGTGGTTATGGTGTTGCCAAATTATATGCAAGTGCCTGGTTTGGCCAAAAATTTTGGTGCTAAAATAAAAACCATAAACCTTAAAGAGGAACTGGGGTGGCGTCTCGATTTAAATGAGTTAGAGGAAATTGTTACCCCTAATACTAAATTAATTTCCATCTGTAACCCCAACAATCCAACTGGGGCTGTTATGACAGATGAAGAAATGACTTCTATTGCATCGATTGCAAGAACCAATGATGCTTATGTTCATTCAGATGAAGTTTATCGTGGCTCAGAGCTTGATGGCAAAGAAACCAAAAGTTTTATAGAGTTTTACGAAAAAGCAATTGTGTGCTGTGGGCTATCAAAATCTTTTGCCCACCCAGGTCTAAGAATCGGCTGGTTGGTTGCCAATGAAGAATTGGTTGAAGAAATTTGGGCCCACAAAGATTATACGTCACTATGTGCTTCTGTTTTGTCCCAAGAAATAGCAATAAAAATTATGGCAAAAAAAACTAGGGGACAAGTTTTATCGAGGTCTAGTGAAATGCTAAATAACAACCTAAAATTATTTCAATCCTGGTTGGATTCTCATAACGGATTGTTTACGTTTGTTCCACCACAAGCTGGGGGGATGGCTTTTGTGGGCTACAAAATGGATATTAATAGCATGAAGTTTGCTCACAAACTAAGAATTGAGCAAAGCGTTTTGATAGTTCCTGGTGACTGTTACGGTATGGATGGTTACTTAAGGTTTGGTATCGGCTCTCATTCTGATTATTTATCACAAGGATTAGAATTGGTTAGCAATGGGATAAAGTCTATAGGGTGCTGAAAAAATCAATACTAAATATTGCTATACAAACACCCGTTAAATCGCTTTTTGACTATAGCGTAAACCCAGAATCTAAGATAAAACCACAAATTGGTCAACGAATTCACGTGCCTTTTGGGAATAAAAAAAGGTTGGGGTTTATACATGATATTAGCTCTTCATCCAAAATAAGTAATAGAAAGTTAAGGCCTTTTACAGAAATTATTGATGAAACACCGGTTATAGATAACCACACAAGAGATCTGATTAAGTGGTGCTCAAATTACTATCATTACCCTATTGGTATGGTTTACTCAACTATTGTTCCCAAGTATTTAAGAGAGTCTAAATACCCAAACAAAATTAAAGACAAAGGTTTTGTGGCTGTAGCAGAAAAGAGAAAAATCTTAACCGATGCTCAAAAAAGCGCCCTAAAAGAATCCGAAAAATATTTTAAAAATAAAAGCACTCTTCTCCTTAACGGAATCACAGGAAGCGGCAAGACAGAAGTGTATATGCGACTAATTGAAAAAGAGCTGAGTCTTGGCCACCAAGTATTGTTTCTTGTTCCAGAGATTGGCTTAACCCCACAAACTGCCAATGTTTTAACTGACCGTTTTGGTGATTTAGTTAATGTTGTACACTCTGGGACCAGCCCCAAGGTTAGAGCATCTGTTTGGATTGCTGCACAAAAAGGTCTTACTCAATTAGTTGTTGGAACAAGGTCTGCTATTTTTACTCCTTTTGCTTCGTTGGGGATTATTGTTGTTGATGAAGAGCATGATCAATCTTACAAGCAACAAAACGGTTTAATGTACTCAGCCAGGGACCTGGCTGTTGTAAAAGCAAAAAAACACAACGCAAAACTACTTTTAGGTTCAGCCACACCATCTTTTGAAAGCTTGTTTAATGTAAAAAAGAAAAAATATGGTGCAGTTGAAATTAATAAAAGAGTGTTTTCAACTCCCTTGCCTGAAAATAAAATAATAGACCTGAGGGTACACCCAATAACCAAAGGGTTAACTAGGCCGCTAATTAAAGACATAGCAGAACAGATCAACAAGAACAAACAAGTGTTAATCTTTTTAAACAGAAGAGGGTATGCCCCTTTAACCATGTGCGAAGAGTGTGGGCATATAGAAGAATGCCCAAGGTGTGACACAAGCTTGGTTTTGCATAAAACAATTAGCCTTCTAAGGTGTCATCATTGTTCATATCAAAAAACACAACCTCAATCATGTAGCGAATGTAGTTCTAATAATGTAATTGTTGGCAAAGGCACACAACAACTTGAAGAAGGTTTAAAAGAGGAGTTTCCTGGTGAAAAAATACTAAGAATAGACCGAGACACCACCAGGTCCAAAAAAAAGCGAGAACTTGCTATGGAGCTTGCACACTCAGGTGATGCAAAAATTTTGATAGGCACACAAATGCTAACAAAAGGTCATGATTTTCCAAATCTATCTATGGTGGCAATAATAAATGCTGACCAAGGTTTGTTTGGGAGTGGTTTTAGAAGCAGTGAGTTATTTGCCCAACATTATTTTCAAGCTTCTGGTAGATCAGGCAGAAGGAGTGAAAGAGGTCTAGTGGTGATCCAAACACACAACCCAAGCCATCCTTTATTACAAAACATTATCAACAATAATTATAATTCTTTTTTCAATAGCTCTATTGAAGAAAGGATTAAACATTTGTGGCCGCCCTATTATGGTGCGGCTCTATTAAGGGCAGAGGCGGTTAATAAAAAAAAGGTGTTTGAGCTTCTCTCTAAAGTCAGTAGTTTTGGTGAAACATTAAAAAACCATAAAACTTTATTTCTAGGGCCTATTTCTTCTCCCATTGAAAGAAAACTAGGGAAATATAGGGGTCAAATATTACTATTAAACAAAAATAGAAAAAAACTTCATTCCACGCTTAATCAAGTAAGATTGTTTATTGAGAATAATGACATGAGTAAAGGCGTAAGATGGGTTATTGATATAGACCCAATCGACATGTCTTAATGAGTTTTAGAACAAGAAGAAAAGATTGAAAAATAAGTTAAAAAAATTATTACAAAAAACCATTGCTACAGAAAAAATTCTTGGCAGCAACGATGCTAAAAACCTTGAGATAGAAATCAGCAGATCAGTTAAGCCTGATTTTGGTGATTTTTCATCTAATATTGCCTTAAAGCTTAGCAAACAAGTGGGTTTAAGCCCTTTTGAGCTTGCAACATCGATCTCTAACTCTATAGACAAGCCAAGTTGGCTAAAAGAAACTGAGGCTATTCAGCCGGGTTTTATTAACTTTTTTATTGAACATGAAGTTAAAGCTGATGTTTTGATATCAATAATAGATAAGCAAAGTGCTTTTGGGACTCAAGATCCGGGCTCCAAAGAATCTATATTGCTGGAGTTTGTTTCTTCAAACCCTACAGGGCCCCTACATGTTGGTCATGGTCGTCACGCTGCTTTTGGCGACTCACTGGCAAAGCTTTTAAAAAAAGCAGGCCATTTAGTTGAAACAGAATATTATATAAATGACGCTGGAAGACAAATTGATATCTTAGTTTTAAGCGTTTTAATTGAGGCTATGAATCTCTCTGGGATTAAAACAACCCCTCCTAAGGCTTGCTATCAAGGTGGGTACATAAAAGACATAGCAAAATTTGTTAATAAAAAACAACTTGTAAATCTAGACAACATATCTTTAGGCAATGAGAGAGCCAAAGGTTTAAATAAAGATGAAGAAACTGATGCTTTGGTCTCAATAGTTAGGGGCTCTATAGGAGAGGATGTCTTTGAGAAAGTAACAGGGGCTGTTTGTCAAAATGTCTTACAAACAATCAAAAAAGACTTGGGTGATTTTGGTGTGGAATTTGATCACTGGTTTTCAGAAAAAAACATGATCAAAGAATCAAAAATTAAAAAGATAGTAGCGCGTTTAGAGGATAAAAATTCTTTAGTAAAAAAAGATGGTGCAACCTGGTTGAAAACAACAAATTATGGAGACGATAAAGACAGAGTTGTCATAAGAGAAGATGGCAGAAGTACTTATTTTGCTTCTGATATTGGCTATCATGCTGACAAGAAGGACAGGGGGTTTGATAGGCTTATTAACATACTTGGTTCTGATCATCATGGTTATATTGCAAGACTTAAAGCGGGCCTAGCCTCAATGGAATATGAGCCTGAGGATTTAGAAGTGATACTCATGCAGTTTGTAGCTCTTTATAGGGGCAAAAAAAAGCTACAAATGTCAACCCGCTCAGGTAATTTTGTTCCAATGAGAGATCTTTATGAAGAGGTTGGTGTTGATGCTGCTAGATTTTTTTATATTAGCAGATCAAATGACCAACATTTAGATTTTGACCTAGAGTTGGCAACACAACAAAATAACCAAAACCCTGTCTATTATATTCAGTATGCAAACGCCAGAATATGTAGCGTTATCCAAGAAATAAAAAAGAAAGGGTTTAGAAACAATCAGGCGCTTGGCAAAAAAAATATACGTAACCTTAATAACAAACATGAGCTAGAGTTGATATCCTTGCTGCAAAACTACCCTGATGTTATTAACCGAGCGGCTGAAAAAAGGTCTGTGCACCAACTATCTAATTACCTAAAAGATCTTGCTCAGGTTTTTCACTCATATTATGGTTTACAAAAATTTGTTGTTGCTGATGACGAAGTAAGAAACCCAATGGTTTTGTTACTCCAGTGTGTGTCCATTGTTATTGTTGATGGGTTAAAAATACTTGGGGTCTCAGCCCCAAAAAAAATGTAGGGCTATTTCTTTTTGTATTCAATACCAAGTGATTGAAGCTTTCTATAAAGGTTTGTTCGCTCCATCTCGACCCGTCGTGCAAGTTCGCTCATTTTTCCACCAACCAACTCTAGCTGTCTTGTCAGAAAGGCTCTTTCAAATTGTTTTTTAGCTTCTTTCATGCTTAACGTCATAACACTACTTTCAATCAATAGGTTTCCTTTAGGGCCTTGTAAGGTCAACGTTTCTTCAATCTCCTCGATATTGATTATTTCTTTGTCTTTTCTCATTAAAAGTGCATGAACCATATCGATTAACTGTTTTAGGTTTCCTGGCCATGAGTACTTGGTCAGCATGTTTTGTGCTGCCAAACTAAACCTCCTATAAGTCAGATCTTCATGTTTTATAAAGTACTGAACACAAAGATCTAATAACTCTGGAATATCATGAAGATAACGTCTTAAAGGGGGTATTTTGACTATCTCTTTATTGGTTGATTCAAACTCTGAGGTTAACTCATTATTATTTAAGCTTATGTAGTAATTTAAACCTTTTGCTTCTTTCTTTCTTATGATTGACTTAACTATTGCTCGCTCTGGCGGATCCAATAAATGAACCCCCTCTAAGAAAACACCTGCGTTTGATAATTTATTAATCTGCTGCACTAACTCAGACTCAAACACTGCCTCACCCTTAAAGTCAATGTTAAGCAAATTTAACGGAAAAACATAAAAATTAGAGTGCTTATTGAACTGCTTAAAGTGTAGATACTTAGCCCAACCTTCTTTTTCTGTGCCCTCCTCTCCAATTAGAAACATAGTGTCTGTTTTTGCTATATCAACAATTATAGCCCTAAAAATATCAGAGAATTTTTTACTGTTTTTGATTATATAGGTCAAGATATCAGTATCTTCTTCTTGTTTTTGCTCAGAAAAAACTTTATCAATAGTGCCAAACAAATTTTCTATTGATATTGGTTTTTCTATAAAATCAGCTGCCCCAAGCTTGGTGGCCTTTATTGCTGTTTCTATTGTTGCGTGGCCTGAAATCATGATCACAGGGAATTGCTTGCTTTGGTCTTCAGCCCATTCTTTTAACAACGTTATTCCGTCTTCGTCTGGCATCCATATATCTAAAAACACCAAATCAGGTGTCTTTCTGATTAGTAGCTGCCTAGCTTCTTCAGCAGAAGAGGCAACTATAGCCTCATAGCCTTCCTCTACCAAAATATCACTGATGATATTTCTAATCTCCCTTTCATCATCTACAACCATTATTAATTTTCGTTTTTTATTCATTTGATTAGCCTTTTTTTGGTTGAAACAAGGGTAATGTAATTACTACAGAAGCCCCTTGTTTATCTCTGTTTTGTAGTTCTATGTGGCCCATATGTTCTTCAATAATGTGTTTTACGATTGCTAAACCCAAGCCCTTGCCTTTGGTTTTGGTGGTAACATAAGGCTCAAATGCATTGCCTACTATATTAGGCTCAAAACCTTTTCCGTTGTCGCTTATTGTTAGCTCTATACATGGTCTGTTGTTAATTTCCATCTTGTTCGTTTTAATATTTATTGCTGGTGAAGAGCCTTTAACTGTTGCATCAAGTGCATTTTTTATTAAGTTATTAAAAACTTGTCTAAGTTTTTGCTCATCAGCTTGAACAGTGCAGCTTTCAGAATGTAGGTTTAGTCTAAATATTTTTTTATTGTCTTTTTTTGAATATAAACCTATAGATTCTTTAATTACGCTTATGATGTTAAAGCTTTCTATTTTTAGTGTTGGTTCTTCAGCAAACTTACCAAATGCATTTACCATCCCCCTTAAAACTTCAACCTGGTTTACTATGGTTTCCGTTGAGTGAGTGATGAAATCTAAATCCTCGCCTTTGAATACTGAAGAATACCTTTTTTTGATTCGCTCAGCCGAGAGTTGAATTGGGGTTAAAGGGTTATTAATTTCATGTGCCATTCTTTTGGCAACATCACTCCAGGCTGCCTCTTTTTGGGCTTGGATAAAAGATTGAACGAGGGCCGTAATTTCATCTGATTCATCTTTTGTTTCAGGTAATCTAATTTTATTTTTGGCTGGGCCTGTCTGTTTCTCAAGCGCTTCAATGGGTTTAACCAACCTTTCTGCAAACTCTATAGATCCATAAATTGCTAGCAACAAGGCTAACAAAACAACAATAGCTAAAGTTAAAACATAGCTATATTGGATGGGGGTTTTCATAAAGCTTAACCTTCCATATCGAGCATATGTTTCTTCAACAGAGTCTGCCATCATGCTTAATTTTGGATCAACACTAAAGAATGCCTGTAGATATAGTGGTTTTTGGTTTGAGGAAAAACTCAACACAGGAACTAGGACACGAATAAGGTAAGAACCATTAGGGGTTGAATCTAAACTCGTCCATGATTGTTTGAGGTTAGCTTGCTCAATCTCTAGTCGTGTCGGCATTCTCGGGTTGAGTCGATTAATTTGATCGGAGCTGGAGGATAAAACCTGGAGATCTGAGTCTAAAACAACTAGCTGTTCTGCATTGGATGTTTTAACTAATTGTTGTAGTTGCTGATCAATGCTCTCTATTCCAGTTAACCCTAGAGCTAAATTTGAAGTTTCAAACAAGCCTTGTTGTATTTTCTCATCAAGCGCAGACCTTCCAAGCATTAGTGCATTGTTTAGCCCTTGCTCAACATCTGCATCAGACCAGACACTGATCCCTTTGTTCATAAAATTAATGGCAAAAAAGAAAAGAACAATCGCTGGAACAATGGCTAGGCCACCAAACGCTAAAGCCATTCTTAGGCGAAGTTTTGCCCCTAGTTTATTCTGTTTATAGTCCTCAATAAGTTTTTTAGCGCTTAAAAATACGAGAAAAAGAAAGACTATAAATGAAAAAACATTAACCGCTATTAATGAGAATTGCACTTTGTTGATCTCGTTGGGGTTGTCAGCTGAGAACATAAGCGCTAATAATGAGCTAGCACTTAAGAAAATAAGGGAAAATATTATTTTCTTGGTTGTTTTAGGGTTTAATTGAATAGTTGCCATTGTATTTGCTCTAAATCAGAATCAAGGCCCTCCCTCCAAAAAGAAAGTGTTTTTATCCACCGAGATACATCTCTTGCTCTAAGGCCTGAATCTAGGAATACCCTGTAATTTGCCTCGAGAGACAACAATGAGTCATCAACTAAAGGTAGTTTTTTTATTTTACTTAAATAGCTGCTTACCTCGTTTATTGTCGACATAGAGACTTGCCAGCCTGTATTGTTGTTGGTCACAGAGTAACGCCTTGTAAACGCATTAAACTCAATTGTATAAATTTGTGTTAGTGCTCCAATGTTTCTATCTAAGCGCCAATTTCTAACATCTATGATTTGAAACCTTAATTCTAAATTAAAAACTATCCCGGACTCTAAGGCCTTTATTTGCTCTTTTTCAAAACTTAGAGGTATTTCAATATCACTATAATAAACCCCTGTATCAAGATAAGAATGCCCTTTGCCAGTTTCTGAGTTTGTTGTTGTTGAGAAAGCAAAAAAAAGATTCGCTGCCAAAAAAATAATTATTGTTTTTATTCTATACATAACTAATTGAGCGCTTTATTTAAAACACTAAACCCTTTTCCAAAATCCCCTCCACTTATGGTTTTTTTTCCCTCTAATTGGATTGTTTTTATTAATAAATTACCTTCACCTGTTGAAACCACCATGCCTTTATCATCACAACGGATTACAACACCGGGTTCATTGTAGGTTTTTTTATCAGTAGACACTTCGGCTTCCCAAATCCTTAAATAGCGCCCATCAATATGGGTAAATGCCACAGGCCATGGGTTATAGGCCCTTATGTGTTGATCAATGTTTTTTGCTTCCTTTTGCCAACTAATTTTACCGTCTTGTTTTATGATTTTCTCAGAGATCGTTGCTTTATTATGGTTTTGATTTTTGGCTTGTAATTTGCCCTCTAATATTTTTCCTAATGATGTTGTCAGCATTGTGGCTGCTAATGTTGAGAGCTTTTCAGCAAGGGTTTTTGAGTTATCTTTATTGTCAATATGAAGTTTTTTTGAAAGAAAAACAGGGCCTTCATCTAAAGATGTTGTCATTCTCATAATTGAAACACCTGTTGTTTTGTCCCCATTTAATATTGCAGACTGGATTGGTGAGGCGCCCCTCCATAAGGGTAACAAGGACGGGTGAATGTTTAGGGTGTCATGACTAAAAAGATTGAGCACCTCTTTTGGGATTATTTGCCCATAAGAAACAGTTAGTAAAACATTGGGTGACAAGCTCATAATATCTGCCTCAACATTTTGCTCCTTGAGTGACGCATAAGAAAAAACCTCTAGGCCCATATCAAGAGCCAATTCCATAAGGGGATTGGCTTTCTGCTCTAGCCCCCTACCTTGTTTCTTTTTTGGTTGTGTTAAAACGCTAACTGATTTAAAACCAAGCTCCATAATTGCTTCAAGTGGGCGTATTGAAAACTGAGAAGAGCCTGCAAACATAATGTTTTGTTGGGACATCATTGTTGTAGCTCCATTTTAAACAATGCTTACTGTGGTCCCTTGTGGGGTTTGGTTATTTGATAGCTTTTTTTGTTTTGCGATTTTTTTTCTTAGGCGTTGCAGCTTAATGTTTGGAACATAATCAATGAAAAGTTTCCCGTCTAAGTGGTCTATTTCATGTTGGATACAAATAGATAATAAATCGTCTGCCTCTATATTAACCTCGGATCCGTCAATGTTTTGGGCCAACAAGTTTATTGTTTTGTGTCTTTTAACAGTGGTCCGAATCTCGGGCACAGAAAGGCACCCCTCATTGCTTTCAATGTTGCCTCCGAATGAGGTTAGCTTTGGATTAACAAAGATTAAAGGGTTGTTCCTATCTTCACTGATGTCTATCACAATCATTCTAATGGGATGGTTAATCTGTGGGGCGGCCAACCCAATTCCTCTAGATTCATACATAATTCTCAGCATGCTATCTGATAAAGCCATTAATCCCGCGTCAAAACTTTCTACAGGTTTTGACACTCTTCTTAATCTTTCATCTGGAAACTGTAACAATTCCAAATCTTTTTCCATTTGCTTAAACCTCAATTTTAAAGTGACAAAAAATGGGAGAAATATAATATCACGATGTTGTTGTTTTTTTCCAAAACATCTCATAGGAACATAAAATTTATTTGAAGAAAAAAAGAATTTGACCTTAGTGATTTTTTCATACATCCTCAACCTATAAACTACTTTCTAACAAATGAATCAAAACCTGAAAGAAGACTTCCTAGACGTACTGCTTTACCTTTTTGAGTATTAT
>Ga0208765_1002243_pt1 | contig 10897 bp, 8 predicted proteins | sample ETNtaG_2_FD_185783 | JGI IMG/M metagenome (GOLD analysis project Ga0208765, IMG submission 185783) | Marine microbial and viral communities from oxygen minimum zone, Eastern Pacific Ocean - ETNP201406SV203 (SPAdes) (version 2) | ecosystem: Environmental > Aquatic > Marine > Oceanic ... | reverse complement strand
CCATAAATTTGCCTGCGGATATGTACAGGGGGTGAAGCACATCAATCCTGGTGTAGTCGTATATCAAAAGATGACAGGAACAACTCCTGCAGCATGGAATGATCCTGCTCGTGGAGCACAGCTTGCTAAGACCATGTATGACAGTGGTGCAGATATTGTTTATGCCGCAGCCGGTGGTACAGGGCTTGGGGTTTTACAAGCGGCGGCTGATAATAACAAACTTTCAATTGGTGTTGACAGCAACCAGAACCATCTGCAGCCTGGATTCGTTTTGACTTCCATGCTTAAGCGGGTCGATGTTGCTGCCTATGAAGTGTTTAAATCAGGACAAGATCGTTCATGGAAGGCAGGATTCAAAATTCTTGGACTTGCAGAAGAAGGTGTTGGCTGGTCACTTGATGAGCACAATTCCAAATTGGTCACTAGTGCAATGAAAAGTAAAGTAGAGCAAGTCCGTAAAGATATCATTGCAGGTAATATTAAAGTGCATGACTACATGAGCAACAATAAATGTCCTGTGCAATAGTAATATAATGTTATTTGTTATATAAGTTATGGTAATGGGTGACGACTTCATCACCCATTACCGGCCAACCTCTGTCTTTGGTCTCCTGTACCAATCACCTTTTTCATGTCCTCTCAAAAAATTATCATAGACACAGACCCGGGACAGGACGATGCTATCGGTATCTTACTTGCGCTTGCTTCTCCTGAAGAACTTGATCTGCTGGGCATAGTAACAGTAGCCGGAAACGTTCCTTTAGAATTAACCTCCCGAAATGCATTAATGCTCTGTGAGCTAGCAAAAAAACCTAAAACAAAGGTATTTGCCGGTTGCTCCAGGCCACTCGTACGCCCGCTAGTTACTGCTGAACACGTTCATGGTAAAACAGGTTTGGATGGTGCAGATCTTCCGGACCCAACAATATCTCTTCAAAAGCAGCACGGAGTAGACTGGACGATTGAAATTTTGCTGTCAGCTGAGGACAACTCCATCACTATATGCTGCTTTGCGCCTCTTACAAATGTGGCAATGGCCATGATTAAGGCTCCTGAGATTATTCCAAAAATTAACAAGATTGTAATGATGGGAGGAGGCTACTTTGAAGGAGGAAACATTACACCTGCTGCTGAGTTTAACATATATGTTGATCCACATGCAGCAAACACCGTTTTACGATGCGGTCGCCCAATTGTAATGATGCCCCTTGACGTTACTCATAAAGCTCTTATGCAGCGAAAATGGTTGGAAGGACTTAGGGATTTGGGATCTGCGGTAGGGGACGCTGCATATGGAATGATGAGTTTTTATGAGCGCTTTGACCTTGAAAAATATGGTTCCAGTGGAGGTCCCCTTCATGACCCTACTGTAATTGCCTACTTGCTTAAGCCTGAACTTTTTGAGGGACGGGATGTCAATGTGGAAATAGAAATTCATTCTGAACTGACGATGGGAATGACCGTTGTAGACTGGTGGAATGTTTCCGATCGCCAGCCAAACGTGACATATAACAATCAAATCAACGCAGATGGGTTTTTTCAGTTAATTTTGGACCGCCTTTCACTCCTGTAAAATAAATTAACTCGGGTATTAGCCCCAGATAAGCTGCACAAAAAATCAAAATTCAACTCCTGAGATTATGCCAAATCTGGCAATACAACTATTTGATATAAATAAAAATTTTGGTACTGTTTGTGCCAACAAAAATGTTTCTCTTACGGTAAAGTCAGGAACCATTCATGGAATTGTTGGAGAAAACGGTGCAGGCAAATCAACCTTAATGAGTGTTCTTTATGGATTTTACCAGGCAGATTCAGGATCGATAGCCGTACTGGAAAAGCAGACTGTCATACGAAGTACACATGATGCAATTCAAGCAGGAATAGGCATGGTACACCAGCATTTCATGTTAGTTGATACTTTCACGGTGTTGGAAAATGTAGTGCTGGGTACGGAGTCAGGCATTTCACTTAAAGAATCCTTACGTGCTTCTGAGATAGAGCTGAAACGACTTGAAAAAGAATATCATCTTGAAGTGGATATCAATGCTACTATCAACACGTTACCGGTAGGATTGCAGCAGCGTGTTGAGATTCTTAAAGCGCTTTATCGTGGAGCAGAAATACTTATTCTTGATGAGCCAACTGGTGTGCTTACACCTCAGGAAGCAGACCATTTGTTTCGCATTCTGGATGAACTCAGGGAACAGGGGAAAACAGTAATTCTGATCACTCATAAGCTTAGGGAAATAATGGCTATCACTGATTATGTTTCCGTTATGCGTCAAGGTGAAATGGTTGCCCATCGCAAAACTTCTGAAACCAACAAAGAAGAATTGGCTGAATTGATGGTGGGAAGAAAAGTGCTTCTTCGTGTAGACAAAGCTCCTGCAAATCCAGGCAGGACAGTCCTTTCAGTTGATCATCTGGATTATAAAGATAATTCCGGTATTCACAGGTTGAAAGATGTTAGCTTTGAAGTTCATTCTGGAGAGATTGTTGGTGTTGCAGGTGTATCCGGGAACGGTCAATCGGAACTACTTGATATCATTACAGGCATAAACCCTTTGCAAAATGGGACAATAAAAATTAACTCTCAGGAAATTACCCCTGAATCAAGTGTAGACGCTGCTTCCATGCGTCGTCTCGGTATGGCTCATGTGCCAGAGGATAGGCAGCGAATGGGACTGGTTACGTCATTTGCCGCAAGTGAAAATATCATTTTAGGTTATCACAGGGATCCGGCTTACAACGGTCTTATCGAAATGGACCGTGATGCTATAACTAAATCCTGCCGTGATCAGATGGAACATTTCGACGTGCGTCCGGGGAATCCATTATTGAGAGTCTCTCTCTTTTCCGGAGGTAACCAACAAAAAATGGTGGTTGCACGGGAAATCGAAAGAAGCACGGATTTACTGGTGGTTGGGCAGCCGACTCGTGGAGTAGACATTGGGGCAATTGAATTTATTCATCGTCAAATAATTGCCATGAGGGATGCAAACAAAGCTGTGCTGCTGGTATCGGTGGAGTTGGATGAAATACTTTCTTTGAGTGACAGAATTTTAGTAATGTTTGACGGACAAATCATGGGAGAAGTTTTGGCAAAAGACGCTAACGAGCGTGATATTGGACTGCTTATGGCAGGGATACGTAAGGAGGCAGCTTGAGCGAACGACAAATCAATGATCTGGTGGTCACCCTCGTTACAGTGACAAACCTGTTACTGGCGTTTCTTGTTTCCGGTATTGTGATCTGGGCACTAGGTGAAGATCCCTGGTTTGCACTGGAAACCATGCTCTACGGCGCATTCGGTTACGATGAAGGACTTGGGTATACGCTTTACTACACTACTAATTTTATTTTTACGGGTCTGGGATTTGCGATCGGGTATCATTGCGGGTTGTTCAATATTGGAGCTGAAGGACAGGCATATATCGGAGGACTTGCGGTAGGGCTGCTTTGTCTGTGGTTGGAAAACTGGTCGCTTTGGATTGTTTTTCCACTGGCAGTAATTGCATCGATCATATTCGGAGGAATTTGGGGAGCAATACCTGGATATCTGAAAGCCAGGCATGGAAGTCATGAAGTGGTAACAACAATTATGTTCAACTTCATCGCTTCAGTGATCATGGTATATCTGCTGTCTCATGTACTTAGACCGCCACAGGAAATGTCTCCTGAATCACGTGATTTTGCTGAAAAAGTATGGATCCCGCAAATGCACGAAATATTTGGCTGGTTTGGATTTGAAATTACACAGACTCCTCTGAATGGGACATTCTTTTTTGCTCTTATCTGCTTATTTCTGGTGTGGCGCTTTGTCTGGTTCACTCGTTGGGGATACGAGCTCAGGACTGTAGGTACAAATGAGTCTGCAGCAGTTTATGCGGGAATAAGCGTCTCAAAAAATATCATCATTGCAATGATAATTTGTGGAGGATTGTCCGGTTTTGTCGGAATTAACGAAATTATGGGGTCAAGTCATCGAATTATGCTTAATTTCCAGTCCGGTATTGGATTCACTGGGATTGCTGTTTCTCTGATTGGTCGTAATCACCCCCTGGGAATACTGTTAGCAGCCCTGCTGTTCGGAATACTTTACCAGGGAGGAGCAGAGCTTTCATTTGAAGTCCAAACCATAGACCGCCACATGGTAGTTTTGATACAGGGATTGGTGATCCTGTTTGCAGGGGCGCTGGAAAATCTTTTCCGTCCTCAAATTGAACATTTTGTAAAACAAGTGGCTATACGCACAGCATGAGCATGATCCAAATCAATATGCAGTACTTTTTTCACCAGCTTTGTAAATCAGCTGTTTGCCTTACAAAAACTTATGTGGAATGATTTATTACTAATCTTGGATGGTACCCTCCGCATTTCAGTACCTTTTGTGCTGGCTGCAATGGGAGGTATTTTTGCTGAACGTTCGGGAGTGATAGACTTTGGACTTGAAGGGAAAATGCTCGGAGGAGCCTTTGTAGCAGCCGCTGTAGCTCATTGGACCCAATCTGCATGGTTGGGGCTGCTTGGTTCAATTTGTATCGGAATTATTTTTTCAATGATCCATGGCTTTGCCAGTGTAACCAAGCGCGGCAATCAAGTAGTCTCATGTGTTGCAATAAATATATTTGCAATGGGGCTTACAGTTGTACTGGCTAACGCCTGGTTTGGAATGGGCGGTAAAACTCCTCAGCTTCCCAAAGAAGCCCGTTTCCTTTCCATAGAATTGCCTTTTGCCGAGACTTTGCGTGATATTCCAGTGATTGGAGAAATATATTACGAATTAATCAGCGGACACAATATTTTAGTCTACATTGCTTTCCTGGCTGTGCCGATAACTGCCTGGGTTGTGTTTAAAAGCAGTTTTGGACTAAAATTGCGCGCAACCGGAGAAAATCCTCTTGCTGTCGATACTACTGGGATTTCGGTTAACAAAACACGCTACCAGGCATTACTCTTAAATGGAATACTGGGAGGAATGTCTGGAGCATATCTTTCTACAGCGCATTTGGGATTTTTTGTCAAAGATATGTCTGCAGGTAAAGGTTATTTAGCACTGGCGGCAATGATTGTTGGCAAGTGGAGACCTTATTCTGCAATGTTTGCATGTCTGCTTTTCTCTATTTTGTTTGCCATCAAAGATAAACCTGAAATATCTGAAATGCTTAAAGGTTTAGTACCTCTTAACCTTATCGAAAGCTTTTTGGAAATGTCTCCATACATTCTAACGGTTGTAATTTTAGCAGGTTTCGTAGGAAGAGCTGTTGCACCGAAAGCGATCGGTCAGCCATTTTCTAAAGAAAAGTAAAATCTTATGATTGGCATCAAAGCAATCGGAACATATTTGCCTGAAGCAAGAACTTCAAATTTCGATCGGATGAATAAGTTTGGCATGACAGAGTCATTTGTTAAGCATAAAATCGGTTTTACAGAAGTCGCCATCAAAGCTCCTGAACATGAAACTTCGGATCTTTGTGTCAAAGCCTGGGAGGATCTTCAGGAGAATCATCCTGTAACTCCGGATGATATTGATTGTGTTATTGTCTGCACTCAAAATCCAGATGGGAAAGGACTTCCTCATACATCGGCTATTTTGCATGAGAAGCTCTCACTGCGATTAAGTTGTGCTGTGTTTGACATTTCCCTGGGATGTTCCGGATATGTATACGGACTTTCTGTAATCAAATCTTTCATGGAAGAAAACGAATTTAAGTGCGGCCTGCTTTTCACTGCGGACCCCTATTCCAAAGTTATGAACAACGATGACAAAAAAACAGCAACATTGTTTGGTGATGGTGCGACTGTTACCCTGCTTGATGACAAACCTGTTTTTGAATGCGGTAAATTTGTTTTTGGATCAGACGGATGCAAAAAAGAGGGAATTATTGTGAAAGAGGACGGTCAACTCTACATGAACGGACGCGCAGTATTCACTTTCACAGTAAGAGTTGTTCCGGACAATATAAGAGATATGCTTAAAAAAAACAGTTTCCCGATGGAAAACGTCGACAGCTTTATTCTTCATCAGGGAAGCCTACACATCGTAAATTCAATTGCCGATTCGCTTGGGGTCTCACGAGAGCGTTGTCCATTCCACTCAGCTGAATATGGAAACACAGTTTCTTCATCTGTTCCAATGGTTCTTTCCCGGGAATTTGATAAACAGGAAATGAAAGTTGCCGTTCTTTCAGGATTTGGTGTGGGTCTTTCCTGGGCCAGTACAATGCTCTTCAGAAAGTATTCCTAAAAGCCGGGGTTTTATTTCCAGCTGATCATTTATATTTCAATTTACAATTGAAATTTTACTTGAATTGATAAAAGCTCCCAATCATTGCAGGTTCGGAAAGGCATCAAGTGAAAGGTCATCAAAAAGCCCTGCTTCGAAGCGATGGGCTGCCAGACAGGCAACCATTGCAGCATTGTCCGTGCAAAGACTGGACTGTGGATAGAAAAGTTTAAGCCCCCTTCGAGATGATTCCTCTTCAAATGCTTTACGCAGCTTGCGACTGGCCGCCAGTCCTCCTGAAACAGAAATATTTCTAAGACCGTATTCTTCTGCTGCCTTAAAAGTTTTTTGGAGCAGCACATCTGTTACACTTTGAAAAAAAGAGGCGAGAACAGGTCCTGTTTCGTAAAGTGTTTCTGATTTTTCGGGGCCTGAGGAAGATGATTGCATGCAATTTTCCTTAAATCTCAGCATTGCTGTCTTCAGTCCGCTGAAAGAGAAATTGTGAGTGTTTTTGTTAAGTAATGGACGAGGAAAATCATATTCATTGCCTGAGTACTCCATGGCTGCCTGGTCCACTACCGGACCACCAGGCATAGGAAAGCCAAACAATTTTGCAACTTTGTCAACACATTCTCCTGCAGCATCGTCAATGGTACTGCCGATGATGTCATAATCGAAATGATCACGTGAGTGCATAAGCAAAGTATGTCCTCCTGCAACAACGAGGTGAAGTATGGGAAACTGCATTTCTCCATGGTCCAGCACATTGGCATAAGGATGTGCTTCAACGTGATTGATCCCGATTATTGGACACCCTAACGAATATGCCAGGCTTTTTGCTACAGAAAGGCCAACCAGCAAGGACCCCAGCAGTCCGGGGTGATTTGATACTGCAATGTAATCAATTCCTGTAAAATCAATATCTGCCTTTTTCAGTGCGTCATCGATCAGCAGATGAATAACTTCCAAATGTTTCCTGGAAGCCCTCTCCGGCACGACGCCGCCAAATTCTTCATGCTCCTTATATTGGGAAAGTGTCAGGTTTGCCAATATTTCACGTTTCCCACGCAATACAGAAACTGAAGTATCGTCAAAAGTCGTGTCAATCCCAAGGCCTGTTGCTGACATCCTATCTTGTTTTTTTGATGAGATTTTTTGAATATCCTGATTAGTCAACCAATGCAAATCGATCCATAACTTGAAAAAAAGTTTAAATATTTTAATTTGACGCTAATTATTCTTGCCTACCCCGCATTTTAAAAAAAGAGTTAGACCCAGATTTAATTAGCATTTGCAAAGCTTATTCTTTTGTAGAATACATGCTTATTATTATAGAGTGTTGAGAAAACTTAGTAAAACTATCAAATTGTTACTCCTGCTTATACATTTCCTTAGATGTCCCCTACATCAATATGGATGAGTCTTAGAAAATATTTAACAATTAATCATACAGCTGAAAAGCACCATTTCGTAAAATGAACGGATAGAGTTTATTTTAAACATAATGAATTTAATAAATGGTCATATTTCTTGTTGTTTTCCGATAATGGGGATAAAATTCAGTTGATAACAGAAAAAATTAACCAAGAAACCTGAGTGGCTTTATTTTTTTAAACTTATGAGCAAAGAATTGGGTATTAAGGTCACTCTAAAAGCAGCACTTACTCTTGATGGTAAAATAGCAACAGCCTCAGGTCACTCAAAATGGATTACAGGGGAATCAGCAAGGCAGAAAGTTCATGAACTGAGAAACCAAAACGACGCCGTTTTAGTTGGTATAAATACAGTAATTGCAGATGATCCTGAATTGACTGTGCGTGGAATTGAAAACGGGAACTCACCTGTCCGGATTGTTTTGGACTCTAAGGCCAGAATTCCGGTGAACAGCAGGATTTTTCAAAATGATGGTACTCCGGTAATAATTGCTACTGGAAATAAGGCTTTATCCAGAAAATGGCCCAACTTGCCGGATTTAAAAATATTAACCTCTCCAACAGCAACTCCTGAGATAACCTGGATACTTTCTGAACTGCATAAACTCGGTTTGAAAAGTTTGCTGGTAGAGGGAGGCAGCTTTACTTACGCAAGTTTTCTCAAAAGTGGCGCTGTGGACCGGCTGGTATTATTCATTGGACCCAAAATAATTGGCGGACAGGAAGCATTGTCATGGTGTGGGGAATTAGGAGTTGACCAACTTGATCATGCACTGCAAATTGATATCAGTTCAATTACCCCAGTAGGGGAAGACTGGTTAATAGATGCAAAAATAAAATAACTTGATCTGTATCTGTTATATGCTATTGTTATTACAAATTAAAATAAAAAAATTATTGCAAAATACTGTAAAAATAAATGCCAGAGAATAACAACTTTTTTAATACCATTGAAGACGCCATTGAGGTTTTTGCCAATGGCGATATGTTAGTGGTTGTTGATGATGAAGACCGTGAAAATGAAGGGGATCTTGTTTGTGCGGCTGAGACAATTACTCCGGAGAAAATCAACTTCATGGCAAAACATGGAAGGGGCCTGATCTGTCTTCCACTTGATGCAGAAATTGTGAAACGTCTTAACATTCCATTAATGGTCAGCAACAATAATGCTACTATGGGAACAAACTTTACCATCAGCATTGAAGCATCAACCGGCGTAACAACAGGTATTTCTGCTGCAGATCGTGCACGCACAATTAAAGTTGCTATTGATCCGGATTCGAGTGCCAAAGACATACGCAGTCCCGGACATGTATTTCCATTAAGTGCACTGGAGGGGGGAGTTTTACGCAGGGCAGGACATACAGAAGCTGCCGTTGATCTTGCAAAAATGGCAAATATGCTTCCCGCAGGTGTTATCTGTGAGATTATGAATGAAGACGGAACAATGGCACGCGTACCTGATTTAAAAAAGTTCGCTGACCATCATGGAATTAAGATCATTACAATAAAAGACTTAATTCAGTACAGGAAACGTAATGAAACGCTGGTAGTCAAAAAAGCAGAAGCAGCAATGCCCTCAATTTATGGTGATTTTCAAGTGATAGGATTTCAAAGTCTGCTGGATGAAAGTGATTATGTGGCACTTGTCAAGGGAGATTGGGATGAAGAAGAGCCAGTCCATGTTCGTGTTCATTCAGAATGCCTGACCGGGGATGTTTTCGGTTCATATCGCTGTGACTGCGGTCCACAGCTCCATGCGGCAATGGAATTGGTGGAAAGAGAAGGAAAAGGAGTAATCCTTTACTTGCCGCAAGAAGGCAGAGGGATTGGATTGATCAACAAGCTTCATGCCTACAGACTCCAGGAAGATGGAGCTGACACTGTGGAAGCAAACAATAAGCTGGGATTTAAAGATGATTTACGTGATTATGGAATGGGGGCTCAAATGCTTTATATGCTTGGAGTCCGCCGTATGCGATTAATGACCAATAATCCGCGTAAAATAGTTGGACTTCAGGGACATGGACTGGAAGTTGTTGAAAGAGTGCCGCTTGAAATTGAAAGCAATCCCGGCAATAAAAAGTACTTGCACACTAAAAAATCCAAACTTGGACATATGTTAAATGTATAAATCACTAAAAATATTATCTTTTTTACAACTACTCATTTGTACCTAGTTTAAATTAAAGACAAAAATTAATTAGATTTGAGTTTGTTATTGGTAGATAAATATCGAAACTCAGAATAAAGAGCATAAAGTCACAATTCTAAAGTTACAAAATGGTGTAAATTCCAGAAATTAAGTATTGTCCAGAACAGACTATGACTTTTTCACAATCCGAATTGGCAGAGATGCTCAAAAATCCTGCGTCTTATGCAATTCCTCCTAAATCAATAAAACTCCGGGAAACTGACTCTTCATATTTGTTTGAAGGAGACGACTGGTTGTATAAGATCAAAAAGGAGGGTAATGAGTTTCCCACTCTTGCAGTCAAGGAAGCTTATTGCCGTGAAGAATGCAGGCTTAGTCTTAGTTTTAACCCCAACTGGACTTCAACCGTCCTTCCAATAGTAGAACAAAATGGTGGTATAATAATTGGCGGAACAGAAGGTGAGCCTGTTGAATACGCGCTTAAAATGGAAAACCTGCCTGAACAGTGGCTGCTTTCTGGGCTTTTGGGAAATGATGCTGTATCCAAAAAAAATATGACAAGTATTGCTGGCAAAATATCTGAAATACACTCAAGTAATCCTGCAAAAGACAAAGCTGCCGAATCAGGAAAAGCAGAATCTTTTCGTGCACAGTGTGACGACATGCTTTTTCAGATGAAACGCTATTTTGATACTTCTCTGACTCAGCCTATTTTAGACATGATAAGACATCCGCTGGAAAAATTTATTGATCAAAATAAACGACTCTTCAGCAAGCGGCATCAAAAAGGACGGATTGTTCATGGACATGGCGCTTTCCTTCCGGAACATATTTTTGTGAATGAAAAAGTTGTGCGTTTTATCAGTCCACAGGAAGTACACAGGAAACTGGCTGATTTGGATGTGGCAAATGATGTTTCATCTCTAACTGTTGAACTGGCAAGGATGGGCAAACAAGATCTGGTAGAAACATTTTTAAATCATTATCTTGAAATTTCCAATGATCTGGATTTGCATAAAATGCTGCCCTTATATCAAACTTATTGTGCACTTAAACAGGGTGTCAGAACATGTGAGC
>Ga0208765_1002242_pt1 | contig 10897 bp, 11 predicted proteins | sample ETNtaG_2_FD_185783 | JGI IMG/M metagenome (GOLD analysis project Ga0208765, IMG submission 185783) | Marine microbial and viral communities from oxygen minimum zone, Eastern Pacific Ocean - ETNP201406SV203 (SPAdes) (version 2) | ecosystem: Environmental > Aquatic > Marine > Oceanic ... | reverse complement strand
TATAACTTGAAGAATTATTCCGAAACACTCATTCTTGAAGAATTAAGATTTTCTAGTATTTCTGATTATCAATATGAAATATTAAAACCGCAAATAGATATATTTGAGAATATAGCTATTGCTAAATTCAGGCTAAAACAAAAAGGCATACTGGTAGACAACAAATCTTTCACAGGCAAACAAATTACAATTAATGGTAGAGCGACATTTGTTTTAATTAAGAAAAAAAACTGGAAAATAATACATTTCCATCTTGATCAAATTCCTGAATAATTTTTCTTAAGAATTAGTTTTTAGATTTTGGTTTGGCATCTGGTTTTGGGTTAGATTTACAAAAATTTTTGTAGAGTTCGTAAGCTTCGCTAACATTTGCATTACCATGTATAATAGCGCGAACTGCACGGATCATAGGTACAGGATTATCAGATTGCCAAATGTTTCGACCCATATCGACACCAACAGCACCTCCCTTGATTGAATTGTATGCTAATTCAAGTGCATCATGTTCTGGTATTTTTTTACCACCAGCAACAATTATTGGTACAGGACATGATTCTACTACTTTCTCAAAATTTTCACAATAGTAAGTTTTAACAATATGAGCTCCTTGTTCAGCTGCTATTCTACAGGCAAGTGATAGATAACGTGCATCTTTTTGCCCAATTTCTTTTCCTACTGCAGTAACAGCTAAAACAGGAATACCATATTCCTCTGCCTCGCTTACCAATTGTCCAAGATTAACAATTGTTTGTTTTTCATATTTTGAACCGACAAAAATTGACATAGCTAACCCACATGCATTAAGTCTAATAGCATCCTTGATACTTACAGTAATTTCTTCATTGGATAAATCTTCACCTATAATACTAGAACCGCCAGATACTCTCAAAACTATTGGAACTGGATAATGTGGATTAACAGAAGTTCGTTGTACACCTCTTGTAAGCATTAACGAATCACAGTATTTGAGTAACGGTGCAATTGTTTTCCTAGGTATTTCTAATTTCTCTGTTGGACCAAGAAAATATCCATGATCAACAGCCAGCATTAACGCACGGTTATCATTCGGTTTGACAATGTGAGATATTCTGTTTCGTAAGCCCCAATCCATTTTTCTTCGTTCTGTGTAGGGATAATCAGCCTTCTTAAGCCTTTCTCAATTATTTATGATTATTTTCATAGCATCTTTACCTGTTTTTGCATGTTCAAATGCCATCTGTGCATCAGACAAATTATACCTATGTGTAATAAGCTGTTTTACATTGATTTTTTTTGTTGAAATCATTTCAAGGGCTTCTTTAGTATCAATATCTGATGCAGCATAAGTATTGACAATCGTAATATTTTTAGAATAAATTTTACTCATATCAAGTTCAATTTTATCTCCTTTACTTGGTACACCAAATACAATAATTATACCACCTTTTCTAACAAAATTTATAGCATCAAGTAATGCTTTCATGTTACCAGTTGCAACAATAACAACATCAACTCCTTTGTTCTCTGTTTGAGATTTTATAATCTCTGATGCGTTAGTATTATCAGATCGTATTGTAATAGAATTAAATTTTTTTGCATATTCTAAACGAAAATTATTCAAGTCTAAACAAAAAACTTTTTTGAATTCATAAAATCCTGCCAACATCACATGCATTATTCCAGTAGGACCAACTCCAAGAACCGCCACGGAATCTCCCTTTTTGTGTTTGAATTTATTCCAAGATCTTATACAACATGCAAGAGGTTCAATCATTGCTGCCTCATCAAAAGATATGTTATCGTGTAATTTTAGCACACCACCATTATTAACATTCCATTCTGGTACAACATATTCATCTGCCAAACCACAAGGTTCTAAATTTGATTCATAATACTTTTCACACATTGTTTCATTCCCATGACTACATTCATGACAATTAGCCGAATAACACGCAACATGATGATGCGTAAATACGCGATCGCCAATATTGAAACCTGAAATTTCAGAACCAATTTGAGTTATTACACCTGCCGGTTCATGCCCAAGCCTCATAGATGGCTGCCCATATTTACCAAATACCTTTTCTACGTCAGAACCACATATACCACAAGCCTGCATCTTGACAAGAATCTCATGTGAGCCAAGTGGAGATTTTTCCAAATTTTTTATTTCTATTATCGAATTAGTTTTTACAATTGCTGCTTTCATGCTATCCCTACTAATTATAATTATATGTAAGTATGGTAACATTTCAGAAATATATGCCAAATTACAATGATAAAAGCATAAACAAATTGAACATTAATCTATGCCTTAATTTTACTATTTTTTATGGATGAAAATATTTGTTCTATTTGTAATAAAAAAATTTCTGAGCATAGCAAGGAAGAATGGATTAAATGCGTGAAAAATGAGGATGATGTAATGCTTGATAAAATAAGAAAGCACTATGATAGGTAGGTGATGATTTTGAAGGCTAGATTTAATGGAAAATGTGTTGAATGTGAAGATGTAATAAAAGTGGGTAAAGAAATAGTAAAAAATTCTAAAGGTGATTGGGTTCACAAACATTGTTCTGATATAGAAGAAGGATTGCCGTAATGGTAGGATTTGGTACTGTTATAGCTATTGGAATAGTTATAGTTTCAATTTCTGTGTCTATGGTGATATTTTGGGAAAGTCAAACCACTAGTAAATTTTCAGAATATGGTGATGTAATAAAAGTTGGTGATGTAAAATTTGACGTTCAATATGTTACAAATCATGAAATTATTAAAAAAAATAAAATGTATGCAGAGTTTGAAAAGTTGTACGTAAAAAAGGGCTTGGTTGACGAATCAAACGAAATTCCTGATGGAGTGTATTTTCAAATTCAAATTACCGCAAATAATATTGGTAATGAAACAATTGAACTAACTGGAGGTCAATTTTTTCTTTATGATATTAATAATAAAAAACATGAAGCAAAATTTATTGGGTATGGAGAAAATGAATTAACTGTGTTAAAGCTTGAACCAAACAACCCTATAACTGTTACAACACAATTTGATGTTCAGTATGATGATGAAATGAAATACACTGTTGGTATCATACCAAACAGATATGGACTTCAGGATATTCAAGAGATGGCCTTTATCTGTGTAAAAAACTGCTAGAAAGACTTGATTTTTTATTACCAATAATTTTCCAGGCTACTTTTTATCAATTAGTGTAATCTCTTGCAAATCAGAAAGCACCCCAGATATGAAGTCTTCATACTCCTGATCTGAAAATGTAATTAATTCCAGCTTGTCCTGAGCAACTGCTATTTTAAGTGACCTTAAATGGTAACATGTTTTTTCTCCATCATTTTTGCTAAAGTAATATCCAGGACAAGAACAAAAATCTAATTCAGGATCAAGCCAATACTCATTTTCTACACCCACGACTGTCCAGATTTTTCTTTTACTTGGCTGGAAAATATGCAATTTTACACGCTTTTCAATTAAAGTTGAATCATGCTTTTCAGGTGTCATTAACATAAGAATTTAATTAAAAAAGATTATTATGTTTTTGAATGCTGACTAGTATAGTTCCTAAATATCCTGCTCTTATAATTAATGGGAATGAAAAAAGTTTGGTCATTACAGATTTACATTTGGGATTTGAGGCTAAATTATCATCTAATAATATCTATTTAGGAAAAAATACATCTACAATCGAAGCAGCAAAAGATATTGAAAAAATTTTAGACAAAACAAAGCCTGAATTATTAATCCTACTTGGTGATATAAAATCTGGAATAAAATCTATAACAAAAACAGAATGGAACACGATACCAGCTTTTTTCGAAATGATAAAAAAACGAATTGATATAACTGTAATACCAGGCAACCATGATGCAAATATTGAAAAATTAATACCTAAAGGAATTACACTTTCCAGTTCAAAAGGAATTGTTATAGAAAATATGCTTTTAACACATGGTCACACAATGCCTTCAGAAAATTTTTCACATGTAAACAAAATAATTATGGGGCATCTGCATCCAGTTTTTTTCGAGGAAAAATCGCTTCTGAACGGTAAGAGAGTTTGGGTATCATTAAAATCTAAAAAGCAAAAAATATTTCCTAGTAGGACAGGCGAATTAGAGATAATCATTCTTCCATCATTTAATAGATATTTTTATGCAACACAAAAAAAAATCTACAAGAAATCAATATCACCTATTATAGAAAAAATGGAAACATTGCAGGCAAAAATTGTTGATCTTGATGGGACAATTATAGGTAATGAATCATCATTGTCCCAAGTTATTTAAATAAAATCTTTATACGGTCTCAGTGGGTTTTTTGTGGTTTTATTATCCCGTAACCAAGCAAGTGTTTTAACAAATGATTCTGCTAGCTCTGTAGTTGTAAGTACTGGAATTCCTAATTCTAAAGATTTCCGTCGTATTTGGTATTCATCATATAACATGCCAACATATTTTTCTATTGTAGTTGTGTTAGGGACATTTATTATAAAATCAATTTTTTTCTCATAAAGCAGCTCTGTGATATTTGGTTTTCTGTCGGGCTCACTGATTTTATGAACAATCTGCACATCACCAATCTTCGCTTTAAAAAATTCAGCAGTAGTTTCTGTTGCAAGAATTTTAAAGTCTAATTTTTTTAGAAGTGCTGATGTTTGTAATAATTTTTCTCGGTTTTCTACACCGCCAATTGTAACAAGTGCAGAGCCTATTTTTGGGAGATTATAACCAACAGATTCTAAACCTTTTGACAATGCATCATAAAAACTGTCTCCAAAGCATGCAGCTTCACCAGTAGATTGCATTTCAACACCTAATACAATATCAGCCCCTTCTAGCTGCATGAAAGAGAATTGTGGAACCTTTATTCCGTATAAGCCAGTATTCACCCATAAATCTTGGGTAATTTTTGGTAAAGTTTTTCCCAATACTGCCTGTGCAGCTAAACTAATTAGATTAATTCTAACGAATTTGGAAACAAATGGCATAGAGCGTGATGCACGAATGTTTAATTCTATTACATATGCCTGATCATCTTTAATTAAAAATTGTAAATTAAATGGTCCTTTAACGTTAAACTCTATTGCAATTCTGTTTGTGGATTCAATGATGTTTTCGATTATTTTATTACTTAATCTCCAAGGCGGTATACACATCATTGCATCACCAGAATGCACACCAGCACTATCAATATGTTCCACAATTGCACCAATTATTACATTTTTACCGTCACAAACACCATCTACATCAACTTCTAATGCTTTAAGCATGAACTTTGTAATTACAACAGGATGATCCGGTGATACTGTTGTTGCATCATTAACAAATTTTTTCAGTTCTACCTGTGACCAAACTGTTTTCATTGCTGCCCCGCTTAAAACGTATGAAGGTCTAACCAAAACAGGATACCCAACTTCTAGTGCAAAATTTTTTGCCTCAGTGATATTAGTAAATGCCTGCCAAGCTGGCTGCATTATGTGAAGTTTATCTAAAACCTGACTAAACTTTGAACGATTTTCAGCCCTATCTACGTTATCAGCACTTGTCCCAAAAATTTTTACGCCATTATTAAATAGTTTTGTAGTAAGGTTATTTGCTGTTTGACCACCAACTGATGTTACAACACCTTTTGGGTTTTCAAATTCTGTTATATCTAAAATTCTTTCAAGTGTTAATTCTTCAAAGTAAAGTCGTTTACAAATATCATAATCTGTAGAGACAGTTTCTGGATTACAGTTCACAACAACAACATTTTTTTCACCATTATCTTGAAGGCCCCACACCATATTCACAGTCCCCCAATCAAATTCTACACTACTGCCAATCCTGTATGGTCCAGCCCCAATAACTACAATTCCTTGTTCCTCAATACCAAGTGAAAGATCATTACTTGTTCCACCGTAAGTAATGTAAAGATAATTTGTCTTTGCTGGCCATTCGGCTGCAAGTGTATCAATCTGTTTAACAACTGGTAAGATACCATACTCCTTTCTAATTTTTCTAATTTCTAGTTCTTCTTTGTTAACAGCTCGTCCTATTTGTTTATCAGAAAATCCAAATTTTTTTGCATTTGTTAGAATATTTTGTTCAAGCGGTGATGCTTTTAGTTTTGTTTCGGTTTGTACAATATTATTGATCTTTTCTATGAACCATGGATCAATAAAAGATAATTGATAGATTTTCTCAATCGAAATTCCAGCACGTAAAGCATTTACGACGTGAAATAAAATATGATCATCGTGAGTTTGAAGATATTCTTCAATTTGTTCTTCGTTAAATGAATCATCTTTTTTACGGTTTAAAACAAGCCCGTCTGTGCCATTATCAAGCATTCGTATTGATTTTTGAAGTGCCTCTTCGAAATTTCGACCAATCGACATTACCTCACCAACGGATTTCATTGTAGGTCCTAATTTCCTATTTGCGAGTTCAAATTTTTCAAAATCCCATCTTGGGTGCTTGCATACAATATAATCAAGTGATGGCTCAAAGCAGGCAGTTGTAGCCTTGGTAATACTATTTACTAGCTCAGGTAGGGAATACCCAAGCCCAATTTTTGCAGACATGTAAGCCAATGGGTAACCCGTAGCCTTACTTGCTAATGCTGAGGAGCGTGAAAGTCTGGGATTAACCTCAATTGCTACATAATTACTAGAATTTGGATCTAGTGCAAACTGGATATTACATTCGCCAACAATTCCAATTTGTTTTATAGCCCGTAACGCAGCAGTTCTTAACATATGATATTCATGGTTGTCTAAAGTCTGTGAAGGGGCAACAACAATATTATCACCAGTATGCACTTTCATTGAAAGAACATTTTCCATATTACAAACTATGATATTATTTTGTTCGTAATCTTGCATTACCTCATATTCAATTTGTTTCCAACTGCCTACATATTCTTCAATTAGTATTTGGCCTACAAGACTAGCTGCAAGTCCACGGCCTACAATTTCATACAATTCAATTTCATTAAACGCTACACCTCCTCCTTTTCCACCCAATGTGTATGCAACCCTAACTATTACAGGATAACCTAATTCTTCTGCAGCTTTTTTTGCATCATTAAATGTGTTTACTGTTTTACTTTTTAAAACTGGTACATTACATTTAATCATAGCATCTTTAAACTTCTGTCTATCTTCTGCTGTCATAATTCCTGGAATTTGTGTTCCCAAAACAGAAATCCCATACTTCTTTAATATTCCAAGTTTGTCGATATTTACACCGCAATTAAGTGCAGTCTGACCACCATATCCTAGCATAAGACCATCAGGTCTTTCTTTTTCAATAATAGATTGAACATATTCTGGGGTGACAGGTAAAAGATAAACTTGATCTGCAAACCTAGTATCGGTTTGAATAGTAGCAATATTTGGATTAATTAGAACACTCTTAATTCCATCTTCATGAATTGCTTTGAGGCATTGGCTTCCGGAGTAGTCGAATTCACCTGCCTCACCAATTTTTATTGCACCGCTTCCAAGAACAAGAACTTTTTCTAATGTTTCATGTTTAGCCAGTTACTTTCTCCTCCATAATGTTTTTCAGTTCTTCAAAAATGAATTTACAATCGTAAGGTCCAGGTGATGCTTCAGGATGAAATTGAACAGCAATGCATTTTTTGTTTTCATGTATGATACCCTCTACAGTTTTATCATCAACATTTGAAAACCATAAATCAAATTTAGAATTTTTTAGCGAATCAGGACTTATACAATAACCATGATTTTGACTAGTAACATAAACTTGATTGTTTTTCACATTTACACATGGCTTATTTTGCCCCCTATGACCATATTTTAGTTTGTACGTTTTAGCATCTCCTGCAATTCCTAAAATTTGTGCCCCAAGACAAATTCCTAATGTAGGTATATTATTTTCAATTAATGATTTAGCAGTAGAAATGGTGTCTGAACAATTTTGTGGGTCCCCAGGACCATTACTTATCACAACACCCTCTGGGTTATACTTTAAAATTTCTTCAATACCAGTATTCCACGGAACTTTGACAACATTATAACCAATATCAAGAATATTTCTAATTATTGCATTTTTTGTACCAATGTCAACCAAGACAATATTTTTTGGTTTATGACCAATTTTCTGTATATGTTTGGTTGAAACTGAATCCATAAACTTTTCATCGTTATAATTTGGCGCAGATTCTAATTTCTTTTTAAGATCATTTTCATTAATTTCATTTTCAGATACGGCTAAGGCTGACATCATAACTCCTGACTGCCTCAATTTTTTAGTTAGTTCTCGTGTATCAATACCAGCAATTCCCGGAATTTTTTCATTATATAACCATTCATCAAGTGTCATAGTAAGATTCCAATGACTTGCCATCAAAGACAATTCATGAATTACTAAACCATTAGTTTGAATTTTATCAGATTCAAAAAACTTTGATAATCCGTCTGCTTTTACAGTGGGATCAGGCACACCATAATTGCCAACTAATGGATACGTTAAGGTAAGAATTTGACCGTTGTAAGATGGGTCTGTTAATGTTTCAGTATATCCAACCATACCAGTATTAAAAACAATTTCGCCAAAAGTTGTTGTAGAGTAACCAAATCCCATACCATCAAAGACAGAACCATCACTTAAGATCAGTTTTCCAAACTTGTTTGCAAATTTGGATTTTTTTGTGATTATTGTGACCCACGCCAAGTCAATTAAATTAGGGATTTAAGTTTTTGTAAATTATTATTGGTTAAATTTTCAATGATTTGTAATATCACAGTGCCTTGAACTGCTCACTCCACTTATAATATGCCCTAATCATTTCATTCGAAACGCTTGGTTTTCGCCTTTCTATAATTTCCCTAAAATCTTTCATAACTAAATCACGTGGTGAAGGAGTATCTTCCCCCTCAATTGGCTCCTTATATCCAGGCGAACTAAATAATTCATTCACAATTTTTAGTTGAGCCGCCTGACAAACATCTTTTATATCACTTGCACTATACCCATCAAAAATTTTTGCCAATGCCAATGGTTTTACTCTAGGATCCAATTTTAACTGATTTGTATAAAGAGCAAAGAGATTTTCTCTAGCTACCACTGTTGGTAGTGAAACATAGATTCTTTTTTGAAATCTGCGTAAAAATGGGTGGTCTAAACTCCAAGGTTTATTGGTAGCACCGATTACATACAATCTGGCTTCTTTGCCTTTACCATTAAGACCATCTATTTCTGTAAGAAATTGATTTCTTGATCTTACTTCACCACCAATTTCATTGGTACGCTCACCTAAAAGGGAGTCAAGTTCATCAATGAATAAAATTACTGGCTTGCCCTCTTTATCTGCATAATTACGTGCCATTCTAAATAATTTTGAAACATTTTTTTCGGCTTCGCCTAACCATTTACTCATCATGGACGACGCATCTACATTGATAAAATAACCATCAAGCTCATTTGCAGTAGCTGCCGCTAGAATTGTCTTTCCACATCCTGGTGGACCATATAATAAAATTCCTCTTGGCCAGCCTAGTGGGAAAAGATCAGCCCTCTTACTTGGGTAAACTATAGATTCACGTAATGCATTTTTTGCATCATCTATACCAACAACATCACACCAACGGACATTTGGTTTTTCTTTCATTACCATATCATCAAATGTATCCTCACGAGTTTTTGCTAGACTTGCTTGTTGTGTATCAGGTAATGCCTTTGGGTCTACAGCAGGTTCAAAATCAACCCCATGTGCAGATTGAAGAATTTTTATTCTATCTTGGTATGATTTCATACGTTCCCTGTATATTGTATTTAATTTACTGTCTGGGTAAAGATGCAGTAATTTGAATAATGCATCATTTGCTTTTTGATAATGTGTAATTGCCATTCCACGTGCACCCTGTGAATCATACTTGATTGCGTCTGATGCATACTTACTTGCACTTTTCTCTATTTTTTGTGGGGCTAAACTCATGTATATTACCTGTTAAGAATTACATGGGATTTTAGAAGGGTAGTTAGGAGAGTAAACATCTGTAGAAAATGTAGTTAAATTATTTACACTGTTTTCACTATTTTGCTCTCTCTCTGCTTTGTTTTCATCAAAAATAGAATCATTTTTTTTAGAAAGATTACGCTGTATGCTTTTTAATCGTGAAATTTCAGCCGTAGATGATATAAGCATCTCCTCTACCTCATCATCTATAGATTCAAGAGAATTTGCAGACTTTGTAATTAAATCAATAAATTCCTTTAGAATTAAACGCATATGTTTTTTATTCTCATATTTTGTAAGTATAAAATCAGTTAATGAAAGTATTTTATTAATATCTGTTAATTCTTCAAGAGTAAAACTGTTAATATTTTCAGAACTTATTGATTCTGATTTTAGTTTTTTGAGTACTATTGAGGAAAAATATCTAACTTTTCTTAATTCATTAGGTATGCCTTGTGCTGAATTGATCTTAATCATGAAATGTTCACATTCAAAATTACGTGAATTTAAGATTAGGTCATTACGTGTTAATTTTAGAGCCTATCATCAAATTTGCTTAAGCTGAAGATCACAGATCAGCCTAATCTTGAATTCATTTCCCGCAAAAACTTTTTCATTTGTCCTTTTGGGATGATTCCACCACATGCCCTATCATGCCCACCGCCAGATCCTCCAAGATCAGCAGCAACAAGAGATACTAATTGACCTAGATGAGTTTTGCATGATGGTGAACCTCTGACAGATACCGCATAAATTCCCTTATCCACACGTTCCTTATAGGCAATCCCAACGTCTTTGCCTGAAAAACCAAGCACAAAATTAACAGCACCACTTGCACCTGAATCAAGAACTTCCATATGAGCAAGATTTTTTGAAACTTTCATTGACTTTCTTACATTTGACATTATTTCAGCAAGTTTTCCTACTTGAATTTGAG
>Ga0208765_1002239_pt1 | contig 10907 bp, 7 predicted proteins | sample ETNtaG_2_FD_185783 | JGI IMG/M metagenome (GOLD analysis project Ga0208765, IMG submission 185783) | Marine microbial and viral communities from oxygen minimum zone, Eastern Pacific Ocean - ETNP201406SV203 (SPAdes) (version 2) | ecosystem: Environmental > Aquatic > Marine > Oceanic ... | reverse complement strand
CCCCGCTGCTGAACAGGCCATACACCAGATGTCCGGTGGCGTCTGGCAGGAGCTGCCCACCATATCCAGGAAGAATGAGATCATGGCGTGGACGAAATCCATGGGTTATTTCAAGATTGGTGAAAAGACAATCATTGTGCCTGAAGAGACGCTTCTTGGCAGTAACTATCCAAATCCTTTCAACTCATCCACCAATGTGGAATTTGATGTGGGCTTTTTCGGCGGGCCGGATCAGCGTATTGTCGTTGTCATCTATAATATTCTCGGTCAGAGGGTGAAGACGCTTCATGACGGGCCTTTAGCCATTGGTCACCATAAAATAAGATGGAACGCCAGAGATATGAGAGAATCACCTGTCTCATCCGGTTTATATATCATCAGGTTGCTGTCTGATGCAGGTGTTACCCAATCAAAGAAAATGACACTGATAAGATGATGGTTCATGAAAAAATAAAAAAGTTTCAATTGATTCTTCTTATGGCATGCATCCTGGTGGGTAGCGGCTGCAGAAAACAGGTTACAGCCACCGATGAGGACATGTCCGAATACGGCTGGGTGCTCTACACCGAGGGGAAGTTCCCTGAATCGAATGAGTGGTTTTTAAGTGCCGTTATACGTGATACCACTTATACGGATGGCTATAATGGTCAAGGTTGGACGTTTGGAAAGCTGGGTGAGATCGATTCAAGCATTGTCAGATTTACAAAAGGTTTGGCAAAGGCTTATGAAGATACCACATGGGGAGACATGAGGCTTCTATTGCAGGATCCGCCCCACGATCCGGCCATAGAGTGTACGGCCGGTCTGACCCTGGCCTATCATGCGAACAATCTTCACGGGAAATCTGTAGAGTATGGAATACAGTTGTTAACTATGGTTAATGATAGTTCCTATAGCGTAGACAAAGGAAATCCGGCCTGGAAATTCTCGCGGGACGAAAATATTAACTCTAAACATATTATCTGGACGATCTCATCTTCATACTTTTCACAGGGCAAGTATACAGAGAGTCTTGATTATGCAAACCGTCTCAACGTGATAGATTCTACTTTTGATGTAACTGTTGTGGAGGGTATACAGAAACTATCTATTGAGATCGCCCGATTAAGACTTAACCTTTAATCAGCCGGTAAAACCGGTTTTAACACTTTAGATCAAATGAATGCTGCTTCACACAATAAGTGGATGAAGCTTGCTCTGGCTGAAGCGGACAGGGCGTTCGACTTGAAAGAAGTCCCTGTTGGAGCTGTAGTGGTAAAGGGAAATCACCTTATTGGCAAAGGACACAATCAGTGCGAGATGCTTAAGGATTCTACAGCCCATGCGGAAATCATAGCAATTACTGCTGCTGCCAACCATCTAAACAACTGGCGTCTGGAGGGGTGCAAGCTTTACGTTACCAAAGAGCCGTGCGCCATGTGCGCCGGTGCTGTCATTAATTCCCGGCTGGAGCAGGTCATTTTTGGCTGTTACGATGAAAGAGAAGGGTGCTGTGGTTCCCTCTATCAGCTTTGCGGCGATCCCAGGTTTACCCACCGGGCAGCGGTGAAGGGAGGCGTGTTGGAGCAGGAGTGCGGGTCACTCCTAACCACCTTTTTCAATTCCCGGCGAAAAACCTAAATTCTTTGCTGGTAACCAGTACTTGGAGAGATGGCAGAGCCTGGTTGAATGCGCCGCACTCGAAATGCGGTTTACCCTTTGGGTAACGGGGGTTCGAATCCCTCTCTCTCCGCTTGATCATGTTCAATTTAATCTGCTCACAAAGTCGGAGAATTAGTTTCTCTCCACCGCCGGCATTTCGCCTTGGGGTATTTTTGATCACCCTTTATGCCGGTCTCGCAGCTTCAACTGGACCACTGGCCCAAGAGCGCCCCCGTGGTATCGTGGGTCGCGTGGAGGAAGAGGTTCGTATCGACGGTGTTCTGGACGAGGGTTCCTGGGGGCGGGCGACGCCCCTCGGTCCGCTGACAATGATAGAGCCGATGGAAGGAGAGCCGCCCACAGCCGCAACCGAGATCCGGGTCATGGCCGATATTCGGAACCTCTATATAGGTATTTGGGCCTACGACGACAATCCGGCGGAGATCGTCAGCTATTCCAAAGCTCGGGACAGCCGGCTTCGGTCCGAAGACCACATCAAGATTATTGTGGACCCATTTCAGGATGGCCAGTCTGGATATGTGTTTGCCATCAATCCCGCTGGCGCTCGCTACGATGCCCTGATAGCTGGTCAGGGGACGAGAGAGAACTCCAGTTGGGACGCGGTCTGGGAGGCCAACACTCGTCGAACGTCTGAGGGATGGACGGCCGAGATACGGATTCCTGTCCAGAGTCTAACTTTCGATGCGTCCCTCGATGCTTGGGGATTCAACGTGGAGCGACGGATCCAGCGCATCCTGGAGGTGAGCCGCTGGGCCAGTCCTCACAGGGACGCCCTCATCGCCCAGACCAACCGGGCGGGGCTCATCACGGATCTTCCAAAATTCGATAGCGGTGTGGGGCTTACGGTGCGTCCTTCCCTAGTCGGCGAGATGCAAATGGTTGAGCCCGACGGTAGTCGGGTTGTTGGTGCGGAGCCGAGCTTTGATGTGACTCAGCGGATTGGATCCAACGCCACCGCCGTATTCACCGTTAACACCGATTTTGGCGAGACGGAAGTGGATACTCGCCGCACCAATCTGACTCGTTTTCCCCTCTTCTTTCCTGAAAAACGGACCTTCTTTCTCGAGGGTGCAGATATTTTCGACTTTGGGGCCGGACTAACCACGTTTCACAGACCGGACATTGCCCCTCTCTTCACGCGACGCATAGGGCTGTATGAAGGGGAGCAGGTCCCCATCCGTGCCGGAGGAAAATTGAGTGGTCGAGTTGGGCGGACCAACTTTGGTGGTTTGGTCGCCAGCACTGGCCCCGTGGAAAATCTGGTGGATGGTACCACTATGGGAACATTTCGGGTGAAGCAGAACATTTTGGAGCAATCCAGCACCGGATTACTGGCCACGTTTGGGGATCCGGTTGGCCGGACGGGGAGCTACACTGTTGGCGCGGACCTTATCTTAAACACCTCGCGCTTTCTAAAATCGAAAAACCTGATCGTGGGTGCATGGGGGCTGGCGACAGGTCGCAAGGACCTGGAAGGAGACCGGACGGCGTATGGTATCATCGTGGACTATCCCAATGACGTATGGGATCTTTGGGTTTCATACAAGCAGATCGGTGTCGATTTTGATCCGTCGCTAGGTTTCGTCCCTCGTAAGGGTGTCCGCCTGGCTAATTTAGGAATCAACTACCGGCTCTGGTCTCCGGCGGCGGTAATTCGAAACCTCTATTTCGAACTGGTACCCATCTTTGCTTGGGACATGTCAGGGAAGATTGAGAGCTATCGCATCTTCACCGCGCCGTTGAACGTCCGCTTCGAAAGCGGTGATCGCTTCGAATTCAACGTCCAGCCCCAGGGGGAACGGCTTCCTGAACCGTTTGAAATTGCCGAAGGCGTCATCATCCCGGTTGCCAGTTACGATTGGGTGCGTTACCGGTTGGAGTTGGATCTGGCGAGCAAGCGCCTGGTCAGCGGGCGCGTCTCGTGGTGGTTTGGCCCATTCTACGACGGCGACTTGAGCCAGTTGTCACTCCGGGTAGCAATCAACCCCTCCGACTTCATCAACTTTGAGCTTTCCGGTACACGTAACGACGGTTCAATGCCGGCCAGCGGTTTCGTCCAAGAGGTCCTCGGTGCTCGAATCCGGGTCAACTTTTCCCCGGATCTACAAGTCAGCTCTCTGGGTCAGTACCAGCGGGAGAGCGGTGAGTTCGGCACCAATATCCGCCTTCGATGGACCTTCCACCCTCTCGGTGATCTCTTCGTAGTGTACAACTACAACGCGCTCGATACTATCGGGCAGGGGTGGCAGTTGGACTCCAGTCAGATACTCGTTAAGCTACAATATGCCCTCAGGTATTGAGCCTCTGCGAAAAACCGCCTTAACCTACTTCAGCATCAGCATCTTCCTGACGTCCATAAATGAACTACTGGTCATCCGGACGATGAACAATCCCGATGCTATTAGGCGGCCCCTGTCGTCCTTTCCGTTCCAGACGGCAGAGTGAAACCCTGGCGACATTTCTTTACTCACGAGTGTTCTCACTTTTCTACCCAGTAAATCATAGATAGCGATTTCCACGTAGGTTGGTTCGGGTATGTCGTAGGCGATTGTTGTGACAGGGTTGAAAGGGTTAGGGCTGTTCTGATGCAGAGCAAACTGTGTTGGAAGAGGAGAGTTAAAGAGTGTTACCGAACCGCTGGATATCAAATCTCCCGATGAGCCAAAATACCGGTAACTTAGATCTATCTCTTCCGCCGGATCGTCCACGGAAAAAATGAGCTCAGGATCGCTTCCCTCGGCTGGTTCTCTGAACAGACCGAAGTTGATAATCTGGTGCTTCCCACTTGCGTTTCCTTTGGTGAGGAACAGCCCATTTTCCGACGTTTCCCCATTTTTAAGCCGTATTCTGCTTTGGGATTTGATCTCCATTTCTCCTGATCGGGCGTTGCGGGGAAGGGTAACGGAAAAGCCTCCAGAAGTGATTCTCGTATCCAAAGGTTCGCCCATTTGGAAGGCAGTCGTATGGGAAGTGTCGATTGGTTCGTTTGACCACCGCCACAACCTGGCGAACGCCATGGCGTCTCTCAGGTCTGTCACTTCGTCAGGTGTTGAAAAAAAGTAGGGTGGCTCTCCTGTAACAGGTGCAATATCGGTATTGGGCCATCGTGCTACAAATTCGGTTATGTCGCCAATATCTATCTGAAGATTGTCATCATAATCGCCTAAAAGTCGTGTATTGAATCCAACAATTATAGTATCCTCGTTTACCAGCTCCCGTGTATCGGTCGCTCCTGTCAGGAAATAAGTGAGAGAATCCATACTCACCAGTGGCGGGGCAATGGAAATAAACAGGGTATCTAGCTTTATATCAGAAACAAAATTTACTGTCTCGGTTCTTTCGCCTGAAGCGGCGACATGAACGGTATCAATAGGTTCCGAAAAGACAATCTTCACTAAACTTGAGTCCTCCACAAGGATTCTGTCGGTCGAATATTCCTTGAGATATGGGGGAGAGAGGTCAACGTAAATACCGTTACTGTAAGCGGTAGAAAAGTTGCCTGCCACATCAAAACATCTCAAGGCAATGGTGTATATCTGGTCGTCCTCCAAAGATAGACCGAACATTATAGTTACGGAATCAGCTAGTAACGGAGTCCAATCAAGCCCGAAGCCCCAAAGAACAATTGTTGAATCGGTGTCTAGCAATGCAATCTCATAATGATCGATACCGCTAAGGGTGTCCGCAAATCCCCACCAATAGACCACAAGTTGGGTACTGTCGGTGGTCCAGACTCTGTCGGTAAAATCTCCTTTCACAAAATCATCCAGTTTTAGCTCTACTATTTCTCCCATAGTGGGCGGTGTCAGGTCCACCGTTACACCGTTGCTCGAAACTGTATCGGACGAATTACCGGCGCTATCTGTGGCTATCACTGAAAAGAAATAGGTAGTGTCCTCCACTAAAGCTAATCCGGTATATGATAAAGAGGTAGTGTCCTCCGCTAAAGCTATTCCACTATGTGTCAAAGAGTCCTGAATAACGATTTCAGTCCAGCTGACAACATTGGTATCTCCCGGCGAAGTGCCGATGGCGTATGTGTAGGAAGCCACACCACTGGCCACCCCACTGCTCAGTATATCGACAAACCCCGTCCAGTTGGCAAAATAAACGTCGGCAGTGTCGATAAAAGTGAGGTCTGTTCCAGTTTCGGTGGATCCGTCGTTAACTACACCGGGAGTGGGATTTGTGAGATCCATGGTGATGCCGTTAGAAGTAGCAGTGTCGGACTTGGAAGTGAAATCTGTTCCTCGGGCACTAAGATAGTAGGTGAATCCTTCAATAAGGTTAAGGTTTGTTAAGGTCACGGAAGTGTCGCCAACAACGGTCCAATCAACCGTATTGTTTAGATCGCTTAAGGATGTACCTACGGCGTATTGATAACTGACGGCACCATTATCCTGAAACGAGTTCCAGTTGAAGGAAAGGGTAGACCGGGAGTTCCACCAGTATACATCAGATATGTCAGAGGTGCCATCTCTGATGGCACCGGCAACAGGCCGTGAAAACGGAACGGCGGAAACTTCACTGGAGTAATCGCTTAAATTCCCTAATGTATCCAACGCTGCGAGGCGGTAATAATAGGTTGTGTCATTGTCTCTTCCCGTAATCGTTTTGGATATATCGTCCACAGTCAGGGTAGAGTCAATAGCCGTTGTGGGCGATGAGGATTTATCCTCGTATATCCTGTATTTCCCGAAATCAGTCTCACTATTAATGTTCCAGCTGAGAGTCACAAAAGAATGTCCGGCCGTGGCCGACAAGCCCGTGGGAGCAGTGGGGGCAATACCATCCACAGCAATGGTGTGTGCTGCTTCAAGATTGGTAGTTGGTGAAAATATTATCATGGCATTTCCTGCCGCATCTTTTAGAGCTGGTGAGTTGCCTGTGGCACTGAGAGAAATTGTGATCACCGATAGTGCGGAGGTTTGATCTCCTTTTTGAACGGTATAAGTGGCGGAAGCTGAAGTCGCCGCAGTAATAGTATTTATTGAAATTGTTCTATCCGTGGATCCAGTCTCAAGCTCGATGACCAGCTTTGCGTCGGTGAGTGTAACTTCATCGGGGTCGTTGTTTTCATCTACGAAATTGAGTGTAATATTAATTTCACTATCTTTTTTATAACTACCATTGGCCGTGGTGGACGTAACTGAAGAAATGGTGGGTGGGGTGATATCCTGGCCCATCAGCGATCCCAGAAAAAGGGTGATGACTATTGTGTTAACTTTTCTTCGCAACATCCAGAACACCGTATAGGAGGCTTTTGATTTCAATGGGGTTGTCGTTTTCATCCACAAATTCACACTTGTCCGTGTACTCTAGGATAATCTTTCCCGGCGCTGTGGCTTCAAACTCCACAATGGCTAGACTTCCTGTACCGGTAACATTCTTAAGGCTGTCCTCGCCAAAACTGATTGTGTAGATATCGAGCAGACCTTCAATAGTATCATTTTCAAAGAAAAAGCCCGGATCGATAAGAGAGTTAAGGAATTCTCCTTTTGAGACCGATTTGAGATTCAGTTTCTGCTGTTCATAATTGATCTGGATATGAGCGCCGCTGAGGCCTGTAACTTCCATGGCGAATACCTGCAACAGAGCCGACGATCCTGCTTCCATGGGTATGCTGTCAGGATAGAAAACGACGGCAGGGAGTTCAATATTGAGTTCTTCAGCGGTGGTGAGATCAAGAGGATTATCGAAGCTCAAAACGGGGAGTTCCTCGCAACTAAACAAGAAAGCCAACAGCGATAGAAAACAGAATCTATTCAATGGTAAATGTCAGTCTGAGCTGAGACTGACGATTATAGGGGTTATGTGAAAAACGTATGGAAATATCCTTTAGGATTTCTTCAGTTGAAGGGGACATTATATTGGCCTGCAAAATATTGAGCGCCCAGAGCGAAAAGATGATCTGTGTCAGCTGCTTCCTTTGATCAATAAAAGTTTTAGTGTTGTCGTAAGTTCTCAGCATATCGTTTCGGTAAGCGAAGATTGTATCCACATCAGTAGATGCCTGGTAAAGATCCTCAAATACATAAAATTCATCATATGAGTCCTTGTAGCTCAAGTATTGGTTTAAGGTCGCGGCACCCAGTGAAAGTTGTGTAGCCATCCAAAGGCCACCCCACAGTTTTCGTTTTAGGTATATCTGGCCCAACCCCGGTACGGCGGTAGAGAGAAGGGTTGCTGTAAGTCTCGTCTTTTTTTCCGTGATACCTTGTAGAGCCAGCGATCTTTCGTCAATATACTGGTGTTGGAGCAGCAACTCTTGAGGCATTTGTTTGGAGAGCAGTTCATAGGCCATCACTTCCACTTCAGGTATAAGGCTTTCCTCCTCTCCGGCAAAGTTGAATGTATGTTCTTTCTCCAGGAGGGTGTCCTCCATGGCCACCAGTTTTCCGTTTAATTTGTACAGTTCACCGTCTTTCCAGATGGATGAGACAATGACCTTCTCAACACCAAGCAGTTCACCCACTTCCCGGGCGCACCACTCTTCAGCACACCATCGATTATTTACTTTATCTCCCGATAGAACTTCCCGTACCTTATCAATGGGTATAATATTTTCGCCGATCTTACTGCTAACCACCTCTCTGAAATGCTCTGAAAGGTTGAGGGCGTCTGTTTCCGGGATCTCCACTGGGGCTATATCCAGGATTGCCAGCTGCTGACCGTGACCTATGGCCAAGGTGATGGTCAGCAGTAAAAAACTTCGGAGGAGTCGAACGGTTTTCATGACAGTGGGGCAATTTACACCTTGTGCGGAAAAAGTCCTCACCACCGCTTATGACGTTCCAAAGGAGGTCAGTTTCTGCTTATTTTTTGGGCAGGACCAGCTGAAATGACCGCAAGTAAGAACAACCACCGAAACGGTAAAGCAATTATTCTCTTAATCGTCTTCGGAACTATCCTTTTTGCGTTTCCGGCAGCTGATTCAGCTTCTGTTATCCAGACTGGGGAACTTCTTCTTGGAGATGAAGTGAAGGCCTCCGGGCAGAAACTGATGACTCAATCAGCCGGTTTTACCCGTATTCACGACGATTCTGCTTATGAACTGAGAACAATTGTTATCGGTGTCCACGGCACCAAATCCCAGGGTTATGAATGGGTGGAATCACTCAAAAAGCTGGCTCGAGAGTACAGGCATACATACTTCTACCGCTATGACTGGGACGTCTGTCCGGACAGTTCCGCACAGCGTCTCTCGAGAGATCTAGTAACACTGACGGGGCAGGTTCCCGGCGTCAACAGGATCGTCCTGTTCGGGCACAGCTTCGGTGGTCTGGTGGTTTCTTTTCTTTCAGCGCAGGTCCATATTAACATTCCCGTGCAAATACACACCGTTGCTTCTCCGCTCAAAGGGTACGCCAGCCTTAACAAGCGGTGTGAGTTAAATAAGCGACGTGATGGGTCCCTCAAGTTTCCTCCGTGGGATGATAATATTTTACATTTCCAGTGGCGGACGCACCATAAGTTGGATAATGCATTCAATCGCATGAAACAGGACCCTCAAGATGTGGATTTGTACGATAGTGAGGTGACACTGTTACCTGAAACTATGAACGGCAGACGTCTGGGTCATAACTGGTCCATCACTTGGGTAATCGATGAATATCTCCGTATTCCACACAAACCGTAAAACCGATTTGATTTGATACTCGTAACCACGGTGATTAAACTCTTTCTCCGTGGTAAGGCTCGTAAGTTTCATATTATTTATTACTGTAGGCACGCTCTCTGGGCAGGCAGGTGAAGTCCGCTATTACCGTTCCGAACGGAGTTTTCTGAGTGGCGTAGAAATTTCTGAGAGCGACCTTGGTTTCAGGTCGTACATTCAAGTCCGTTACGACACCACCGGGAAACTCGTCCGCAAAGCATTTTACAAGCGCCGGAACCGCCTTGATCGGTTCGAGACATTCCAGTACGGCACCACCACTGGCCGACTCCAACTGAAGTCTCTTTTCTCTGCTGATAGCTCACTCCAGAAGTATACACGGTTTGGTGCAGATGAGATCATGTCCGACAAGTTCATCCGCTATACTTACGGTGTGAGCACTGTTCAAGATTACGATGACCGCTTTACTTCCATTGAATACAGATCCGACGAAAAGCCACAGGTTTACCGATTCTATGATGTAGACGGATTCATGTATGGCGTCATTGAATTGAAATACGATGATGATGATCACGTGCGCCAGGAAGACTGGGTCGTTATGCCGTCTAAGAAGGTGGTGCGGCGGTATGTGAAAAACTTTGATATCCGCTCCGGTGAGACAGATGTGTGGGAGTACGATTCTACTCTGACAGTGGTGAACAAAATGACCATTGACTCAGACGGTTTTGCACCCATTATTACTCTTTTCTCTCCAGAAGAGGGTCTTCCTTTTAACGAACCAAGGCTATCGTATCACCTTAAGGAAGATATTGCGAAAGGGACCGTTACCTGGGAGTGGGCTGGTGGCAAAGCCGATACACTATCACCTCATATGGTTGATTTAATTCCGTCTGAGCGAACTCGCGGAGATCATCAGAACAAACTTTTGCGATATGCGCCACAACTTCAGGACAGTGCATCCTATAAAATTAATTTTTCCGGAGTAGGAGAGAGCGGTTATCCTGCCCGGGAAATTTTGCTGACGCAAGTTCCTTACGATACCACACCGCCTGTTTACACTGCCGACGCGCCTCAATACTCAAACAGGCCTGTCATCTCGTTTTCTCTTGATGAGGCGTTGTCAACAGCCGAAGTGGTCTGGGTTTGGGAACGTGGTGTAAGAGATGAAAATGCGCCCCACATCATTGGGCTCTCAAGGGGAATGCTGGAAGCTGGAGAGCAAGACTCAGTCATACTTGGAGATGATATCCAACTGGCCGAAAGGACCGTATACAAGGTTTTGTTTCAGGGTAAAGACATAGCTGGCAATCCTGGGCCTTTTCTCACTATTGAGGACGTGATCTATGATACTACTCGTCCGGAAATCGATTGGAGATCACCTGACAGCAGCGGTTTTGCCAGTAGTTCGGTTGTCGGTTTTGTCTCTAGCGAGGACCTCATGGAAGCTCAAATCCGTTGGGAGCACGTTGGTGGTGTTCCTGATGATGGAGCACCCTATACTGTAGTGCTTGAAGGTACCGAGCTTGATGGTGGGGAGCATCTTTATGAATCACTTGCCAACAGTCCCCAACTGGTGGACGGTTCTATATACAACATTACCATGAAAGGAAAAGATTTGGCCGGGAATGTA
>Ga0208765_1002219_pt1 | contig 10986 bp, 13 predicted proteins | sample ETNtaG_2_FD_185783 | JGI IMG/M metagenome (GOLD analysis project Ga0208765, IMG submission 185783) | Marine microbial and viral communities from oxygen minimum zone, Eastern Pacific Ocean - ETNP201406SV203 (SPAdes) (version 2) | ecosystem: Environmental > Aquatic > Marine > Oceanic ... | reverse complement strand
CACATCAACTAGAAGGCCCTGATCATTCCAACCTGATATCTGACTTATTAATATTAAATGAGCAGAACTTGATATTGGCAAGAATTCAGTTAATCCCTGAATTATTGCTAGTATTATGGTTTGAATAGTTTCCATGATCACACAAATTAAAGAGTATGGCGCAAATCCCTAATTCCATCAAAATTATCTGGATTAAAATTTTTATTGAGCAACATACATTTAAATATTTCTCCCATCTGATTAGGCAATAACAACTGTTTAATTTCTTGAGTTAACTTCATTTTAAGGCCTTCATCAATGACACTTTCAATAACACCCAAAATTTCTGAATTGATCAAAAAATCTGATTGCGAAGTAAAAAAACCAACTTCTATATTCTGTTGCAAAGCCACATCAGCAAGTGAAGAAAAATCGACAGACGCTGAGATATCTTGAATCCCTAGATTAGATAATGGATCCTCATGTGCAACATTTCGATAATGACAAATCATAGAGCCGTTGGTTCTTTTTTCATCATAATACTCCTGCCTAGAATAACCATAGTCAACAAAGAACATAGAGCCAGAGCTTAGCATGGACTCAATGGTTCTAAACCAACGTCTAAAATTAATTCGAATCTCTGAAGTGTAGCCATCATCAAACGTTACTCCTATTTCTTTGGCAATACTTGCGACTAAATTAGATAACAGCTCATCAGCTAATCTAGGTTGTTCAACCAACTGGCTATCTTTGCAACTGACGCCGAGTTCATAAACTTGTCCATTCTGAATCTTAAAGCGAGTGAAGGGCAGTGCATCAATTACCTCATTTGCAATAATTACTCCATCAATAGGATCAACAGTTGTAGAGTCAAGCCAAACAATCTTATTGAAGGCCTTTTTAGGTAAATGAGATAACATCGATTGCTGTCGTTGTATGAGATCTGCACTCAATTCAAGAATGTAATACCGATCAAAATTGACCTGATAGTCATTCAATTGTGTCATGACGTCAAAAGCAAGCTTACCTGTGCCAGCACCAATCTCAATGATTGAAGGGCTGTGAAAATGATCCAAGATAGGGGTAATCTGATTCGCTAATGCCATACCAAACAGCTTTGAAATCTCGGGTGCAGTCGTAAAATCTCCGCTATGACCAATTTTTTCTGCTCCTGCTGAATAATACCCAAGCCCAGGTTTATACATGACAAAGTTAATAAATTTCTCAAAATTGATCCAACCGCCCTCTGAATCAATGTGCTGCAAGAGTTGTTCCTTAACAAGCAAGGAATGATCTAATGATGCATCTTTATCTTTTTTCTTATTTTCAAAGGTCATATTTTTTTAGTGCCATACAGTTAATAATTATCGCTCATGTTCGTTTTCAATTAAAATACATCTATGAATGATGATATTAATAAATGGGTACTAATTACAGGCGGCGCTAAAAGAATCGGTGCAAGAATTGCTAGAACCTTACACGCTCAGGATATGAATTTGGTTATTCATTTTAATACCTCAAGCGATGATGCTAATGAGTTATGCTCTGAACTTAACTCGATTAGAAATGATTCAGCTATAGCAATTGGCGCAAATCTGACCAATCAGGACGAAGTTGAGAGTTTAATTAATAAAGTAATTGAAAGAACAGGACAATTGGATGTTTTGATCAATAATGCTTCAACTTTTTACCCCACACCCATTGAAGACATAACTCTTGATGACTGGGATAATCTAGTGGGAACAAATCTAAAAGCACCACTGTTTTTATGCAAATATGCTGCGCCCCATATAAAAAAGTCTAAGGGCAGTATAATTAATATGGTTGATATTCATGCTAGCAAACCACTGAAAAATCACCCAATCTATGGTCCTGCTAAATCAGGTTTAGTCATGCTAACAAGATCATTAGCTAAAGATTTAGCACCGGAAGTTAGAGTTAATGGTATTGCTCCTGGAATGATCTTATGGCCTGAAAATGAGCCTCCTGAAGAAATCAAACAAAAAGTTGTTAACCAAATCCCACTGAAACGAACTGGCGAACCAAATGATATTGCAAAAACTGTGCTTTTCTTAATAGCGGACGCTGACTATATCACTGGCCAGATTATTGCTGTTGATGGGGGTCGTGGAATCAGCTCTTAAAAAGACAAAGTTTCCTGTTTTTCCATCTTTGATGAAGTTTTATCAAATGAAGACCATAATTCTTGGTAAGTTACCCCCTCGATAGGATGAACACCCAAAGGATTAATTTCAGCTAATGGGGCCAGTACAAATCCATATTCTAAAATTTCATCACGCGGTAAGTTAAGTTCCTGATTGATGAAATCAGCATAAAGTATTAAATCAATATCCAAAGTTCTTGAATTAAACTGACCTGTTCCAACTTCTCTCCCCGTTAAGCGTTCAATGTTATGAAGTTCAGATATAATTTTGCTTGGATTAAAATCACTGAAGGCTTTAATGACCATATTAAGAAAGTCATCACCAATAAAACCAACAGCTTCTGTTTGATAAACCGAAGATAACTGCACGTCATCAAAGATCTTACTTAATTCTCTTAGAGCATACCTCAAGTTCTTTTCTGGTTTAATGTTACTGCCTAAACTGAGATATATCTCGACCCTATGAGGCAATTTATTCATTTTTTATGCGTTCAATAGTCAAGCCAACATTTTTAGAATCTCTTATAGCATAGGGTTTTGAGACACTTAATTTAAGCCATTCAACTTTAAATTCTTCTATAATGATCTGAGCTAGATTCTCGGCTAAAGTTTCAATCAGTTGGAAGTGATTATCTTTTGAGTATTGCTTTATCCTTTTTGAAATAGCTTTATAATCCAGCGCATCTTGAATAGAGTCGCTCTTAGCAGCGGCACTAATATCAGTCGACATCTCCAAGTCTATTGAAACAGTTTGTGGATTTCTTTTTTCCCACTCCCATATACCTATAATGGTCTCAACCTTTAACTCAGATAATTTAATCTTATCCATGAGCATTAACCTCTTTATAAATATTATCAATGGACCATCTTGGGTTAATGGTTATTTGATAATTCTTATTAAGAACGCCTTGTTGGAATCTATAGCTGCCAGTCAAAGCTATCATCGCAGCATTGTCTGTACAAAACTCTAAACTAGGATAGATCACCTCAACTCTTTTTTTGCGAAATGTTTCTGACATTTTAGAACGAAGTTTTTTATTAGCCCCCACACCACCAGCAACAATGACAGAATCAACATTTATTTTATTCACTGCCCGATGTGTTTTTTCAACAAGGCTATCAACAATTGCCTCTTCATAAGCAAAAGCTAAGTCTGCTCTGCATTGATCTGTCAATAGCTCATCTGACTTTAACTGATTGACTCTATACAACAACGAGGTCTTGAGACCACTAAAGCTAAAATCTAGGCTTGTTTTATCTTTTAACAAAGGTCTCGGAAAAGTAAATGCTCCCTCTGAACCAGATTCAGCTAATCTTGAAATCTCAGGACCTCCTGGGTACGCTAAACCTAATAATTTAGCAGCTTTATCAAACGCTTCTCCAGCCGCATCATCCAGGGTCTGTCCTATTATTTCATAATCCCCTTTTGACTCAACTTTAACCAGTAAAGTGTGCCCTCCAGATACCAACAAGGCAATAAACGGCATATTTACTGAATCTTGTTCTAATAATGGGGCTAATAAATGTGCCTCCATATGATGAATAGGCACTGAAGGAATCCCTAACGAAAAAGCTAAACCATTGGCCATTACAGAGCCAACCAAAAGAGCACCCGATAAACCTGGTCCTGCAGTGTAAGCTATGGCATCCAGATCATTAATTGTGTTTCCAGTTTCATTAATTAAATGGTCAATCATTGGCAATAGTTTTTTAATATGGTCTCTGGAAGCAAGTTCAGGTACCACACCGCCATATTGATTATGTAGATCAATTTGACTAAAGACCTTATGGCCAATTAATCCCTTTTCCGAGTCATATAAAGCTGTAGCAGTTTCATCACAACTGGTTTCTATTCCAAGGATTAAGAGGGATGTCATTTTCTTTGCTTTTTCTAGGGTTAAACTGTATATTTCACGGTCTATTTAATGGATTAAGTATATATTTATTTAACTCAACTGAAAGGGATAAGTTTTGCCATTAGTTAAAGTAAAAGATAACGAATATTTCGATTATGCACTGAGACGCTTTAAACGGTCTTGTGAGAAGGCTGGTATTATCAATGAATACCGTAAAAAGGAATTCTATGAAAAACCTACTCAAGAAAAGAAACGAAAAAAGGCGGCAGCTTCTAAACGAGAAAAAAAACGTGTTTCTAGAGAACGTAATCGCTCAAGAAGACTCTATTAACTCAAGACTTTGTCCTTACTCAAACAACTTCAAGAACACATAAACCAATCACTTCGACAGGGTGAGCGGCTTAAATTAAGCACCTTAAGAATGTTGATGGCCGCTATTAAACAAAAAGAAATTGATACGAGAATTGAGATCAATGAGACCGACATCCTCACAATCATTGAAAAACAAGTTCAACAAAGATATGAAGCAGCTGAACATTATGAAAAGGCTGGAAGAAATGAATTGTTTGACAAGGAGATGACTGAAGCAGAAATTCTAAAGGCTTACTTACCTGAAAAATTAAGCGAAGAAGAGGTTAGATTAATGATTGCTAATATTATCGATGAAACTGGTGCTAATACACTTAAGGATATGGGGGCAGTTATGGCCAAGTTAAAAGAGCAAGCCAATGGAAAAATTGATATGAAAAGTGCCAGTCAAATTGTCAGAGAGTCATTGTCTTAGTCGATTTCTATTAAAAACATAAGTTCTTTTACTTTTTTCACTTTTCTGCATAGACTAAAACATCGAGTCACAAGCAAAGAATTATTAACAATTCCAATTTATGTCTGAACGCATTCCTCAAGATTTTATTGATGATCTAATAGAAAGAGCCGACGTTAGTGAGGTTATTGGAAAACGAGTTGAAATTAAAAAAGCAGGAAAAGAATACAAAGCCTGTTGTCCATTTCACAATGAGAAAACACCTTCATTTACAGTCAGCCCAGAAAAAGGGTTTTATCACTGCTTTGGGTGTGGTGCCCACGGAACTGCATTAGGCTTTTTAATGGATTATGAACGCCTAACCTTTGTTGAAGCGATAGAAGAGTTAGCCAAAGTGATTGGGGTACCAGTGCCCAGAACAAAAGAAGACAGGGTGGTTAGCAAAGAAAATAACGACTTAAAGACTCTATTATCTCAAATATCACAATACTATGAGAAGAATCTCAAAGAATCAAAAAATGCCATTGAGTATTTTAAATACCGAGGTATTGATGGCACTACAGCAAAACATTATGCCTTAGGTTTTGCCAAAGACTCCTGGGATGATGTATTAAACAATTTTGGAAAAACAGATAAGGATAAGAAGCAACTATTGGCTTGTGGCTTATTGATCAAAAAAGACGATGGTGGTTATTATGATCGATTTAGAAACCGGGTGATGTTCCCCATAAGAAACAATAGAGGTGAGGTGGTAGGCTTTGGTGGAAGAGTTATTACAGATGAAGAACCTAAAGAGGCTAAGTATTTAAATTCGCCTGAAACCACATTATTCAAAAAAGGTGAGTTACTTTACGGCTTATTTGAATCAAAAAAAAGTATTGCTGAAAGAAAAAGCGCCATTATCGTGGAAGGCTACACAGACGTCATTGGCCTGTATCAATTTGGTGTTGGCAATTCATTGGCCACTCTTGGCACTGCAACTACAGAAAATCATATTAATAAAGTTTTTAGAATCTCTGATCAGATCATTTTTTGTTTTGACGGTGATGACGCTGGAAAAAAGGCCGCAGAGAAAGCAATGAAACTATGTCTACCACTGGTTAGAAAAAATAAGGAAGCTTATTTTCTAATCCTTGAAGACGAAGACCCGGATGACTTTATCAGACAACATGGACATGAACAGTTTGAAGCTCGCTTAGCAACTGCAAAATCTACAGATGAATTCTTAATTAATATCTGTAATCAAAATTCTGATATCAATTCAGTTAAAGGCAAAGCCAATGCAGTTGAAAATGCTATGGCATTGGTTAACACAATACAAGACGGTATTTATAAAGATCTAATGATAGAGAAAATAGCGTCAGAATATAACTTAACCTTAGAAAAACTTGTCAAATATGCCCCCAGTAAAAAAATTACTAAGAAGACCCCAAGAACATTCAGTCAAAGAGAAAAGAGAGGGTATTTAAAGAATCGACCTAGCCTCATTAATCAAGCAATCCGAATATTACTGCATAAACCAGAGCTGGGAAAAAGTATTGATCTAAACAATCAATTTAAACACCTGGATCACAAGGGGATTAGCGTCCTTAGAGAAATCATACAACTAATAAATACAAAAGATTCAATCAAATTGGCAACGATTATAGAGCATTTTCAAGACCAGAAATTACAACGTTATCTCAGTCAATTGGCTATGGATGAAGGTTTGATTAATAAGGATGAAATGTTGAATGAATTCAATGACATAACTCACAGATTAGATGTACAAGACTTAAGAAAAGAGTTGGCCATACTCATTGAAAGAGCAAAAAATAAATCCCTCAGTGATCAAGACACAAAAAGGCTAACGGAACTATCAAAAAATATAAAATAAAATAACTATATGAAACAAATAGATATATAATAAGCGACCGTTTTTAATCAAAAGATACCATGGCAAAAAAAGAAGATAAATTAAAGGCAGAAGATTCAAATAAGCAAGCAATTGAATTTGAGGAATTGATTGATGTTGAGGAAATTGAATCAGTTCTGGGTGAAGACAAAGGCGAAGAGATTGAATCCTCAACAAAAGAGAAGACACCGTTCCAGATTCTCTTAGAAAAAGGGAAAAATGAAGGATTTATAACCTACGCAGAGCTCAATGAGAATTTACCTGAAGGAATTATTGAAGCTGAACGACTTGATGAAATAGTAGAAATGATTAGTGATCTCGGCATAGTCGTTCAAGAGCATGCCCCTAAATCGGAAGAATTAGCAGCCAATCAAGTTAATCAAGAAGCGGTTAACCCAATAGAAAATGAAATTGGAAAAACAACTGATCCAGTCAGAATGTACATGAGAGAAATGGGAACTATAGAATTACTTGATAGACAAGGTGAAATAGTTATTGCCAAAAAAATAGAAGCTGGAAATAAAAAAATACAACAAACACTAGGTTCATTTATTCCAGTTCTTCAGTTCATACAAGAACGATATCAAACAATCTCGGAAGACATTAAAACTCAAGAAGATAAAGATGAAACCAAGTTTCTAGAAATTTTTTCAGATTTTGCTTTTGAAAATGATGACATTATTGAAATCAATTCTGATAAAGAAACTGTCGTAGTCGAAATTGATGTAAAAGCGATCGTCAAAGATATCAAAAAACTTAACCGTCAATGTCTCAAATTAATCAAATTGATTGATGAAAAAAGTGACGATGAAAAAATAGACAAACAACTACAAGCAAACATAGCCACTATAATGGGCGTAAAGATTGCACCAAAACTGTTTGATATCCTGCAAAGGATAATTATTGCTTATATGGATGAAATTAAACGATTTGAAAGAGAAATTAGAGAAATTGTCGTTGAAACAGCTGGTGTATCTATGGATGAATTTAGAAAAACATTCATTGGCAACGAAACAAAACTAACTTGGATTGATAAATACATTAGAGCCAAAAGGAAATACTCATCTATTCTTAATAGAAATAAATCAAAAATTATTGCCAATCAAAAGAAACTAGCAAAATTAGAACGATCATCTCATCTTTCAATCCAAGGGATCAAAGATATTAACAGGCAATTAAACATGGGACGCATTCGAGCAGATCGTGCAAAAAAAGAGATGGTAGAAGCAAATCTTAGATTGGTTATCTCGATTGCAAAGAAATACACAAACAGAGGGTTGCAATTCTTAGACTTAATTCAAGAAGGTAATATTGGATTGATGAAGGCAGTCGATAAATTTGAATACCGACGAGGCTATAAATTTTCAACTTATGCCACTTGGTGGATTAGACAGGCCATTACACGTTCCATTGCAGATCAAGCAAGAACCATTCGTATCCCTGTGCACATGATCGAAACCATCAATAAGCTTAATAGAATTCAACGTCAAATGATTCAGCAAAAAGGCAGAGAGCCAAGCGTTGAAGAGTTATCTGAAAAAATGGAAATGCCAATTTCTAGAATAAGGAAAGTTCTTAAGATCTCAAGAGAGCCTATTTCTATGGAAACGCCAATCGGTGATGATGATGATTCATACTTAGGTGATTTCATTGAAGATACCACTATTGATCAACCAGATGGTGCAGCTACTAAAACAGGTTTAAAAGAAAGCACAGTTGGCATTCTTGAAAGCCTCACTCCAAGAGAAGCTAAAGTTCTAAGAATGAGATTTGGTATCCACATGAACACTGACCATACTCTTGAAGAAGTTGGTAAACAATTTGATGTAACTCGTGAAAGAATTAGACAAATTGAAGCTAAGGCACTAAGAAAACTAAGGCACCCTTCCCGAAGTGAAAAACTTAAGAGTTTTATGAACGACAGTTAGTTTGAACCCTCAATAAGTGCTATATATATTCATACTTCAGTCTTATATAATCAATAAAGTCAAAGGGCCTGTAGCTCAGTTGGTTAGAGCAGTGGACTCATAATCCATTGGTCGGAGGTTCGAGTCCTCCCGGGCCCACCACCATCCTAGTCATCAGTATCAGTTTCGAACAACACACTGGGGCTACCATACTCATAATAACCTAGAGGGCCAGCTTCTATATTTTCGTCATAGTGTGCATAAAGATCGTATCCGAGAAGTTGGCGTACACGCTCAGGCCAACCATGCGCCTGTTCAAGTGTAGTATGAAGGAAATGGTTCTCCTGGGAACGAAGCCAACCAAGCACATAAGATGCAACAATTGCCCTGCGTTTAATTCCATCAGTATTGCTGCCACCACCGTGTAAAGTTTTACCTGGTATAAATACAGCACTACCTGCTCTCATTACTGCCCGAGCAATTTCATTTGGCTTTACCTCACGGTTGGTATGATCCCATTTATGACTTCCAGGCACGACCTGTGTCGCCCCATTGGACTCGGTAAAGTCAGTCGCTGCCACCATCACATTGAATTGCAACAACCGATCAGGTGCCCAAAAATGTGCGGGCCAGATAACATCATCCCAATGTAGTACTTGAGCAGTCTCACCATCATGGATCTCGATTATTTCACTAGAATTTAGACGGTATTGGCCACAATTTGGAGCGAGAAAATGATCCATGATGCTGAGTAGTCGCTCATCAGTTATCAGATCAATATAGTTCGATGCTTTGCTGATCAAGCCATTCAATCTGACTGTCTGATAGCCAAGAAAATCTTCTGCTTCAGGTTCACCGTAGTCGTAAGGTATATAGTTATCGACGGAGGTTTGAATCGCCGTATTGAAGTCTTTCAACCATGCTTGACTGACAAATCCATCGACAATAGCGGCCCCGTCTCGTTCAAGAACCTCAATTATATCGTCGGTTGAACAGTTTGAGGGTAGGTGAGTTAGCTTAGCCATGTTAGTAATGTATCAAGACCACCGGGCCAGACAAGTGTTCCGATGAGTATCATTAAAAAGAACAACATTCCTGCAATTTTAATTGCATCAATGATATTCTCTTTCAATTTATCCATAACAATTATTTATTGGGTTTTGTTTTTATTGTTCCGTAGTTACGAGTATGTTCTTTGTTCTTTATATTAGATACTTTAATTCCATTGCCATACCAATGCTGACCAATTAATTTTCCTTTTGAATCAAAGCTTCTCCATGCTCCTATTGGTTTGCCATTCCTATATTTCTCTTTTTGTTCTAGTTGTCCATTGTCATAATAATATTCCCAGACTCCAGATTTTTTCCTATCCACTACTTTCCCTGTTAATCTTATCTGTCCATTTGGATGGTAGCTAACGAAAGAACCATCAGGTGGCAAGCCATCATCTGCCCAACCATTAAAGCTGAACAATAGTGCTGATATGAGGAAGAGTTTTTTCATAGCTTAGCTAGCAATTAGGTGGTCTGCATGATGGTCTATTAACTTCTTTTATTTTCTCTCCATGACTTTGACTATCCATCCCTCGCCATTTTGGCGGCTGCGGCTGTTGGCGTTGTGCTTGAGTTTTTAGCGAATTACAGGTTTTCATTGATTCATTATAGTCAGAATCATTTTGAGTCATAATGCTTGCTATAGCTTTACACTCCTCATAGTTATTGCCTTCGTAGATCATAACTTCTGCCCAGCCATTAAAGGTGAAGAATAGCATCGATATGAGAATGAGTTGTTTTATATTAGTCATAGCCATATCACAATTATAGTCATTATAACTGCCAAAATTGCCAGGAGAATTATATTATTCAGCTTATTCATTTGCTTAAACAATAAAGAAAACGATAAAGAGGATTAATACTAGAGCTATTGATAACCCGAAAATAAGAACTTTCTGGCTTTTTCTTATAGGTTTTTGATGAGTTATCTTGGCCATGCTTTTCAAGGGTTTACATTAGTTTTGAAATTGTCTCAGTACGCCATTTTTCAGTTATTTCAATCTGGTTGAAACAAAATATATGGTATCCAGCAAGGTTGGTGTCAGCAATACCGGGATAATCAGAAATACTTGCTACCAATTTATCTGGATTATAGATACTAGATTTCATTAACTCTGCCGCAACTTGAGATTTCTTTCGCAAGAAACGCAGGGAGTCCCCAACACCTATTCTAAGAGAAGTTCTAAGAAGACGTCCTCGCTCAATGACACCAGGCAATCCGACCCAAACAGGAAGATGGACGCCTTGCTGATTAATCTGAATCAACCAATTACCTAATATATTTGCATCAAAACACATTTGAGTAACAATGTAATCTGCTAAATCTTTTTTCTTTTCAAGTGCTTCCATTAAGATTTTCTCGTTAACATC
>Ga0208765_1002204_pt1 | contig 11039 bp, 10 predicted proteins | sample ETNtaG_2_FD_185783 | JGI IMG/M metagenome (GOLD analysis project Ga0208765, IMG submission 185783) | Marine microbial and viral communities from oxygen minimum zone, Eastern Pacific Ocean - ETNP201406SV203 (SPAdes) (version 2) | ecosystem: Environmental > Aquatic > Marine > Oceanic ... | reverse complement strand
AAGATGGACTCGTCACTTATTAACCCAAATGGAGCTTGGCAGGCAAGGTCTGATGGTGGTCTGTGGGATTTTCAATCTCCAAAGGAAATCGAATCACAAATTGAAGATTCACCAAATACTTTAAATTTTAGACCGTATCATATAGAAGTTAATATAGTTGGTAAAAGTAAAGATGTTGCCTACACTAGTTATTATCTTGTAGGGTCAATCACTGGTCCAGGTGGGAAATTAATAGCAAGTAATTATAGAACAAGAGCTTCAAGTACACTTGTTAAAAATAAAGGGAAATGGGTAGCCGTTGGCCAGCATTTTAGTCCGCTATATGGTGGGTCAGGTGTTATTTTTGATTAAGAGGGTGATCTTATAATAAGCAAATCAGCCTCCTTATGGGGGCTTTTTTGTTTGTAGAACAAGACTGTGTAATTTTCAGTATGAAAACCTCCAACCTCATATTGCCTTTAATATTTATCTTTTCTTGCGGGGATGATGATAAAGATAATTGCATTGATGAATCAAAGATAACAAATACACCTTGTCCAGAAAATTATGACCCAGTTTGTGGCTGCGATGGAGTAACATATTCAAATGATTGTTATGCAAATAATGCAGGCGTTACAGAATGGACTAAAGGCAATTGTAGCTAAATGAAACGCCACTGGCTCATAGTATCTAGCTTCCTAATCCTAAATGGGCAACAAACTCAATTAACCAATCCTCTTGATATCACGCCCCCTCGTCTTAATCAAAAAAATGTGAATATCGATGGTTTTTTAGATGAAGTTGAATGGACTAAAGCTGTATCTCAATCTGGTTTTACCAGTTATTTACCTGTGGATGGACGACCTGCTGAAGATGATACCGAAGTGCGAATTTGGTATAGTCCAACAGCTTTATATTTTGGAATTATTGCCCATGAAATTCATAATGAAGTTCGATCCACTTTAGCTGACCGTGACAAACTAGAAAATGACGATTATCTAATCCTTATTTTAGATACATATGATGACAAACGATCTGCATTTGCATTTGTAGTTAATCCGCTGGGTCAACAAGGAGATGGAACCATTACAGATAATACCTCAATGGGACGGAATTCAAAATCATTTAGGTTAGATGATAATCCTGATTATGTATTTAACTCACGAGGGAGACTTACCGAAGATGGTTTTATAGTTGAGATAGAAATTCCATTCAAAAGTTTACGTTATCAGAGTAAAAATACACAAAATTGGGGTTTTAATGTTTTGCGCCATATTCAACATTCAGGTTACACATCTACCTTGATAAACACCAAGCTTGGCGCTGCATCATTTCTTGGACAAAGTGGAAAACTGGTTAATTTATCTGGAATTGAACGTGATAGAATTTTTGATATTAACCCTGAAATAAGAGGTGCTGTCAGACGTGAGGCAGATGATAAAAATTTTAATTCTGAAATGACAGACCCTGTTGGATTTAATGTAAGATATGGCTGGTCCTCAAACGTAGGAATCAATGCAACTGTAAACCCGGATTTTTCACAAATTGAAGCAGATGTTGCACAGATAAATTATGACCCAAGACGATCACTGTTTTTCCCTGAGAAACGACCTTTTTTCCTTGATGGGATTGAACGGTTCCAAACTCCAACTCGACTTATTTATACTCGACGAATTGCTAATCCCGTTGGAGCAGGTAAAATTGCAGGAAAATTTGGTGCAAATACTATAGGATTTATTTCAGCAGCAGATAATAGTGGTCCATCAATATCAGAAATGGATCTTTCTTATGTTAATGCACTTCGATTGAAAAGAGATTTGTCCGATCAAAATCATATGGGTTTAGTTTTTACTGATAAATCTCATAAAGATTGGTCTAACCGAGTAGTTGCCATTGATGGCAGGTTTGTAGCTAAAGATAGTTACACTTTTCGTGCTCAAGGTGGTTTTAGTCAAACTAATGATAAAGAGAATATTGGAACTATTGCACCCATGTGGAATATTGCGGCTAGTGCCAACGGACGAAAATGGTCTGGCTCATTCTCATTTAAAGGTTACCATAATGAGTTTAATCCAGAAGTTGGATTTATAGAAAGAGGGAATTATGTAACAATTACGACCGGACCTACTAGACGATTTTATGGTAAGAAAGATGCGATAGTAGAACAACTAATTTTATCTTTACGTTTAACGGGCAATTGGGATTATTCAGGATTTACCAATGGAAATAGTCCGGATGACCGAAGACTTTACCCTTCCTTTGCTATACAGTTTCGTGATGGTTGGAAGTTAACTAATTTTACATGGATTGAAACTTTTAGTTACCCTGAATCATTTTTTACTAATCATTATATTAAAACTTCTTCTGGTTTTACATCTTACAAAGGTACACCAGACTTGTTCAATATTGGAGTCATGATGGAATTGAGCACCCCTCAGTTAGATCGGATATCGGGAAAAATTAAATATGGATTTGGTAGAGACCCTAACTATGATGAATGGGCACCTGGTGATATTTCTCTTATTGAATCTATAATAAAATGGAATCCAACTGATCAAATTAGAATGATGATAAGATATAATCAGCAACAAAACTTTCGTCCATCAGATGGTTCATTAGTATCAGAGAGTAGAACTCCAAGAATAAAAATGGAATACCAAATTACACCAACTATTTTTTTAAGAGGAGTAGTTCAGTATACATCTAGGTATAGAGATACTTTAAGAGATAATTCGCGAACCGAGTTGCCTATATATTTTAAAGATTTAAACGGAGACTTTGTAGCTGCTTCATCAGTTGAGACAAATAATATTGAAGCAGATTTCCTTTTTTCATATCGACCAATGCCTGGGACTTTAGTGTTTATTGGTTATGGTTCAGCATTAACGGAACCAAGACGATTCCGTTTTGATTCAGTTCAAAGAAAATCTGATGGATTTTTTATGAAAGTTAGTTACCTTTTTCAAAATTAATTAAGGAGTAAAATATGGATTTACTAGTAGTAGTGCATATCACAAGTTCTTATGATAGCTGGAAGGAAGTTTTTGATTCTAACCCTGCTGACCGTGCTGCGTTTGCTGATGATGATCGTACACGCGTTGCTAAGGTAGATGACAATACAGCCATGGTTCAGTTATTTAATGTTGATATGCAAAAAATGTCTGAAGTTCTTAATGATCCAAATTCACCAGCTGCTGAAACGATGGCTGCACATGTTGAGAAACGCGAAATTTATAAAGTGGAGCAAATGACTCCTCCTGGTGCATAGAATATATTAATTAAATAAAAGAGGATATTATGAAAACAAAAATAATGAACCCAAAAATTTGGCTTATTTTAATAGCTGTAATGCATACATTTATGGGTGTTATTGGGAGCTATATGACGATGGGGGGGAGCATCGAAAATCTCTCAATATTTCTCTACTTAGGAACTGTTTCTGTATATCTACTTTATGCAGCATTTATGACTGAAGGTCAAGCACAAGCTCGCCTTGCAACTATATTATGTGCTCCTGTTGTAGTTTGGTTTATTATTAGCGCCATTATGAAACTTGAAATGTATGGAGTTCCTGTAGCAGAAATGCCGAGTGGCTTATTACCAATTGCTCTTTGGACTATGCCTGCATTAACTGGAATTATGAATTGGAATTCAGATTAGGATCCCTATTCAAATTGGAGGAAAACAAGAGATATAAAACTCTCTTACTAACGCAATTATAAAAGAGCCTCACTTAGCGTGGGGCTCTTTACTTTATAAATATTATGGATTGGCAAAAACTAAAACCGTAAAATTGTTGACCCTCCAATAAAAGAAAAAAACTGAATTAATTATGATAAGGATAGTTCGTGCAGTATCTGCATTTATATTTGGAATCTTTTTAATCAATGTAGGTGTATTACACTTTACTGATACATCGTGGTTTGAACCAATCGTACCAAAAATCCCGGGCTCAGCAACTTTTTGGGTAATTGTATCCGGTATAGCAGAAATTATTTTAGGTATTGGTCTGATATTTCCAAAAAGCAGAGAAATAGCAGCTAAATGTACAGCAATATTCCTAGTTATGATTTACTCTGCTAATTTGTATATGTGGATTTACAATATAAAGCTTGGAGATGGGACCTACCTTTCTACATCGGGCCATGTATTGCGACTTTTTGCCCAAATTCTCATGATTGGTTTAAATTTATGGATTAGTAGGATAAAATCATGGGCTGAACTAATGCCCTATTGGCTTAAATAATATTATCAATAAAAGTGTTTTACATATACTTATTTGATTAAAAGACGTTTATAAATAATTATTATTAAGTCTTCGTAATTTTCAACAAGATTATTTTATCAATTACACAGTTTTAAAATGAGTGCTAAAACTACACTAAAAATGATGAGAGACGCAGGAGTTGGTGATACATTATTACAACTTTGCAATGGTGACATACATTCCCTGAATCAAGATCCAAAAACACTTACCCGCATTCTCCCAATTAAGGCTATAAAAGGAGTATACCCTTATTCAGGATCAATTGATTGGAAAAATGGCCATACAGGTGAGGAATTTGTTGAAAAATACGATGGTGAAAAAGAACGACGATTAGCAATTGATATAATCAATGGGAAAATAGAACAATACAATTATTGGGTTGAGAATGAAATGATGAATATTTCCGATGTTGATAAAAGATTAAAGTTTCCACATAATAAAGCTCAGTTATATGGTAAGTGGGAATTGAGCACTGTATTTGAAATGCCAATAAATGAAAGTGATATTTTCTCGGATGAATGGAGGAAAGAAGATCTTGCTATCGAAAGATCCTTTAATAATAAAGAAATATATAAAAGATTACGAAAATTGGGTGTTAATGATGATTACTCAGTCGAATGTTTTAACAAAATGATATATGATTACATCTTAGCTTTAACAGATGGAAAGACTATAACAGAAAAATCAACATTTTATTATCCTAATCTTGAGTTTGAAGATTACTTTATGCGTAAAAGTGTAGATCATAGTGAATGTGATAATCTACTATTTGCAGAAAAGATTCAAACTGAATCAATAATATCTACATTAATGAATTTGGTTGATGTAACTCCTGAAGATGCACGAGCTGGAAGAATTAAAGGGGTTACCTTCAATAAGAAGAATAAACCCATGGATGATATTTGGAAAGATGGAAGAAGGTATAAGAAAGGTTTTAAAGAAGGTTTTATAGTTAAAACATTACCAGAAGATTGGTGGATAGGTATCGATATAGAAAATGAACTTTTACATTTTAAGCATAGCAAAGCAGAAATATTAGATCAAAAAGTTATATTTAATCATAAGTCATTGGGGATCGGAAGTAATTATCCGGGAACAACCAATACTAAAATTATAATGCTGTTGAAATATGCAATGTTTCAACAAACTGAAATTGCCGAGGATTTTTCAACTCACGATAGATGGGTTAAAATTATCCAAGATGATGTTAAGTATAAAACAATCAAGGAATTTCAAAAGGTTATTGAAAAACTTTTTCATAGAATATTAGAGCTCAGTGATGAAATCTTTTCAAAAAAGAAGTATGTAATGGTAGACCGCGATAAAAGAGGGAAAGAGCAAAAAACAGAATATCCTTTTTATGTTTGTAATGCTACACTTGAAATCATTACAAATCGGCCAAAAAAATTAAGAGACTTAGGTTATAATTTAGATGGTACCGCAATTCCAGTTGAAGAACCTGAGGAAGATATAGAAATTGAAGAAGATGACAATAATTCAGGTGATTTATCAAATATAATTAGAATGATGATGAAAGATGACATTGATTATTTTGGCCAAGATGAAGATGAAAATTTGCCGAATGAAGAGTAATGTCACTAAATTTCATATCAATAATTAGAGAAAATATTATCTGATATGAGAGAATCAATCTTACTTATAACATTTTTGTTTTTGATTGGTTGTGCCGCCTCTTCGCATATCCTTGTTGGAGAAGCTAGAGAACCGATTAATCCATCCAACGTAAAAGTATATCTAGACTATCCTGAAGAATATGAAAAAATTGCATTGATTGATGCAGGAAGTAATTTTGCATTTAAAGATCCTGAAATACTTTTTACTTGGCAAAGCAAAATGGATAAAGCTATGAAGCGATTAAAAATTGAATCTGCACAATTGGGTGCTAATGGTATTTTGATTGTAAATACAGATAATAAAATTCATACATCAGTCAGTAGTGATGGTCAAGGTAGATCGAATACGTCCACACATACTGAAAAATTTGTAAAAGCAATCGCCATATATGTGGAGAAGGATTAATTAATTAAAACACCTTCTTTTTTGGTTACCAAATAAAAACTCTTAAATATATACCCCTATTATTTTTCGTTATAATTATTAACGCACAAGAAATGTCCACTATTAGTGGCTTTGTACGTAATGATGCTACTGGAGAGCCAATATCATATGCGAACGTATTTCTTGGTGAGACATCTTTGGGCTCAGCTAGCAATATTGATGGATATTTTGTTATCACCAATGTGCCAGCTGGAAATTATCAGCTACTAGCTTCTATGATTGGATTTAAAATTTATAAGGAAGATATAGATATTGAAGAAAATTTAAATATTCGTATCAATATTCGTCTTACGCAGACCGTATTAGAAGGTGATGAAGTTATTGTAACAGCTGAGAGACAAAAATTTGAGCAACAAATTGAAAGCAGTCAAATTTCTTTAGATTTAAGAGAGATTAACACGGTACCTGGCTTTATTGAAGCAGATGTTTTCCGCGCTCTTCAAATGTTGCCTGGTGTACAATCAGGTAATGACTTTTCTAGCGCGCTCTATGTCCGTGGAAGTACGCCAGACCAAAATTTAATTATGCTTGATGGTATCACTGTCTATAATCCTTATCATCTTGGAGGAATTTTTTCAACTTTCAATACGGATGCAATAAAAGAAGCTGATTTTCATGCCGGCGGATTTCCAGCGCGATACGGTGGGCGCATGGGCGCTATTTTAAATGTTATCAATCGTGAAGGTAATACGGAGAAGGTAACAGGCTCCGGTAATGTCTCATTGGTGACAGCTAAAGCACTTATTGAAGGTCCAATACCGAATTGGAAAGGAATAAAGGGTTCTTGGCTTTTATCAGGTCGCCGAACCTATTTCGATAAATTTATCAATCTTATTACAAGAGGTGAGGGCCAATTTCCCTATTATTTTTATGATTATCAGATTAAAACAAATATTGACTTAAACATAGATCACCGTTTGACATATACACGGTTTTATGGTGATGATATATTGGATGTTTCTGCTTCAGATAAGACTAATGATGAATTTGGCACTACTGAATCAAAGTTTGGAGTTAAATGGCCTTGGGGCAACCATACAAATGGACTAACCTGGCGATGGATTATATCACCTAATGTTGTAGCTAAAACATTTTTAGCAAGTAGTCGTTATCGTTATGATTTTGTTTTTTATTTTGATAATAAAGAAACCTTTATTGATAATGGTTCAACTTTTCGTAATGATACGGCATTTGATGTAGGGTATCATGACTCCATAAAAGATTTTACGTTAGAAACAGAGATCATTTGGAAACCAAATGATAAGCATACTGTTGCCGGAGGATTTCAGCGAAAAAATATCAAGTTCGACCTTAGTATGGAATATAGAATAACAACACTTGATACAACATTTAGTATGAAACCATTAGACTTATTTAATCAAACACGTGAATTAGCTGCATATGTACAGGATAAATGGGATATTTCAGATAAAATAAAATTTCAAGGAGGTCTCCGATTTGTGCATTATAACCTACACAATAAAGTGTATTTAGAACCTCGAATAGGAATGAAATATAATGTTTCTAATAATATGTCTTTTAAAATTAACTGGGGTCGTTATCATCAATTTCTCATAACTGCGAATGATCCTGATGAGAATTTTCGCTTGGTTGATCTCTGGATGGGGCTACCTAAAGACAAGCCAGCTAGCGTTTCCGAACATGCAATTTTAGGCTTTGAATATTTCTCTCCTGATAACATTCTTTACAGAGTTGAAACATACTATAAAGACTTTGATCATTTACTTTCACTCAAAGCTGGAGATGTTTACGCAGATAATGAAAATGAACTTGAGTCTACACCTATCAATGAATTTTGGGATACGGATGCTTATGCTTATGGATTGGAGCTATTGATTAAAAAAACTTCTGGTAAGTTTAAAGGCTGGTTGGGTTATACACTTGCAAAAACATTTTACTATACACCACCCAATGGATGGTTTGCTCCCAATCACGATAGAACCCACACTTTAAATTTGGTGACGACTGTTGAGTTACCGGATTGGGTTTCAGATAATTTAGAAATGAATTCTTCTATAACAGCATCTAGTGGAAATCCATTTACTCCAATTATTGGAAGAGCTAATACATGGGAGCAAGATATAAGACCTGATATAAATTGGCGATCATCAGACAAATATCTGGTTGATAAGAAAAATAGTGATAGATATCCTTATTATTTTCGTTTAGATCTTGGTATTAAACGAAAAAATCGACGATTATTTAAATGGAAATACGATTCATATATTCAGCTAATCAATGTTACCAGTCATGAAAATGCACTGTCGTATTTGCATCGAACAAGAATAGATCAAAGTTCTGGAAATAGAGGCGCAGTTGAACGTGCACCTTTAAATATGTTTCCATTCATGATTTTCACAGGTATGCAATTTGAATTTTAAAAAACATCTTCAATCAATATTTTTTTTCTTGATACTATTTTCTAATGCTTGCGAAGAAGGGACATGGGAATTATTAGAAGTAGATTATGAACCTGTGCTTAATGTTTTTGGTATTATCTCTTTAGATCCCGAGGTAGACAGTTTTGTACGAGTATATAGAACAACTAACCTTTCAGAGGAATCTGAGATTTATGTTGGCATCGATACTATTACGTTCGATAATGAAGATTATTTTATTGATATTTATGAACCGGCTGCTATTATTAAAGATGCTCAGGTTTCAATTAAGGGTACTGGGAATTCCTTCTCATTCAATTTTGTACCTAAGCAATATCCCTGGGAATACAAAAAAAATGTATATCTAGATACACTGGGAACATTTAAACCACAACCAGGCACAACTTATTTATTAGAAGTAACTGCACCAGGATATGATACGGTTAAAGGAGAATTAATTACCCCTGAAATCCCTGCCCTTATTGATTCACTTATTCAGGATACGATTTCAACAAAACGTGAATACAAAATACTTTGGAAACAACTGAATGAAGGAAAGGGATACCTAACAGGACGATTAGATGATCAAAAAGTAGATTATGACAAAGGGTGTGAGCCAGATTTTGATAGAGTAGTTGATCTTCAATCAGGTTCTTATATTGTTCCGGTTAAGATATGCGAAGATCAGCAATCAATATTCGATGAAACCCAACATTTTATTATTCAATTAATGACAATGGATGAAAATTATTATAATTATTTTATAAGAGGTGAAGAAGGCGGTTATAGTAATTTTCTGTTAAATAGTGGAACTACGTCAGGACAATCAGTTGGTATCGAAGGTGGCCTGGGAATATTTGGTTCTATCGCTACTTCCAAGTTAGATCTAATCTTAGAGTAATAATACACTCCTAAATCGAATTATATTGATTTTAAAGCCTGATCGAAGTCTGTTTTAATATCATCTATATTTTCAATACCCACGGAACAGCGTAACATATTTTCAGGTATTCCTAAATCCGACCTTTCTTCGATTGTATTTTCAACATGACTTGTGGTTTTTGGTGGCCCAACAATTGTATCAACAGATCCAAGGTGGGCAGCGGCATGGGCAAAGCTCAACTTAGAGATAAAATTTGAAATCAGACTTTCTCCTCCTTTAAGTGAAAAGCTGAGCACGCCACCAAAGCCTCTCATTTGAGATACAGCAGTATTATGCCCAGGATTTGTATTTAAGCCGGGATAATATACAGAATCGATTTTTTGATGTTTTGAAAGGTAGTTTGCTAATTGCATAGCATTATTATTATGTCTTTCCATTCGTAAAGCAAGGGTTTTCATACCTCGCAATATTAGATAGGCTGCGTTTGGTGCTAGGGTTGCACCATTGATTTCTCTAAAGTGAAATATTTTTTCTATTAATTTTTTATTCCCACAAATGAGTCCACCTAAAGCATCTGAATGTCCACAAAGAAATTTAGTGGCACTGTGTATTACTATATCAGCACCTAAATCTAATGGATTCTGATTAATTGGTGTTGCTAGAGTATTATCAACTACAACCAGAGCATCCACTTTCTTGCCAATACTGGACAATCTTTTAATATCTTGTATTTTTAGTGTGGGGTTTGTCGGTGTTTCAAGGTAAAGTAGTTGGCAACCATTTAAGACTTCTTTTTCAATCAAATCATGATCTGTAGTATCGCAAAGTCTAACCTGAATATCATATTGAGGTAAAAATTCTAAAAATATCTTACTAGTGCCCCCATAGGTGTCTTTTCCAGTCACTACTTTGTCACCAGGTTTAAGGTTTGCAAAGAGTGTATTACTTATTGCTGCCATCCCACTAGAAAAACTAGTTGCAGCTTCAGCGCCTTCAAGAATACGGATTTTTTCTTCTAAAACATCAAGGGTAGGATTAGAATTTCTGCCGTAAATATGGCCACTTTTTTCCCCTTTAGAAACTTGTACCCATTCATCTAGATCATCGTAAGAATATGCTACACTATTTATTGTTGGCGATTGTGTGGCACCATGGGGAAAGGACTCTGTTTCCCCAGCCCAGACTGATTGTGTTTCAGCTTTTATTTTCTTCCAGGAAATCTTTTTTTTCACTATTTAATTGAAGATTTTAAATCATTAAGAACTTGAGCCGCATCGATATGACTTTTCTCATAGATGTCATAACCTGAACTGCCCTTATTAAACATTGAAATTATATATACACCCGTCATGTTTGTTGTTTCTGTTGTTCTATTAAAATCAGGAACTACAACTGTACGAACACCTACCGATTCTGACACAACAGTTTTAAC
>Ga0208765_1002199_pt1 | contig 11051 bp, 10 predicted proteins | sample ETNtaG_2_FD_185783 | JGI IMG/M metagenome (GOLD analysis project Ga0208765, IMG submission 185783) | Marine microbial and viral communities from oxygen minimum zone, Eastern Pacific Ocean - ETNP201406SV203 (SPAdes) (version 2) | ecosystem: Environmental > Aquatic > Marine > Oceanic ... | reverse complement strand
CTCGAATCTTATGATCGTTCTGTTAGTCAGTTGGTTGTAACGAATGAATTTCTTTACAAAACCGGTAGCACGATTAATTCCCACAAGATTCCTTTACCGCAGTTGGGTTCCAATTGGGGAACGCTGATTCCTGTCGAGGTCACTATATACCAAAACTACCCCAACCCATTCAACCCAATTACATCTTTACGTTATGATCTACCAGAAGACGGATTAGTTAATATCACCATCTATGATATGATGGGAAGGATAGTTAAAACGCTTGAAAATAGCTCACAAACCGCTGGATATAAGTCTATTAGGTGGAATGCTACCAATGATAGAAATAAACCAGTATCAGCAGGATTATATCTTTATACGATACAAGCAGGGGAGTTCAGACAGACCAGGAAGATGGTGTTTCTAAAGTAACACCCCTTAACACACGCACATTGTAGGGTAATTTTTTGTAGATTTGGGTCACATTAAAATGAAATATCTAATTCATATTATTTTCTTATCAGAATTATTTTGTCAAGTTTATCAATTTGAGATTAATTCTATTCCAAATATGGAAACTCCTTTAAGTATGAATGGCGATGGCACCAAAATTGTGGGAACAAATTTTAATGGACAAGCCGTCTATTGGTCTGATTCTACAGGGACGCAGGTAATAGGAGTAGGCGAGCTATGGGGCATTTCAGATAATGATAGAATATTTGGTGAACTTGAAAATGACGCAGGAAACTGGGAAGCGGCTCTAATTGAAAATGGGGAAACAACTTTACTAGGAAATATCGAACATGGAAATGCATGTGATGCCTTTTATAGTCATGGCCTAGGTATTAGTTCTGATGGGCTTACTGGTGTTGGAATGGGTTGGAAAGATTGTAAAACTTCCGCCTTTTATTGGACAGATGATGGTGGCATCATAGAGCTGGGACAATACAATGGTGAGAGCACAAAGGCACAGGCAGTGTCTGGCAACGGCCAATTGATTGGTGGCTGGGCTCAGACAAACAATCGTGCAACCTGTCTTTGGGATCGTGATGGTCATATAACTCTTATCGGATCTCTGCAGGAGAATAGTGATTATGGAGAAGTCCATGCAATTAATAATAATGGAACCCAGGTCGTGGGTTATTGTTCGGGAAGTGCTGGAAATGATACTGAAGGTTTTATTTGGACAGAACAAAATGGAATGGTTGGTTTGGGAGTGCCCTCAAACTCTGCGTCTACCAATCGGAGCCTGGCCATGGATATTTCTGAAAACAATGTGGTTGTAGGGCAATATCTAAATATGGCACCTATTTTTTATAAGGCATGCATTTATACTGAGGAAACTGGCCAGTTTGTAAACCTGCAAGAATACCTACTTAACTTAGGAATGGATGAAATAGTAGATTGGGATTTACAAAGAGCTTTGTGTGTTTCTAATGATGGAAATACCATTGCCGGTTATGGGAAAGATCCACAGAATAATTGGACAGGATGGCTAGTTAATATTAGTGTTTCGTTAATTATTGATCAACAGATAATGGAAGATGAAGTACTGGTGATGGATCTATCTTATATTGGAGAAAATATCACCTATGATGCCTATAGTGATACCTCCGCGGTTTCGGTGCTTATTGAGGGTCAGAATCTATTGTTAACCCCGCTTCCAGACTGGCACGGGACCTCAACAATTACTGTGTATATGACCGATGAAAACAATCTATCAGACACAACCAGTTTTTTGTTGACCGTTTCCTCTGTTAATGATCCGCCAACAATAGCACCGGTTGATGATATTTCTTTTCCCGAGGATGGTACTGGATCAATAGTTCTTAATGTATCGGACACTGACAGCGATGATCTATTGTATAATTTTTACTCAAATCTTCCGATATTTGAATTTAACCTTATTGAAGACAGTCTCTTTATTAGTCCACTTCTGAATTGGAATGGGCAGGCAAACCTGACAGTCTTTGTTTCTGACGGAGAGAACAGTAATAATATTTCTTTGGGGATTACAGTAACTCCTGTAAATGATCCGCCTTCGGAGTTTGATCTGATATCTCCTACAGTTGTTGATACGTTTGAGGTCAATATTTCAACAGATGAAACCATTCCATTTACCTGGGCGTCAAGTAATGATGTTGACAGCGATGTAACCTATAAACTTACAGTAACACTTGATTATCCTGGGAATGTCTATACGCAAGACTATCAGAATATTACAGACTCGAGCACATCCATATCCACATATGAGTATGCTGCTTTTATGACAGATCTGAATCTTTCTCTGTGGAACATAGACTATATTGTTGAGTCAACAGACGAAGAGTTTACCGTGATATCTCAAGAAGGAGTATTTGTATTTCAGAACACTTCTTTATCGATTGATGGAAAAATAATTCCAGAAGCATTCGTCCTTCATCAAAACTATCCTAACCCATTCAATCCAATAACATCTCTACGATACGATCTACCAGAAGATGGATTGGTAAATATCACCATCTATGATATGATGGGAAGGATCGTTAAAACGCTCGTAAACAGTTCACAAACTGCAGGATATAAGTCAGTCCAGTGGTTTGCAACCAATGATAGAAATGAGCCTGTATCAGCAGGTTTGTATCTTTATACAATACAAGCAGGAAAGTTTAGGCAAACCAAGAAGATGGTGTTGTTAAAATAAAATTTCTTGAAATTGTTTAATTGAATTAAGATTTATATATTCACTTAATGAAAATTACTTTAATACTAACGGCTATTGGTAGTCTAGCAGGATTTGCTTATGCATCTTTTGCTGGTTGCGACCCATCGGCATGTTTTGTTTCGTCTTCAGCTAGTACTTCTACTGTTGTCGGAGCATTTGCAGGTCTGGTTGTAGCTCTACCAGTAAATTTAAGTCTTAAAAAGAAATAATTAATTTCCCATTTCTATCAAAGAATGGGTTATTTATATCGTTTTAAGGTCATCAGGAGCGGTTTCTAGTTAGAGACCCACCAACCGAGCCTAAAAGCTACGGTGGTTAGTTCTGACAAAAGGAAGATGAGCCTATAAGGGAAAAAGATCAACCGCCTGAGATGGCGGTTTTTTCGTTTATAGACCACACGCATTGTAGGGTAAATTTTTGTAGATTTAGTGACAAAGTATGCAGTTTTTTATCAGATTTATATTTATCGGTATCACCTTATCATATCTCTATCCTGCTTCAAAAAAACATTTTACTGATCAGCAGATCGCTAATATGATTCCCAATTACTTTTATCGTGAACATAATTCTCCGAATATTAAACGCATACGAGTATATGGTAAAGATAATGAGAAATATCTGCATATGGAGATAGATGTCAATAGAAACCGTTATCAGGGGGAGCTAGATTTTACATTATATGCTATGGCGAATATTACTCAGTATGCAAAAATTCCTTTTGATAAGTTTGTTATTATTATGTACCCAGCTATCAAGTCAGAAGAGCCTGAGCTTCTTAAGGCAGACGCTGGTTGTACAATTGACTATTTAATCCATAAAACTAAAACTAAAAAGCGTTGGTCAGAAACATGTTTTAAAATATCTACTGACTTCGAGAACTTTGTTGTTCCCAATTCCACAACGCCTTCCAAAAAAGAAAACTCAAATGACAAGTTTGGTAATTATATCATATTATTTGGAATTTTAGCAATTAGTGGTTTTATATTTTATTTTATAAGAAAAAAGTAATGAAAAAATATCTATTTATAGGTTTATTAGTTCTAATAGCTAATTACATCATATCAAATTTCTTTATTGAATTACCATATCCAAACCCTGCAATTCAATCATTTTTAAATCCTCTTATTAGTAAGCAGTATATGTTTCAACAGAATGAATCATACAGTCTTGAAGTCTTTGCAGGACTATCTACAATTACATTTGGTGTACTTGGTATGATTTATTATAAAGAAAAGTATACTTTATAGCCCCATACACATTGTAGGGTAATTTTTTGTAGATTTAGATATACAAGAGAGGATTACAATTATGAAAAACTATAAAATGTTTTTACAATTATTTTTAATTCTAAGCTATGCCTTCACTACTTCAATCTATGCAAAAGATCAAACGGTGGTATTCCTAACATTGGGCGACATGAACTATGTTTCAGATGATTCATTATATGGTAACCAAGCTTTAAAAGTGCCTGAGATAACACAAAGTGTAATGGACAATGGTGGCGTTTTAGCATTTATAGAACGGCCTGCGAACGATAAAAGACCACAACGATGGAGCCAATTACCACAATTAACTTTAGCCTATGATAACCCTACCTATATGTATCTTAGCCATGGTTTAGGTTTCGTAAGGCTTTCGTATCAATCATCCAAAACAATTAAGGATTCTATTGAATACACAAAAGATAAAAGATTGAAACTTGTCATTTTCAAATAGTGATATCATAGTTTGTCCACTAATCTAGTACTACCAAAAAGCCTCACATTTATGGGGTTTTTTGTTTATAGTCCCATACACATTCTAGGGTAATTTTTTGTAGATAGGTCGCACTCGGAACTCGATTGGAGTTTTATTGATTCTAATCGGGGTTTTGTATTTATGGGCAGATAGTGCGTAGATTTTGAATGACCATGCAAAAAATATTTTACTGTATAATAATCAGTATTGTATCAATAAATACTGTTGAAGCTCAAAATTCTCACTCCTTGAATTTTAATGGTCAATCTGACTATATCGAGGTCACTGATGCATCTGCAATGATAGCAAACAGTGATCAAATATCAATAACGGGTTGGGTATATCCGCGTAATACAAATTCTGGCTGGCCTGATTTTGATGGTTTTTTTGGATTTAGGAATGAGCTCGATGCGGACTTTTATCTTCTGCAGCTGGATAATTATAAGGTAGAAGGCCGATTAAGAATATCCCTCAATGACTATTTTAGTGTTTTAACAGATCCCAATTCCATTAGCACTGAAACATGGTACCATCTTGCCTTGGTCTACGATGGTACTAATCTAATTGTATATATAAACGGCATTGAAGCAGGGTCAACGAGTGCATCAGGACAGATCACCAATGAGTCTGTTCCATTAAAAGTCGGACGTCTGGTATTTCAAACTACAAACTTTGATCTGGATGGTCAAGCGGATGAAGTAGGACTTTGGAGTGTAGCCCTAACTGCAGAGCAAATACAGAATTATATGTACGCAGATTTGACCGGAGAAGAAGGCTTGGTTGGCTACTGGAATTTCAACGAAGGCTCCGGAGATACAGCCAATGATGCAAGCGGAAACGATAACGATGGTTTGATCTATGGTGCCAACTGGAGTACAAATATACCATTTCAAGGAATCTACATCAGCGATCAACAAATAGAGGAAGATGAAGAATTAAACATGGACCTATCCTATCTTGGTGAGACCATGACCTTTGAGGCACACAGCGATACCTCCGCGGTGTCGGCAGTTATCGATGGTCAGAGCCTGTTGTTAACCCCGCTACCGGATTGGCATGGGATCTCAACGATCACCGTGTATATGACAGATGAAAACAATCTATCAGACACGACCAGTTTTGTTTTGACGGTCTCCTCTGTCAATGATCCGCCTACGATAGCACCGGTTGCTGATGTTACCATGCCAGAGGACGGTACCGCATCCGTATTCCTTAATGTTAGAGACATAGACTCGGATGATCTGATCTATAATTTTTACTCAACTCCGCCGATATTTGAGTTTACCTTTATTGAAGACAGTCTCTTTATTAGTCCGGCTCTGAATTGGAATGGGCAGGCAAACCTGACAGTCTTTGTTTCAGACGGTGAGGACAGTGACAACACCTCTTTGGCAATTACCGTAACCCCTGTAAACGATGCGCCATCAGAGTTTGAGTTAATATCTCCAACAGTTCTGGATACATTCCAAATCAGTACAGCCACAGATGAAACGATTCCATTTACCTGGGAGTCAAGCTATGACGTAGACAGCGATCTGACCTATAAGCTTATAGTTACACTTGATTATCCTGGGAATGTCTATACCCAAGACTACCTGAATATTTCTGATGCAAGCACATCCATATCCACATATGAGTATGCTTCGTTTATGACCGATTTCAATCTTACTCTATGGAATATAGATTATGTTGTTGAGGTATCGGACGAAGAGTTTACTGTGATATCTCAGGCAGGAGAATTTGTTCTGAACAATACCTTATTATCTACAGACAGTAAGATAATACCAGAAGTGTTTGCACTGCATCAAAATTATCCCAACCCATTCAATCCAGTCACATCTTTACGCTATGACCTGCCAGAAGATGGATTAGTCAATATCACTATCTATGATATGATGGGAAGGATAGTTAAAACGCTTGTAAACAGCTCGCAGACCGCAGGATATAAGTCTATTAGTTGGAACGCTGCCAACGACAGAAATGAGTCTGTATCAGCAGGATTATATCTATATACGATACAAGCAGGTGAGTTCAGGCAGACCAAGAAGATGGTGCTTCTTAAGTAATGCACTTTAACCCAAATACAATGTAGGGTAATTTTTTGTAGGTTTAAGGATGTCAGCATTTGAATTTGTAGCAGTTTTATTCTCTGTAATAGTGGGTATGGCTATTTCTCATCTATTAAGTGCAGCCTCTGAATTAATAGAAGTTCATTCCCGTGTAAAAACTTATTGGGTGAATACAGTCTGGTTTGTAACGGTATTTATCTGGGACATTTTTTCCTGGTGGGGAATGTGGGCACTAAACGATCTTGAATATTGGGATTATCCATCCTTTTTTCTTGTAGTAGTCAATCTGAGTGGTATCTATTTTATGACAACATTGGTTCTCCCTCAGCCTACTGAGTCAGGTAAAATTGATTTAGAAAAACATTATTTCCTAGTCCACAGAATATTTTTTATTATTACTGGATATAATTTTGCCTCAATTATATTGATTAATCATTTCCTGTTTTTAAAACCAATACTTTCTCCTTTTCTTATTATGCCTTTTCTTCTCACTATTCTCTCTTTTTATGGAGCAATAACCACGTCTCGCCGTTATCATGGATTTTTAACAGTTTTTACTTTTATATCTCTGATTATATTTATGTCTCTTGACATAACTATAATCAAATAAACATTAGATCAATCTTATGGAAAGCCACAAACGATAAAAATAAACCGGTATCGATAAGATTATATATATACGATACAAGCACAGAGTGTTTTAGATAGTGCAAAGAGATGGTTCTGTAAAAAATTTCTTAGCCAAAGTACATTGATGGCTAATATTTTGTAGATTTATTAAATCTTAAATGTCCCATAAAGTTAAATATTCATTCATCTTAATTATATGTTTTACTTCCTTTTTGTTAAGTGAAGGGCCGTTGACCATTGGATTTTGGAATATTGAAAACTTATTTGATATAGAAAATGATCCTAATAAAAATGATGATGAATTCTCACTAAACGGTCGAAAAAATGTCACACAGGAAATATATAATTTAAAAATAAAGCATTCTGCTGAAGTCTTGTTTGATCTGAATGTAGATGTTTTAGGCTTATGCGAGGTCGAAAATACTACAGTTTTAAAAGATCTCAACAGGGCCTATGGTGGACGTAATTATAATATTGTTCACTATGAATCGCCCGATAAGCGAGGTATCGATAATGCACTAATGTATGATGAAAAACAATTTTCGGTTCTTGCCAGCAAGCCGATTTCAAATATTTTAAAAAATGGAAATAAAGTAAGAGATATTCTTTATGTAAAAGGTGAGTATAGAAACGAGATATTGCATTTATTTATTAACCATTGGCCTTCAAACTATGGTGGAAAAGAAAAAGCAATACCTAAGCGGACGTCAACAGCAAAATTAATAATGAATGAGGTATCGTTAATCCAACAAAATGACAAATTTGCTGAGATTATTTTACTTGGAGATTTCAATGAAAACCCTGACGAACAAAATATCGAACTCTTACGTGAGGTAGGATTAAATAGTTTAATGAGGACTATGATTGGAGATCCTGGAGTGGGTACCTACGTATCCAGAGGAGAGGATTATTTTTATGATCAAATTATAGTAAATAATGGACTACAGGATAAAAAGAATCTCACATTGGTTCATGGTTCTACCTATATATTAGATTTACCCAAATATCGTCAACAGGAGGGTAATTATAAACATTTCCCTTTTCGTTTTTGGGCAGGCAATAAACTTTTAGGTGGTTATTCAGATCATTTGGCAATTAAGGTTCAGATAACAAAGAATTAACTATCGTATATTAATAGTGTTTTAATTTGTTGGTGTAAAAAATAAATAAAGGGAGAAAATATGTTATTTCATGCAACTCACACACACAGTTACCAGACCTGCCACGCTCACGATGAAGAGCGTAAAGCTAAAGTAACAGAGGCAGTTGAATCATCCGTAGAAATTGGGATCAAGATCCATGGTATTTATGTTGACCCGCCGGCACACGTTGGATATTTTATCTTGGAAGCGGAGACTATGGAACAGATAGTTCAGTTTTTTGATCCGTTACTTGAACTTGGTGATACAGATATTCATCCGGTTATGAGCATGGAGGCTGCACTTGACACATTAAAAAAAGACTGAATGGTATCATCCCATTACAAATGTAAGCATCAAGCCTCACCTCATTGTGGGGCTTTTTTGTTTATCACTATACACACATTGTAGAGTAATTATTTGTAAATTTGAACTAGATGAAGAAATATCTATTTATAGTTTTATTGGTTCCTTTTTGGAGTTGTGAGGATGAGGTGCCAGCTGATGATACCTTACACACGTTTGAGTTACATTCGAATGATAGAGTCTCTTCATTACTCATGAAAGATAGTGAATATAGTGAATGGGTGACCAATGATGGATTTACAGACGCCAGTCTAAGAATAGATCTTATTAATGATATTTATAAGAAATTTCCAGATAAGTATGATTTTATTTTTTTAGTGTTAAATGAACCCTCAATACCTACTAGTCTATATTATTATGGTATGTTAATTGGAGTGTCTAATGATGTTCAGGGGATAGGAAAATATATTTATGATTATAGTTCTGATTATGGATCTTCAGGAAAACTAAAAGCCGTAATGCAATTGACCGGATTGGAATATTTAAAATATGGACCTGCCCTTCATGAGTTAGCACATCAGTGGGCGAATTTTGCACTTCCAACTCATTCTGTAGATGGTCCCGGATCAGATATAACTTCATACCCTTATGGAAGCCACTGGGGGTTTACAGGAGGAAGCACACCGGGACAGCTAGGCGGTTTTAAACAAAGTTCATTAATAGAAAATGGGAACAATTCCTACACTGTTGATGAATTTGGTCCATTTGCAAATGGCGGCAATGGCATCCCGTATAATGAACTAGAACTATATCTAATGGGAATGATACCTGTATCCTCTGTTGCAAATTTTGATATGTTTACAGATATAACATCTCTAGCAGTTAATTCGTCAACATTTGATTTTACTGCCTCTACCAGGACCACGTATACGCCTGAATCTTTGGAAGAATTTTTAGGCGCAAGAGTTCCTTCAACGGGTAGTTCACAAAAGGATTTTAAGTTGTTGGTGGTTGTGATAACGGACGATCCTCTGTCAGATGATGAATGGGATAAAGTGGACGCTACTGCTGAATGGTTTTCTAAAAAAGAAGATGACGGTACCAGCCTTTATAATTTTTGGGAGGCCACAAACGGTGTTGGCTCTATTACAATAGAAAATTGAATACGAGCCCCACACGCATTGCAGGGTAATTATAGGTAGAATTCCATATGTCGTCAGATATCTCAAAGATAATACTTCTAATTATATTATCATTTTTACAGGCAGAAACTATATATGTAGATAGTAGCTCATCATGTTCAAATCCCGATGGAAGTCTGGAGTGTCCATATATTAAAATTCAAGAGGCCATGGATAATGTCCAACAGGGTGATGTTGTTGTCATCAGGGCTGGAAATTATTTTGAGCATGTTAAGTTCTCTGGCGCAGCAACAGCAGATCAGCCGATAACTATTGAGGCATATCCTGGTGAACGGGTTGTTTTAAACGGGACAATACCTATCACTCAAAACTGGGAAACATACAATAATAGTGGTCACATTATTTACAAGACCCATATTGACACTGCCGCAATCGCTGAACAAATGGGTGAGAGTTTTAAAACAGTCTTTCAATTATTTATTAATGATAGAATGATGATACCCTCACAAATAATCAATTATTCAAATCCAACTGATCCTACAACAGGGACACCAGATTATCCACAGCGGGGCACAGTATGGGAGGGCAAACCGGACGAGTTTAATCAAACAAAACTACTAGCCGATATAGACAGTCCTGAAGAATGGTCTTATGATGACAGCACCGGAGATCTTTTCATTTACACAGCTGATGGTCTTCCACTAGAAGGAGACGATGTAAGGATTCGGGTTTTAGATCGGGTTCTTACATCAGGCACTCTCACGGCATACCCAAATGGAATACCATATGGTATTGATGGTGCAGAGCATGTAAGATTCAAAGGTATTGAGTTTTATGCAGGTGCTGTAGGGATGTTTGGTACACATAATTTTACTTTTGAAGATTGTAAATTTTATTATTCGACAGACAATGGCGGATTTAACTCAAACACGCCAGGACTGTCCAATCCCACGAGTATGAATCAGTTTTTAAATGGCTCATCTGCTCGCGTGATTAATTGTGAATTTAAATTCATCAATGACTACCCCTTAAATATTTTTGATTGTGATAGTTCGCTAGTTGAAAACTGTCTTTTTGAGTATAATGATTGGACAAATGGCACTCACAAGTGGCTGTACACAGGTATTTCTCAGGATTGCACTGTTCGCTATGTTACTATACAAAATTCCATGTCACCCGGTATTTTTACAGGCATAAGAAGCCTCGTAGAATACTGTTTAATACGAAATCTGTATGAGGGCCCAACTTATGATGGAGAAAATGGTAATATGCTAGACGGTGCTTCAATACAGCGAAACAGTAGTTCTACCTATCTTTCAACAACTCGCTACTGCTGGATAATCCA
>Ga0208765_1002192_pt1 | contig 11063 bp, 11 predicted proteins | sample ETNtaG_2_FD_185783 | JGI IMG/M metagenome (GOLD analysis project Ga0208765, IMG submission 185783) | Marine microbial and viral communities from oxygen minimum zone, Eastern Pacific Ocean - ETNP201406SV203 (SPAdes) (version 2) | ecosystem: Environmental > Aquatic > Marine > Oceanic ... | reverse complement strand
AAAAATTATTATTAAATGCAGTCAGCGGGATTCGAACCCGCGTCACAGGGTTGGAAACCCCGAATACTAACCAGGCTATACTATGACTGCATAAAGGGGGAAAAATTTCTTCCTAAATAAAAATGGTTTTTTCATATTCATATAGAATTCTACTTGCTATTACATGCGCTTCAAGAGAATCATCATGAAGTGATTTTAGATCATCAAACTGTTTTAGAACTCTTTCATTGAAGTGTCCCTTTTGAAATCCACCTATTACAATACAAGAATCTTCAGTGATTATTTTTGCTGTGTTTTGAAATGAACTTTTATTTCCTGTAGTTGAGAATCCAAGTACTTTACTAGGTCGAATTTTTGTTATTAATTCTTCAAATGTCATATCATGTAATTCAAGTAATATTGTATTATCTATCTCAATTTTGTTATTTTTATACAGTTTTTCAATTAATCCTTGAAATCTATGATATGATTTTGGTAGTCTGATGTTATCTGATATAGAAATTACTTTGTCATTGATGGTATGAACAAATATCTTTAGTTTGTTATTTTTATACAGAGGTGTATTACAAATTGCCAAAAGTGTAAGGTGTATGATATCTGGTCGTCCACGTTTTATTTCATTTTTAATTCCTTTCATTGCAGCAAAATGCCATGAATTATCAAGTAAAGTTTCACTAGATTTTTTTTCATTCCTTCTACAGTATGAAATTACCGATGCATGATTTCGTAATTCAGTTGGTATAATTTCCAATGACGACTCTGCAAGAATTAATGTTGGCATAAAAATATTCGAATATTTATTTTTCTAATTAATTTAATGTAAATTTTATGTTTCAATTGATACCTATCTATCCAGATGTACAACCACTGTATCCACATTCAATGCAAATACTGCATCCTTCTATTAGTACAAGTTTATTTTTACATGTAGGACATAGATTTTCTTCTTTAATATCTTCTTTTTCTATTACAACATCTCTTGGTTTTTCTTGTGGTGGTGTTATCTTTAATGCTGCATGAATTTGTTGTGAGACATATGTGTTTGATATACTATCTTTGATGTAATCATATAGATATTGTGTGGGAGTAACATCAAATGTTTTTTCTGCATTTTCACTTGTCATATGAAGAACTTGTTTGTGTCTAGATCCATCACGATAAACTGTGATTCCCTTAAGACCAATTTCATGTGCAAGTAGATATGCAGCCTTTACATCTTCGGCAGACACGTCATTTGGCATATTTATCGTCTTTGCAATTGCATTTCCAATCCAATCTTGCCACACAGCTTGAGCCATAAGATGATCAGACCAATGTATATCCATGGCTGTAACAAAGATATTTTGCATCCATTCTGGAATCTCTGGAATTCCTCTAACAGAACCATAATTGTCTGCAACTTTTGCTAGTAATTCTTCGCTGTAAAGTCCATTTTCTTTTAGAACTTGTTCAAATATCTTATTTGTGTAAAAGAACCTACCAACTGTCACTCTCTTTTCAAATACTAAAGCAAATGTTGGTTCCATTCCATTTGAGCAATCAGCAATCATTGACAGTGTACCGGTAGGTGCTACAGTAGTAGTTAACACATTTCTTATTCCATATTTTTGAATTTTTACGATCAATGCATCCCAATCATAGGAATGTGAGTGCTTTGCTTTTTCATAATATCCTGCTATTGGGATCTTTCCTTCAGGAAACTCTGTCTTAGAGCACAATGGAAATGCACCTCGTGATTGTGCAAGTGCTACACTTTCTTCCATTGAATAATATGATAAGGCCTCGGATAGTTTACCCATAAACTCGTAACCTTCTGGGGAATTATATGGAATTCTCAATTTGTATAATAGATCGGCAACTCCCATTACGCCTAATCCTATTCGTCGAGAATCTTTTGATGCAACATTAATTTCTGGAACAGGATAATTATTAACATCAATTACATTATCTAAGAAGCGTGTTGTCTTTCTAATTGTTTCCTCATATCCCTGCCAATCAAACTCGTACTGTCCATCTGCTTTTCTTTTTGTAAGTACCGCTAAATTAATTGATCCAAGATTACATGATTCGTATGGATATAGGCTTTGTTCACCACATGGGTTTGTAGCTTTTAGTGGTACACCCCTTGCTTTTGCAAATACATTATACTTGTTTATGTTATCAAAGAAGATCAAACCTGGTTCTGCACTCTTCCAAGCAGATGTTGCAATTAGATCAATTAAATGATGTGCATTAATTTCTCGTACAGCACTTTTGTCACGTGTACTTCGTAGTGTGTATTTCCCATCATCAGTATTTACTAATGCATTCCAAAAGTCATCCCATATTCCGACACTTACATTGAAGTTCTCTAGAATTCCTGGCTCTGTCTTATTTGTGATAAATTTTTCAATGTCTGGATGCCACACGTCCATAATTCCCATATTAGCACCTCTTCTTTTTCCTCCCTGCTTTACAACCTCAGTTACAGTGTTGATTATATTCATAAATGTGACTGGACCTGATGCTACTCCTGATGTTGATGCTACTATATCACCTTCTTCTCTTAACTCTGAATAATTAATTCCAACGCCTCCACCTGATTTGAAAATTAGCGCGGCATCAGATGTTGTTTTCATTATTCCTGCCATATCATCAGGCATTCCTAACACAAAACATGCAGATAACTGTCCTAAGCGACCACCTGCGTTCATCATTGTAGGTGAGTTTGGAAGGAAAGTTTGTGATTTCATTAAATTAAGATACTCAGTTATTTTTGTTTCATAATCTTCAAACTTCTTAGCAGCTAATTGCGTTAAGAGATTCTTGAAACCAATTTTTGCTTTTCCTCTACTTGCGATTCCAATGTATCCATTAACAAGTCCCCTGAAATGATATTGGTTTAGATAGTAATTACCTATTTTGAATTTATAATTAAATTGATCTAGTTTTGTCAGATATTCTTCTGCTTCTGTTATATCCTGTTGTGTATTTCCTGAATTATTGAAGATTCGACTATCACATAATAAATCACCAATTCCAATTAGAATGGCAACACGTTCAAACATGGCAGATGGACTCTCAGTTATTTCATTTTTATTATTTCGTAGAAGATACCTAGATGCTAGAACACGCAAACAATTAAGATCAAAATTCTTTGATACGGAATCTAATGTCTGAGTGTTTAATACTTTCATCTTTTCATCACGTACTTTTCTTCTCTCATGTCTGTAAAGGATGTAGGCTTTTGCGATCTCACTATGACCCTGTTCGATTAGAGTTGACTCCACCATATCTTGTATATCTTCAACACTAGGTGCATTTGTTGTGGAAAAACCCTGATTTGCCAATTTTTCTAATACGCCGTTTGCTAGTTTTTCAGCTAATGGTAAATCACCTTGATTTGTTGCCATTAATGCCTTGTAGATCGCATTTGTGATTTTATTTTGATCGAACTTTGATGTCTTTCCATTCCTCTTTCGAATTTCTGCGAAAGAACTCTCTATCTGTGAATTTTCAACCAAAACATAATCCCCAATTATAGTAAAAATGATTGGGCATAAAAGTTCTGTGGCAATTAGATGTATAGTTGGAGCTAAACATTTTTCACAACGCTCCGAAAAACTTCGTTCAAGTTCTTTTCTAATGATTATATTATAAAATAGTTTTAGAGATCTGTGTTATAGTATAATGAATTACAGATACGAAATTCGTTTTATATGATGTATGTTGACTTGCAAGTTGGACATTTATCAAACAATTTTGCATTTTTGTAGCCACAATTACCACATATTGGAACATGCTTGATTAGTTTAAATGACGAAATTAGCGAAGATGCTTTTTCAATAATTATTTTAATTTCTGAAGATCTACATTTGGGCCCAAGACCGATCTTTACCATGGTTCCTCCATTTAGAGCCTTTGTCCTTTTATTACATTTAACTACTGTATCATTTTTGGCGTTCATTGATCCAAGTTTTTCACTCTCTATTACCAAACCTTGTGAATATGAACCACTATCTGTTAGATCTACCACAGAATTCTTACCATATTTTTCTCCATCAAGTGTAACAAATCGTGATGCACCATCACTATCAATCATTGCAATTTTAACATCAAGTCCAGCCTCTGCACCTTTTTTTGACGCTATGTCAATTGCAGTTTCAAGTACTTTATCTAGAATTTCATTTCCATCTTTGGCTTCTTTATGATCAAGAATATGAAAAATTGCCTCTTGTAGACCTACAAGATTCAAGATTAAGGACACATTACTTTTTTGCATGAATTGTGTACTGTTTGCAAGAATTGGATTTATACCACGTCGTGTAAGATCGGAAATGTCTTTCTTTCGTATTGCCATAGAAGAAATTACAGGTTTCATCAATAGTGCTAATCTTGCTCTAAAGTAAGTTTCATCTTTATTTGATTCAAATGCAAGTCGTGGAAGATTAATTGTTACAGAGCCTAACATAATTGATGTTGTAGTGTTTTTTTCGTGTAGTTTTATTCCATTTGTTGAACATAGTCCTTTTGATAATATTACATTACCACCAATAGAAATGATCTCCGACAGAATACTAGAAACGTTACTAACTTTTCCCTTTTCATAGTCAATAACTAAGCCAATTTTTGGTAATGGTGTTGATTCTACATAAGATTTGTACGCGGATAATATTGCTTGTATGGTTTTTTGATCAGCAGATAAAGGAATTCTAAATGAGGTTATAGTAGATAATTTATCAAAACTAATCGATGTTGAAGATAGTGTTAGTGCTTTATGTAACATCTTTTCAATTTCTGATGGATCCTTTGAATATTTTGTTACTACTGTTACAAGTTCATCAATAACTACTTCTTGTGATGCTTCTTTTGAAATTAACATCAAAAATGTAGAAAGTAAAGTTGCCAAATCATCTAACGTTTTTGGATGTGATAATCTTGTTACGCCTAGGTACTTTCCTTGTAGTTGTAATCCATTTTCAACAAATTCCTTAAGGTTTAGAAAGGCTATATCAGGAATTAGAGACCACAAACCCGTATTTGATATGTGTATATCACCAGACATGTGTGCATCAGCTATGTCTTTTGGCAGTGTGTTAGTAAGCAGATATTCTGTTAGAGTGTTTTTTCCACTATTAAACAACAGATCTTCAACGCCGTTTGGGAGATTTTCTACATTTGTGAACATTTCCTGTATATCAAATACTGGCATACCAAGTCGTGCTAACTTATTTCTGTATTCTTCGTGCCCATGTTCTAATAATACGTTATTTACCATTTCACGAATTAATGAGCCAGTGAGATATGTAGTCTGAAATTTGTAAATACGATTTTCAACTTCTTCTGTAATTTTTTGTGAGAGTTCTAATGGAAGACTTCCTTCACGAACCAATGATTGTATAATCTTATGAGAGTTGAATTCTTCAATTGAATCATGTGACGTACGAACATACATCTTTCCACTTTCAATGATAGAACGTTCTTCAATCTGTCGTGCAAGGCTTAAAACTAATTTACCTAGATTTGTGATAGTATATCGTCTCTCAGATTTATTTAATGCCACTAATGATTGTCTTAACAGTTTTCTAAGATGATATGCAAATTTCCCACTTTCTTTTTTTGATTTGAATCCAGCCAGTGATTTTAGTTCAGAGTATGTAAGTGGACCTTTTGAATTTAATATTCTAAGAATGTCAATTCTGTTTGGACTGGCCATAACAGAGAAGATCATTCTTACACGTTTTGATGTTGACTGTAACATGCCATCTCCTTCTGAAGTATCACCGCCTAGTTCAAGATCATCATCGTCAACATCTGCATCTACTTCAAGATCTAATTCTTCATCAAAATCTTCCTTTTCTATCCCCATTGATATGGTAAAAAAAAATTAACTAATAAGACTTGTGCAAGTAATATAGTTTTAGAGTATTAATCTTTTTTTTCTATATTAGTTGAAAAATCTACTGGTGATAATTTTTGTCCACAGTTTGGACATTTATTGTTGTGATGTTTCATTACATCTCTTACAGACTTTAGCATTTTCATAGTACTAATTTTTTCTCCACATTTTCCACAAACAATTTCAACTGACATAAAAAAATTATTTCAATCAAGTATAAAAATTAAGAAATAAAATATTAATTGTTATAATAAAAATTTTTACTGTTTTTCTAGAATTATTCCGCGTTCATCAAATCCAACAATTGTTGTTGCTGTACCAATTGGGAGGTCATCTGGCGTTGCAATATGGGGTAAAAATCCAGATATTCTGACGCCTGGGGCACTATCTAATTCCATAACTGCCCATGCATATGGTGCATGTTCTTCAAATCCCTCTGGAGGGACAGTCATAATTGTATATGTTACAATTTTTCCTTTTCCCTCAATTACTGCATCTTCAAAATCCTTGTTACCACATTTTTTACAGAAATAAACTGTTGCAAGGTGTAATTCCTCACATTTAGTACATTTTCTAGCTAATACATTACCTGCTTTGGCATTTTCAATAAATTCAAGTTTTGTTGACAATTTACACACTTTGGAATATATGAACTGCACAACTGGCTCCAGTTGCACCGAAGTTTTGTGTTAATCCTATTTTAGCATCATTAACAGTTCTTTCACCTGCATTACCTGTTAATTGATCAAATACTTCAACTACTTGACCAACACCTGTAGCGCCAATTGGATGGCCTTTTGATTTTAAACCACCTGATGGGTTAATTGAAATTGTACTGTTTAGTTTAGTTTCACCTTGACGTGCAGCCTCTGCACCTTTACCTTTCTCAAAGAATCCAAGATCCTCTGTATCAACCACCTCTGCAACTGTAAAACAATCATGAACTTCAGCAAAATCTACATCCTTAGAAGTAATACCAGCCATCTTGTATGCATCTGCAGCTGCAATTTTTGTACTTGGAATTGTAGTTAGATGTTCACGTCCTTGTAATGCAGCAGGTGAACCACCACGTCCTGAACCAACTACTTTAACATAATCTTTTGAATGTTCTTTTGCAAATTCCTCATTACAAAGTATCACTGAACTTGCACCATCAGAAAATGGACAACAGTCATATAATTTTAATGGACTTGCAACTACGGCAGAATTCATCACATCATCAATTGTAATTTTTTTTCTCAGATGTGCTTTTGGATTTAATATTCCATTCTCGTGATTTTTTACTGCTACACTTGCAAGATCTTCTTCGGTTGCATCAAATTCATTTAGATATGCCCGTGCCATTGATGCAAACAAACCTGGAAATGATGCTCCAGCTTGACCCTCATAAAAAAAATCAGAACAATATGAAAAGTAAGTAGTAGTCCATTCAGTTCCTGTATGAGTCACTTTTTCAACACCAGTCACTAAAACGGCATCGTAGAAACCTGCAGCTACATTTGCAAATGCTTCCCTAAATGAAACAGAACCACTTCCACATGCGGATTCAATTGATAATGATGGTCTTTCTGAAATTCCTAGATTACTCATAACAACAGGTCCTAAGTGAACTTGTTTGTCTGCAACACCAAATACATTAGAAATGTAACCCGCTTTGATCTCTTTTGGTTGTATTCCTGCACTCTCTATTGCAGCCACTGATGCCTGTAATGTAATATCTGAAATACTATCATCCAATTTACCATATTTTGTGCTTCCTGCACCTAAAACACAAACACTTTCCACAGAAAATTGCTGACCTGTTCCCTATAAAAATTGATCAAAAAATTACATAAAGGTATATGAAAATATACGGTATGAAAAAAAATATCACTCGTCAAATCTCAAAAGATATGAATCAGATAAGAAGTGTTACAAAGTCAACAAAAACAATTGTAGAGACTTTCAAAAATGAAATCAAACAGTATAATGATGATAACGGCTTTCTTTCTTGGTCTGCCAAACGTCACAAATACGTGATCCTAGGAACAAATTCACCAAAAGAAGGCATATGTGAATGCCCAGAATGTAACACTGGACAACTAATGGTTATCAAATCATTTACAACAAAAAAACGATTCATTGGTTGCTCAAATTATTCCAATGGATGTAAATCTTCTTCTCCACTTTTACAAAAAGCCATGCTTCGAGTAATCAAGAAAAAGTGTACTACTTGTGCATGGCCAACAATAGTCTTTAGGTATTCTAGAAAGCAAAAATGGCAAAGACAATGTGCAAACATAAATTGTGAAAGCAGAAAGACTAATGCTTAAAGTCAGAGTAGATATCAGTTCTTCGATTTTTTAACAATGGAAGTTTTTTTCTAATCTCATGAACTTTTTCTAATGAAATGTTAACATATCCAATTCCCTGTCGCTTCTTCATATCCAAAAGGATTCTTCCGTATGGATCTACCGCAAGACTTCGTCCAGAATAAACATGCCCTAGATGATCTGGTGCTATTACATAACACCCATTTTCGATCGCACGTGACTTGTTTAATGTGATCCAATGTTCTTCTTTCATTGGGCCATTAACCCATGCTGATGGTGCAAGTAAAACTTCTGTTCCTCGTGCTGCTAGTGAACGTGACATCTCAGGAAATCTCAAATCATAACAGATCATCATACCTATCTTTCCTACAATTGTTTTTGTTGGCATAGGAATCAAATTACCTGATGACATTTTGTCTGATTCTTTAAAGCCTAAAGCATCGTAAAGGTGGATCTTCCTATATTTTCCAGTAACTTTGCCACTCTTGTTTACAATAAATGAGGTATCATATACACGATCTTTTTTTCTGCTCTTTTCATACATAGTTCCAACAACGGCAATTGAATTTTTTCTTGCAGAATCACAAATTGCTGAAACAAATTCTCCATTAATTGTCTCTGCTTCTTGTGCAACTTGTCTAGCTGTTTGTGTCTTAGGCGTGTAAAACATCATGTATTCGGGAAATGTGCACATGTCTGCATTACTTTTTGCAGCCTGTTTGATGTAATCTAAGATCTTTGGTAGATTTTTTTTCTTATTAGTAGATGCCTTGAACTGTACAAGTGCAATCTTTGACATGATGAATGTAAAATAGAGTTGAAATAAAAAGATAATCTAATTATGTAATGGAGTTGTATTTGTTAGATTAGAAAAATCAGTAACTATGTTCATCAAAATCAGAACCAAGCGCAATAGACACGATAACTGTTGTTTCAGTTAGTTGGCATATAGGTTCTTTATCTGGAACACGTTCATTGAAAATTCGTCGTAGTAGTTTTTCAACAAATAATGACCATGTCATTCCAATACCATGTTGAATAATAAAATGATGTATTGTTCCTTCAACTCTGTGATCAGACTTCATACCAGATGCCTTCATATAGTCTTCTAACATCTCAATTGTTCGTTCCAGATCATTTCCACCTTTTACAAACATAGTAGAATCTATTATTACAGGATATAGTGCGTCAACAATTTTTTCAATTTGGTTTTCTGACATATCTTTTCCAATAATTTTTAAAAGTCCATGAGGAACTGGAACCATTCCAAGCAATTCTGCCATTTTATCCCAATTGATATGCTTATCTAAGATTTGTTTTACAAGAACATTTTCTGAAATATTTTTTGCCCTAGCCTCATTCTCTAACTCGTCTAATATCTCAATAGGTAATCTATAACTTGTACTTCTTGTTGGTTTTTTTTCTATCGTGTGTGGTTTTCTCATTGTAGAATTTTTCAATGATTCAAATTATTTTGGCATTATATTAATTATAGTTTAGAAACAATTTGGTATTATTTCAACATCTAAAACACCATTTTCATATTTTGTGCATATTGTTTTTATTCGTGATTTATAATAGAATGCTTTTTTTGCATCAGGGGTAATAATGCCTGTAATTTTTAATAATTTCTGTTTTTTCAGTAGATGAATTTTTCTGTATACAGTACCAATCGGAATGCCTGATTCATTGCTGATCTCTTTTGCTGATTTTTGTCCTCCAATAATATGGCTAATGATTTTTCTACAAAATCTATCAGAACTTACAATAAAAAGGGCATCTTTGTCATCATTATCAATAATTAATTTTACAGACTCGGCTGATTGCAATGATTAAATCGTTAATGTAGAATATATAATCAGGATGTTTGCACTGCATTACATTGCAATCATACTGCTTAAAATTTAATACTATATCCTAGTATGATGGAAAGTAGTTTTGGTCATACCGAAAATGAATGGGGTAGAAAAATAAAAAAGAAAAAGATAGTTAAAATTGTAGTGTATGATGTTCAGGATTCATAATTTATAATAATATAGCAACACAGTAGTATTATTCTTGAATTTAGCGAAAATATTCATCTAATTAACCTTCCATTCATCTGTTCCATCCATAGATTTGCTTTTTTTAATACTTTGCAATAAACACTCGTCAGAACAATGTGTAGCAATATCATTATCTAATATTTTTTTACATTGTTGGCATTTTTTCACAAGAGATTATCATTTTGCTATAAATAAAACCAGTATGTTGATTTCATACTTTGATAATCATGATTACTCTAGTTTACAAGAAAAAATGTGAAGGACTGAAAATTAGCTGACAGAGTGTCCTTCACATTTTGGAAATAGTTATTTCCCGAAACGCAATCACACGATATTATATAATGGTCTTTGTCATTTAAAAAGCCCGTATATGATTATCATTTATGAAATTTTTTATTTTATGATTGATTGTTGGTATGCATTGCATACCTACTCAATAAATTATACTTTGACATAAGTTATCTATGCAAAAACATAATTCAAAAGGAAGACTTTTGATTTGTGTCGAGTGTGGAGAAGTACAAAATGAATGTGAATGTAATAATATCATACTACTTCGAAAAAAAATTTTACAGACTCGGTCAGGTAAGGAAAACATGGAAAAGTTTCTAGATGATTGGTAACGTTATAAAAAAAGTAGTTTAGAGTTGGTTTCCTGCTAGAAACCAATTCTCTTTTGGATTTTCATCAAAAACTACTATCACATGTTCTTCTTTTGTTTTTAAAATCTCAACTGCAGATTTGGTAATAGCTTTTGCAAAATCCTGTTTTTGTTGGTCTGAACGACCAGGATAAAGTGATACCTGTATGTATGGCATGAAATTATTT
>Ga0208765_1002190_pt1 | contig 11065 bp, 7 predicted proteins | sample ETNtaG_2_FD_185783 | JGI IMG/M metagenome (GOLD analysis project Ga0208765, IMG submission 185783) | Marine microbial and viral communities from oxygen minimum zone, Eastern Pacific Ocean - ETNP201406SV203 (SPAdes) (version 2) | ecosystem: Environmental > Aquatic > Marine > Oceanic ... | reverse complement strand
CCAAAGACTAATTAATCTTTTTCTCACATCATCAGCTTTACCATACCCAAATAATAGATTATTTTCTACATTTTGCCTTATGTACATCCATCGCATAACATCTACGCCCATTTTCTCAGCAGCATCATCAAACCAAATTGCATTACCTGCAGTTTTATGCATTTCCTCTCCATCTTCATCCTTGACTAAGGCATGACCAAGAAGAGTTTTAAAAGGAGCTTTGTCCTCTAGGAAACTTGACATAGCAAGCAAAGAGTAAAACCAATTCCTAAATTGACCAGGAAAACATTCCGTAATAAAATCAGCAGGAAACCATTCTTTCCAATATTCATTATTGTCGAAATAACCTAGAGTAGAAAAAGGAACAATACCTGCATCAAGCCATGGATTTCCAACATCTTCGATCCTACTCCCAATCAAACCTGTCTCAGGATGTTTAATTTTAACATGATCAATCCAAGGACGATGAGGACTCTTGCCTTCAAATTTATCCCACCCTTCAACAGCCAGTTTTTTTAGTTCCTCCTTCGAGCCAATAACATGAAAACTCCCATCTTCGAACGTCCATATTGGTAATGCTAATCCCCAAAATCGTTTTTTCGAAATCATCCAATCACCCATATTGTCTAACCAATTATGTTCACTATCTGCCCCCCATTCTGGAAGCCAATTAATTTCATCGACAACATTTTTAATTCTATCTCTCCAATCCATGTTTATATACCATTCGTTTACTTGTTTAAAAACAAGTTCATCTCCTGATCGCCAACAATGTGGATATATATGAGGATAATCTTCTGCATAAAGCAATAAACTTCTCTTTTTCAAGTCTTGTAATATTTTTTCTGAAGTTTTTTCATCGGTTGCATTAAGACCAGATAAGAAATCAAAACCTTCAACAAAATTAGCTTGATTATCAATCGGTGATATTTCAACAAAATTATTCTTTTTACAAATTTTACTATCTATTGATCCACAACCTCCTGCCATATGAACTATGCCAGTCCCTTCTCCTTCAACTACCATATCATTTCCTTCTGAATCTTTTCCTCCATCAACAATAACATGACATTGAACTGCATCAACTCTTTTTTTCTCCAATTCAACATTAATATTTGGATAACCTCCATTATTATTTTGTGCATCAAGATGATCATAAGGGCCTTCGTAATTCCAACCAAGCATGTCTTTGCCTTTTAGCACTTCAACAACCTTATATCCTCCTCTTTCTTTAAAAATTTGATCTAAGGTTTTTAGCTTAGGAACCCCTTTAACCCAGTTCTTCTTTTCAGAAAATTCTTTAGCAAGACGCTGAAACTTTAAATTATTTTCAGCAACATAATAGATAGAACCATCAGGTAGAGCTATTTTTGCATAATTTAATTTTGTATTAATTGCGACAGCAATATTTGAGGATAGAGTCCATGGTGTTGTAGTCCAAATAAGTAAATTTTCATTCTTATGATCTTTTAAGGGAAATTTTACAAAAACACCTTTATGGACAGTTAGCTTACGACCTTCAATAATTTCCATCTGAGAGTAAGAAGTACCTGATCTACCAGACCATGGAACAACATCTGTACCACGATAAATTTTGTCTTCTTCAAATAATTTTTTTAGAAAAGACCAAATTGCATAATTATTATCATCTGACATGGTATAATATGAATTATCCCAATCCATCCAATAACCTAGTCTCTTAGATTGATCTGTTTGGACTTTTGAATATTTTTGTACTCTTTCTTTACAAAGATTAACAAATTTTTCTATACCAAGATCTTCCACCTCTCTTTTAGATTTAATACCAAGTTCTTTTTCTACTTCAACCTCTACCCATAATCCTTGACAATCAAAACCATTCTGATAACGTAATTGATATCCATTCATAGCCTTATAACGTTGATAAACATCTTTTAATGTTCTTCCCCATGCATGATGAACTCCCATCGGATTATTTGCAGTAATTGGACCATCAAGAAAACTCCATTTCTTACCCTTGGAGTTCTGTTTGATTAATTTCTGAAAGATATCATTTTTTTCCCAAAAATTAAGTATATCATGTTCAATTGATATAAAATCTGCTTTTGGATTTTCTTTTTTTATGCCCATAGCGAATTAACTATGAACTTATAAGAAATGTCGAATTATTGCAATTTGATTAGAATTTATCTTCGAAGTGTTAAGAACCTAGACGCTCTACCGCGTTTTACTAGAACCAAAACTTTTCTATCTTCTTCGTATTGTTCTATTTCATTAATGAACTCATTAATATTAGAAATCTTTTTTTGTCCCACACGATTTATTAAGTCACCGAGTTCAAAACCAGCTTGTTCAGCAATACCACCTGGCGATATTTCAGTCACAATAATACCCTTTAAATCTGAACCATCTGACCAACCTGAACTTTTAGAAAGAATATCAAATTTTTCTATTAAAGCTTCAGATATATTTGTAACAGTAAATCCAAATTTCTTATCTGTATAGATATCCCCCGAAGATGCTAATCCGTCAACCGACTTTTCTTCCAAAACTACATAAATATCTTCATTTCTTCCCGAACGAAGAATTTTAAGCTTTATTTTTGATCCTGGAATGCTATTTGATACTAAATTTTTTAATTCTGATCCATTATTAATCTTCTGATCTTCAAAACCTACAATAATATCACTTTCTTCTAAGCCAGCTTTATCAGCTGGACTACCTGGAACAACTTCCCCTATTATCGTTCCTCGCATTGATTCAAGTTCCATTGCTTCATAGATATCTTCATTAATATCTTGCATATAGATTCCCAAGAAAGAACGTACGACGTACCCTTTTACGACTAAATCATCTTTAACTTTTCTCACTATGTTGGATGGAATAGCAAATCCAACTCCTGCACTAGATCTCGAGCCAGAAATAATTGCTGCATTAATGCCGATTAATTCTCCTGCCATATTTAATAATGCTCCACCACTATTTCCTGGATTAATTGCGGCATCAGTTTGAATAAAATCTTGATATTTATCACCGCCTGGCATCATCACATTATCACGCCCTACTGCACTCACAATCCCTGCAGTAACTGTATGACTCAAATTTGCAGAAAAAGGACTTCCTATAGCTAATACCCATTCACCAACTCTAACCTTATCAGAATCTCCCATTTTAACAGATTTTAGATTATCAGCTTCAATCTGTAAGATGGCTAGATCAGTTCCTTCATCAAGACCTACAATTTCTGCATCAAACATTCTTTTATCCATCAATTCTATAATGATTTCATCTACAGGTTTTCCATTATCAAATACAACATGATGGTTAGTAATAACATAACCATTATCTGCATCTACTATCACACCAGAACCCAATGATTTTCCCTGGTAAGAATCAGGAATATCTCTACCCCAAAGTCTATAAAAATCTCGCACGTCTTTATTCGTTGCATAGGTTTTCTTGGCAGTAATTGTAACAACAGATTGATTAACATCTTCAACTATATCAGCAAATAGAGTACTAAACTGTTGAAAAACAGGATTTTGACCAAAAACAAATGATATTGTAATAATTGATATAATTAGTTTCTTCATAATCGTTCTATTTAAATAAAGAAGCTTAAAATAAGTTCCACAATTAATTTAATCCTTTTCTTAGAAAGTCTTGAAAATCATTTACATTTCTTGACATTCCTGGAAATTCTCCAATAATAAAATCATTCTTATCCAAAATAACGTAATAAGGAAGTGCAGCAGTCTTAAATCTATTAATTTGATACTCCCTTTTCTGAATATAATTTTCTCCAGCATCAGTATATAGGCTAACTAAAACAAATTCTTGCATTAATTCTTCCACAGATTCTTCTGTGAATATATTAGTCTCCATCCAGCGACAATTGGTGCATGTAACTCCTGTAAAATCAATAAATATATTCCTATTGTCTGCTTTTGCTAAGAGAAAACCTTCTTCTAAAGAATTTACCCAATCCAGATCAGAATGTGCTTTCTTTGGAGGCAAATATGATTCAATAGTGCCGTTAATATTATATCCGAAATTTCCTGATAATAAATACAATGATAGAGATAAGAATATAATTGACAATAAGCTCCTTTGATAAGAGAGTTCTACTGTAGAATCATTTTTAAATCGAATATATCCTACAATATAGATAGAACATAGTGCCATAATAATTGCCCAACAACTAAGTACTACTTCATAAGTAAATATATCCCACTGCCATACCAAATCTGTATTACTAATGAATTTAAATGCTGCTGCTATTTCTAAAAATCCCATGATTACTTTTACAGAGTTTAACCAACCGCCTGACTGAGGCATCTTTGTTAAATAGTGTGGAAAAAGAGCTAATAAGAAAAAAGGAGATGCAAAAGCTAAACTAAATATTAACATACCAATAATAGGCCAAAACCATTCCCCTTGTGATGCTGCAACCAGTATTAGACCCATAAATGCCACTGTACATGTAAAAGAAGTAAGAGTAAAAGTTAAAGCCATAAACAATATACCTGCATATCCTTCAGAGTTTTCTCTCTGGATTGAAAAACGCTTCAATGATTGAGGAAGATCAATTTCATAAAAACCAAAAAGTGAAAAAGCAAAATAGATAAATAGAAAAGCAATAAACAAATTTACATAAGGATTAGAGGCAAGTTGCGTTGCTCCAGAAGCGCCAAGGAAGATAGCTAGCAACATCCCAAGCAATGTAAATGTCATCACAATCCCAAGCATATAAACAAGAGCCCCTTGAACAGGTGAAGTATTTTTATCTTCACTTCTCTTCAAGAAAAAAGAGATTGTAATAGGTATCATTGGAAATACACAAGGAGTTAACAGGGCTAGAAAACCCATGCTCAGAGACAGCAATAAAAAAGATCCAATTTTATTATCTGTTATATCCAATATAGATTTTTTATCAAAAGAGAAACTAGCAATAGCATATTCATCTCTAATATCTCCATCTATAACACTAAACTGTAAAGTTTCTGTGTATTCATTGGGAGGATAACATAAGCCTTCGTTACATACCTGATATCTTACTGTACACTTAAAACTATAAGATCCTACAGGAAGATCTTTACGAATTTTGATTGGAATTTTAAAATTTGGCTTTTCTTCATGATATCTTGTTATAATCCCAAAACCTTCATCAAAACTAATAATAGGAACAGGTTCAATAATTCTACCAATATGATCAATAATTGATCCTTCTACATTAATAGTCGTGGATTCAGGACCATCTGGAACATCATATATTGCATAGATATGCCAACCATATTCAAGATCTGTATCTAGATTTAGAAGAGCTATCTCTCCTTTTCTTACATCCTCTATACTAAACTTAAAATTAGCTGGATCATCAAATTGCTGACCAAGCAATGTTGAAAAATAAAATAATAATAATAATTTTTTCATCAGTTTTGGGAAAATAACTTCTTCTTAATCTTTGTCCAAAAAGTTTCTTCAGGAATTTCTAGATTAACTTCGCCGAAAGAATCAAGTTTATGAATTAAATTTTCGATTTCATCCTTAGCACAATCGTGTCCACTTTTAATAAAATCATCTGTACGATCAAATGCAGACCAATGAAGGCTATCATGATCTGGGTGAAATACAAAATCAGCCTGATTTAATAGGTATTCATTTAAATGACGGACTGAAAGATCTCTTACTCTTGACATAATTTCAACAATATTTTCAAGCTTTTGATCGGTTTTAAACTTTTTACCGATATTAATTGCAATAATAAAATCACACTTATTTAATAATGGACTCACAGGGGTTGGCAATACCACTCCTCCATCAACCAACATTCTATCATTCTGATATGTTGGCTCTACAAAACCAGGAATAGAGGAGCTCTGAACAACCGCATCTACAATACTACCAGATTTATAAACAATCGGTTTTCCTGACATAAGATCTGTAGCAGTTATAATTAATGGTATATTTAATTCATCAAATGTTTTGCATGAAATCAGATTTTTTGTTGCCTTTGAAAGTCTTTCATTCTTAATAATTGATCTTCGCGTTGAACTAACCATTAAAACATATTGATTTTTTATTTGTTTCATTACTTGTGAAAAAATTGATTCATCTTTTTCATCATTTGATATATATCTAAAACCTAAATCTTTAAAATCTGTGCTATTAATGTGTTCTATATATTTTTTTTCAACCGTTTTTGCATTCCCATGACAGGCATACATTGCACCGATCATTGAACCCGCACTTGTTCCAGAAATAATATCAGGAAATATATTATGTTCTTCTAAAGATTTTAATATACCAATATGACATGCGCCTCTTGCTCCACCTCCACCAAGAGCAAGACCTATTTTCAAATTCTTATACATCTATATTTTTGCTTCCAGGCTTTGTGGGTGGAATATTTTTAAGAGAATCTGGAATATCTTCTGGAGAGAAGATATTTGCAACTTGTTTGGTAACTGAAAAGAATTCTTCATGTAAATCTATTTTTGATGAACTTCTATCAACAATTATTCCTATTCCACAAATAGTTCCTCTGTAATGGTTAACTAATTTCATAACCTCTTTTAAAGATCCTCCTGTACTTAGAACATCCTCAATAATTAAAATCTTTTCACCTTCTTTAATGGTAAATCCTCTTCTGAGTTTCATATTTTGATTAATTCTTTCACAAAAAATTGTTTTTACACCTAATTGTCTACCAACTTCGGTCCCAAGAACAATACCGCCTAATGCAGGTGAAATAACTTTGTCAACTGAATATGACTTAAAATGATTGGACAATATTTCTCCAAACATCGTTAAATATTCTGGATATTGTAATACTTTAGCACATTGAAAATATGCATCACTTCTGAGCCCAGAAGATAGTATGAAATGACCATACATTAATGCATTTGTTTTCTCAAAAATCTCAGTAAAATCTTTATCGTTCACAATATTTTCTCATTTGTTCTGAAAATTCTTTTGCAGCATTATAAATACTGTTCGAATCTTTGTTGTCAGCAAAAATTATAGATCGTGAGACATTTACCAAAGTTGAATCTATAAATTCCTTGTTAATATTAACTGTATTCTCTAAATCTCCTCCTTGTGCACCAATACCTGGAATCAGAAAAGGTAAACTGCTTAATGATCGTACTTCTTTCATTTTGTGCATATCAGTAGCACCAACAACTAAACCAATATTTTTATTCTCATTTATATCATTTGTCAAATTGATTACATTTTTAAAAGTATCATTTTGTATATATTCTGCAGATGAATTTGAGGTTACACACAAAACATAAACTCCTTTTGAAGAGTCTATAGAAAATGGCTTTATTGTTTCTTCTCCCATATAAGGATTCACGGTAATAGCATCACAATCAAAATGTTTAAAAAAAGCATTTGCATAATGTGCAGCGGAATTACCAATATCTCCTCTTTTTGCATCTGCTATAATAATATGCTGATTTCCAATTTCTTTTATTAATTCTTCCAACCAAACAAAACCTTTCGATCCCCATTCTTCAAAAAAAGCTAGATTAGGTTTATACGCAGCAGCAAAATCTCTCGTAGCATCAACAACTGTAAATGAGTAATCTTTTAATTCCTCTAAAGTAACATTGGAAGCAAACTGTTTTTTATCAATATCAATTCCTACACATAAATTAGATTCTTTTGTTTGAATTGAATTTTTCAGTTTATCTATAAAGGATACCATCAGCGAAATTTAGTTCAATTAACATGATGAAACAAATGGCTTCATAGTAGATTTAAATATTTTTAATTTTCCCCTAAATGGAGAACAATTTAGAAAAGTCACAAACAAAGATTATTGCTTCAACAAATGTTTTCCAAATCGAATTTGTTGAGAAACTCGGTAAAGAGGATTATCCTCCATTGATTAATATCTCACTACACCTTGCAAAAGAATATGGCAGACAAGCTGTTTTAACAAAAAATACTATTGAAAAATACTTTGATGGAAAAAAATCATTGCCATTCATAGCAAGATATCAAAATGAAATTATTGGATATATTATTGGGGTTCCTTTAGAAGAATTACGTGAAGAAAGCTGGGCTATTAATGATGAAAATTTTGGTAAATATAATACACTGTATACTTCCGCGTTTGTTATTATGGAAAAGTATAAGTCAAATGGTTATGCAAGAATGTTAAAACGTGTTTATATCAGTTGGGCAGAAAAGAAAGAAAAGATTAGATATATGACTGGACATGTTCGTAGAGGTTTTGCGAATAGATTTGATGACAACATTGTTATTATTAATCAAGTAGAAAATTGGCAAGGAACTAGGAAATCATTTGAATATTATAGAAGATCATTTGGAGATGATGGCGTATCTTCATCAGTCAATAATCCTCCACTTGAGATTACAATTTAGTCAGAAGATTTTTCATCCCTTTCGTAAAAGACTTATTAAAACTAAAGCAGCCGATGAAATCGCTAAAGCTGGAATAACAGCTTCGTCAAGACTCCATTGATTACCAAAATAGACTGTTGCAACTATTCCTGATAAAATTGAACATATTGCACCATATTTTGTTGCCTTATCCCAAAAGAATGCTGCTAACAACGAAGGGGTAATTGCTGTACCATAAATTGTGAATGCATATAGTGCTTTTTCAAAGATAGTTGTATCTGCAGCAAACATTCTTGAGACCCAATATGAGAAAAATCCTAATAATAGGACTAGCAGTCTACTAAATACCACAATTGTCTTATCAGAATATTTACGATTTGAATATTTTAGATAAATATCATTAATTAAAATAGTGGTTGGAACAAGTAAAAATGAATCAGCTGTAGAAATAATAATACCTATTATTGTTGCAAGCATTAACGCTCCAATAAATGGTGGCAAGAAATTATAAGCTGCATAAATCAATACATGGGATTCTTTTGCTATATCAGTAATCATACTAGAACTAATCCATGCATTTGCAACAATTAAAGATTCCAAAATAACAATCGCAAAAAATAATAGATAGGTTGCTTTTTTTACGGACTGCACTGATTCGCTAGCAAAAAATCTTTGATACATATTCGCATCACCAAGGATTAGTAGAAAAGATGGTAGGGTAAAGTTTATGACCTCTCGAAATGAAAGTACACCAAACATGGACATATTATTCATCATGCCTTTATTCTCAAAACTAGTAGACATGCCATCAAAGCCTCCAGCTTGAAAGAAAAGAATTGGGAGGGCGATGACAAAACAAGTAATCATCAGTATACCATTTGCAACATCTGTATATGCAACACTTAATAATCCAGCTAAAACAGTATATGCAACAATAAATAGTGCTGCTATTATGGTTGCTTGATCCAAAGTTATTCCACTGCCCAAATTATCATGAAATATAGTATAGATTACTGCACCACCAGCATTGAACTGATAACTAACAATCACTAGATAAGCAGCAAGGAGTGCAAAAACAGACAAAATCATTGCTATATCACCAAATCTTGAACCAATAATTTCTGGAACGGTTAATTTTCCAGAAGCTCTTGCTTTGCCAGCTATCTTTGTTAGTACTAATACACCTAACATTCCACCTATAGGTAACAGAAAACCAGCTGCACCTATTTCAAAAGTTTTCCCTGCATTCCCAAGAACAGACCCTGTTCCCATCCATGTCGCTGCCATAGTACCAACAAGAATCCAAGTAGATAAAGATCTCCCTGCCACAGAGAAATCTTCTTGATTCTTAATTGAATCTGATTTGCTAAAGCCTATTATAAGCAAACCGATTAAATAAATTCCAATGACAAGATAATAAATCATTGAAATAATTTAATCATAATACATATATTATTCTTAATTAATGCAATTACACTGGAAAATAATAATAGGACTACTTCTTGGCACAGCTTATGGAATAGCAAGTGCCTTTAATGGATGGTCAGAATTCACATCGAATTTTATATCTCCGTTTGGAACAATCTTTTTAAATCTCTTAAAATTAATTGCAGTACCACTAATAGTCTCTTCTCTAATTACAGGAATTGCTTCACTATCAGACACCAGAAAATTGTCTCGTATTGGATTAAGAACAATTTTGTTATATGTTACTACTACAGCAGTTGCAGTAAGTATTGGATTAATCTTGGTCAATGTTCTTGAACCTGGATCTGCAATTCCAGATAGTTATCAAGAAACCTTAAGCAATGAATATATAGAAAAAGCAGCTAGCAAGAAAAATTTAGCTGATTCTATTCAAGAAAACAGAGGACCATTACAACCACTAGTAGATATGGTTCCAAGCAATATCTTTTCTGCTGCGTCCAATAACAGCAATATGCTTCAAGTGGTATTTATATCCATCATTTTTGGTATTTCATTAATTGGAATTGATCGAAAATTTTCAAAACCTGTTTTGGAATTTCTTGAAGGAGTCAACCAATTAGTTATAAAACTAGTAGAGATAATAATGTATTTTGCTCCTTATGGGGTATTCGCATTAATAGCAAAAACTATTAGTTCTGTTTCTGGTGATATATCTCAAATAGGTAGTATTTTGTCTGCTCTATTATTTTATATGGGCGTTGTAATTGTTGGATTATTTATTCACATGGGAATTACTTACATTTCTATCCTTAAGTTTTTTACTAATATAAGCCTCAAACACTTCTTTAAATCTATTGGTCCAGTACAACTGGTAGCATTTTCAACAAGTTCAAGTGGAGCAACTTTACCAGTAACAATGAAACGTTGTGAAAAAGATCTTGGAGTTTCAGAAGAGATATCATCTTTTGTACTACCATTAGGTGCTACAATTAATATGGATGGAACTGCATTATATCAAGGAGTAGCTGCTGTATTTATTGCTCAAGCCGTTGGAATGGATCTTACGCTTGCAGATCAATTTACCATCGTAGCAACTGCTGTATTAGCATCAATCGGTACTGCTGCTGTTCCTGGAGCGGGCATTATTATGTTAGTTATTATTTTGGAAGCAATTAATGTTCCGAGTGAAGGTATAGCTTTAATATTAGGTGTAGATAGAATTTTAGATATGATCCGTACCACAACAAATGTAACAGGCGATGCTACAATTGCCTGTGCAATG